>Ga0208032_1000548_pt1 | contig 19847 bp, 13 predicted proteins | sample MalvirAntarct_66_FD_184254 | JGI IMG/M metagenome (GOLD analysis project Ga0208032, IMG submission 184254) | Marine viral communities from the Global Malaspina Expedition - Malaspina viral metaG Antarct_66 (SPAdes) (version 2) | ecosystem: Environmental > Aquatic > Marine > Oceanic | place: West... | reverse complement strand
ATAACTCAAAAAGCTATAAACTTTGGGGCTAACACTGGCACTAACGCTATAATAGACTACTTTGGTGGCAATGATCCGCAAATAGCGATGGCAGGGTATCAAGGTTCGGTACCAGAGTATGATATGCTACGAGAGCGCGTGCCGGGTACATATGATCCTAATCGCCGCCCCGGCAGCAGTGGGCAAAGGTATTTTACTACACCGAAATTTGTACCAAGAGGCACACTTCCTGAACCTATGAGTGCGGAAGGGCTTGCCGCATTGAACGCTAGTAACTCTGCTCGACGAACACGACCTGTAGGCACGGGTATGGCTGAAGGAGGCATTGCTCAACTTAAAGAAGCTACATATCTTGATGGAGCTAGCGATGGTATGGCTGATGAAGTGTCTGCTAGTATCGAAGGTGAACAGGAAGCAATGTTGAGTGATGGTGAGTTTGTTGTTCCGGCTGATGTTGTAAGTCATCTTGGTAACGGTAACTCAGATGCTGGCGCTAAAGAACTGTACGATATGATGGACCGTATTCGTGAAGCTCGTACGGGTACGAAGAAACAGGGTAAAGAGATTGACCCTAATAAATTTTTACCCGTGTAGGAGGTAAGTATGGGTGCAAATGATATAACACAACCAAATATAAATAACATGCAAGGTTCTGCAGCGGATACAGCTCCTAAAAGTATAGTTGGAGAAGTTACATCTAGAGAATCTGCTCTCTCTAACTATGTTGGTCCTTATGTAACCGAAATGCTTGGACGTGGACAGGCAATAGCCAGCACGCCTTATGAAGCATACACAGGCCCGCTTACAGCAGGTCAAAGCGCACCTCAAACCGCTGCGTTTCAAGGAGTTGCTAATCTAGCAGTGCCGACATCACAGATGGGAGCGTTTACGCCTCAGACTTTTGGTACAGAGCAAGCTACGCAGTACATGAATCCGTATGTGCAAGGTGCGCTACAGCCTCAACTAGATGAATTAAATCGTCAACAGCAGCTTAAACGCATTGATAACGCGGGTCGATTAACCCGTGCTGGAGCCTATGGTGGCGGGCGTCAAGCTGTTATGGAGTCTGAACTTGATCGTTCTTATCTTGATAAAGCCTCAGAGATTACTGGGCTAGGATACCTTGACGCTTACAACAAAGCTCAACAGCAATTTAATGTAGAGCAAAATCGCGGTATGTCAGCACAGAATCAGGCAAATACGTACGGTTTAAATGCTCTACAACAGCAAGCTGGATTAGGCGGTCAACAACGGGCGATTGAGTCTGAGGGTATTAAAGCTGATAAAGATCAGTTTGATTTTGAGCAGTCGTTTCCATACAAACAAGCCCAGTTCCAGCAATCGCTCTTGCAAGGATTACCTCTTGCAACTCAAAGTTACAGTTATGCACAACCTAGTGCTTTACAAAACATTCTTACTGGAAGTGCTGGCTCGCAAGACATACAAAAATCACTTTTTGGTGATAGCGGCGGTATAGGTGGACTTTTAAATAGTTTGTTTGGAGAAAAAGATCCTACATACTCTCAACCAACAACTCCTAGCAGCAGTTTTCCTGATCTTACTAACGCAGGAGGAGTTGCTGACATTGTTTCTGATGGGCTTACAGGTTTTGCTAGTAATTACATAAACAGAAATCTTTTTGACTTAGGGTAAGAGGTAACAATGGCTATTGACCAGCAAATACAAGAAAAAGTAGATGCGTATCGGGACAACCCCGAGGCACTACAGAAAAACTATCAGATGAACCAAGATCTTTTAGACTTGTTAGCCTTGCAAAAAATTAAGTCTGAGAAAGATGCTGCAGCACGTGAGCTACAGATGTCTATGGAGCAAAACCCACAGACTGTAGCTGGGCAGCGCGGAGAAGAAGCTATAGGACGCACTAAAGATGACCTTGTTAAACAGGTAGGCGGCGTTGCTCAGACTCTAGCTAGCCGACAACAACAGAATATGCAGAGAACAGCCGCAGGTGTTGCAAGTCAACCCGCACCAAATATGCGTATGGCTGGCGGCGGCATTGTTAGTTTTGCACCCGGTGGTGCTGTTAAAACTACTAAAGAACTTCTTGCTAGTGTTGGGTATACTCCTCAAGCATTTTCCGCACTAACTGAAACTGAAAAACAAGAAGTTTTAGGAAGAGTTAACAAAGAAATTCTGTCTCCTACCCCGGTAAAAAATGATCCAATTGCCTTAAACGCATTTAGAGGGGCTGTTCGTCCAATGGATCAATTTAAAGGTTCACAACAACCTACAGTACAGCCTATAGATATGTCACGATTACAATATGCTTTGTCCAATGAGGCTAATAAAGCAGGTGATGTAACTGCTGATATGTCTGCGCCCGACCTAACTCCAACACAACCACAGGTACGACAAATATCAAAGCCGCCAAGTTCCGGTTCTACAAGGCTAGCACCTTCTACTGTAAGCACTACTAAAAAAAGTGATCTAGAAGATATACTTAAAAGGTCAGAAACTTCTAGAGCAGAAAGAATGAAAGAAACGGCTGAGAACCTTAATAGGTCTGGTGTTGCTAAGATACGCGCTGAACAATTAGCACAGCAAAAAGCCTTGAGTGGGAAAAATGCGGCTGACAGAAAAGAAAATAGATTTTACGATCTTCTTGCCCGTGCTGGAGGCCAAGGCGCGCTTGCTGATATTGGACGTGCTGGTTCTGATTTGCGTCAGGGCGATAGGATGCAGTCACAGCTTGATTTAGATAACTTGTTTGAGCGTGAAGATAAAGGTATCGCAGATGACATAACAATCGGTACAGAGGAAATAAAAGCCGGGGATAGGCTGGAACAAATTATTTCTACAGCAAGCACAGCAGAACTAAATAGAATATCTAAAGAAGCAATAGCAAGTTTAAATTCTAAAACTAGAGTTGACGTAGCGAATTATCAGGCTGGGGTCCAACGAGAAACAAACTTGTTAAAACAACAAGCAGACAACGTTAAAAGTAGAGATGACTCACGGCAGATGCTTTTAAATATTCAAAAACAACTTTCTCAAATGAAATTAGATTCGGCAGAAATAGCTAGAGCAAATTTAGAACAAAGAGGGCTGTTTACAGGAGGTCAAAGCAAAGAAGAAATAGCAGCAATAATGCAAGAGGAAGAATTAAAAATATACCTGACATTAGCGCCGGAAAGAGCAGTATTAGAAGATTCGGCTAAAAAAATAAACCAAACTCTATCGGGGTTTACGGTTAAAAAAATTAATTAAAACTAATTTTACTAGAGTCTTATAAATGCCTACATATCAAGTTACAGAAACTGATGGAAGTGTCTATGAAGTAGATGGTCCTGAAGGCGCGACTGAAGAACAAATTATTAGGGCAGTTCAAGATAGTTTAACTGGGGGAGGTATCCAAGAAGCGGAAGAAGCTAGAAGAGCGTATGACGCGTATTTAAGAAGACCTATAGCAGGATACTCAGAAGAAATAGAAGAACCGGGTATTATTGACCAAGTAGAAGAACTTTTTAAAGGTATTCCCGCCGGTGCTGCCAATATACTTGAAACTAGCGCTCTTGGCCTAATTACTCCGTTTGAAGAAGAAACGGAACTTGCTTTACGAGAAGGAATACAAGGTTTTTTTGATCCTATACAGGAGTTTGTTAGTCCTGATAAAGGTTCAGAAGATTTATTACTGCGTAAGTTTGGTGAAGCACTAGGTTCTTATGGTACTATAGGTGCTACTGCCTTAGTACCGGGTTTTGGACTCCCTGCCGCAGCAGTTTTAACTGGCGGAGCTGGTGCTGGTGAGGCAACTGAACGCGCTCGTGAAGGTGGCGCTACAGAAGACCAAAGAGGACTTGCAGCTCTTTACGGTGCAGGGGTAGGACTTTCAGAACTTCTTCCCATAAATAGAGCAATCAGACTCTTAAAAGGTGGTCTTGGTAATGATGCAGCAGAAGGATTTATTGGGGCTGCTGGACGTATTATTAGAGAAGGTGGTCTTGAAGGACTACAAGAATTTGCGGCTGGTGTAGGGCAAAATCTTATTGAGCAAAAAATATACAACCCAGAACAAGGTACATTTGAAGGTGGTGCAGAACAGTTTGGTCTAGGTGCAGGTGTTGGTGGCTTTGTAAGAGCTGTAGTAGAGTTAATTACGCCTAGAAGAAGAACAGGTGGGCAGGACGAACTAACACAAGGCGAACTATTTGAACCTGATACCGATTTAGGGGCTGTTCCTTCCGCCGCCGGACAAGGTGAATTATTTCCTAACGAAGATTTAGGCGCTGCTCCCGAGCGTGCAGATGCTCGGCAACTTGATCTATTTGGTCCCGCTAGTTCTCCTGAAGGGGAGCAACAGGAATTAACGTTCGAATCTGTACCCGGTGCAGACGCGGAACAGGTAGCGCAAGCTGGGGCTAGAGAACGCGCTGCGTTAGCCGCCGCCGAACGTAATGACGAAACTGCTTTCGCGCAACCTGATTTATTCGCGCTTCAGCAAGAGCAGGAAGGTCGTAGGCTTGGTACACCTCAGTTTCCTGCCGATCAATTCATGGACGTGCAAGAAGAAACAGAAGTTGCTCCAACCTCCGAGATTGGGCAACAGTTTGAACTCGAAGATGCTATTGCTGCTCGCCAACAAGACGATATTGAAACTGCTCAACTAGAAGAAATGTTAGGGCAAGAAGCCGCTGTTCGTGATGAGTCTGCGTTAGAAACTATCAGGGGTCAACTTGATGCTCAACAACAACAAGAAACAGCACAACAACGTAGCGCAGTACTAGATTCGGTATTGACTGATATTGGAACTGCAAGTCGTGCTAACATTGCACAACGCTTTTCTCAAGCGCTTGCAGATGCAGGGGTAGCAAATACCACACCTACACAACAAGAATATAGTCTTATTAGCAGAGCAACTGATGCTGTTGCGGCTACACGAACCCAACGTGATGATGTTCCCCCCGCTGGTCCTGTGCCTAGTAGAAAAGAAGCTCGCGCTCAAAAAGGAACTGAAAGAACAGCTAAAGATCAAGCTGCTGCAGAACAACGTACTAATACCCGTATCCTTACGGAACAAGACCTTGAGTGGGGTCCAAAACAAATTAAAGATTTACAGGGGCAAGATATTGGTAACCCCGGCCCTGCACAAGACAGGATGCAGCAACAACTAGAGATGCTAGAAAAGAACGCAAAGGGGCTTAAAAAACCTAATGCTATAGCTGCAAATAAAGCAAAACAACAAAGAGCTAGAGAGTTACTAAGCGGAGAAAGGCGCACCGCTTCCGGCACTTCGAGCGTTGACACTACGCAGGAAGAAGACGTTTTTGACACAACTACAGTAGAAGAAGCTACACCTACAGACGCAGCGTTTGCCATACAAGAGGGAGAAACAGATGGAACAGGTACCCCAGATCCAAATATTGACCTTACCGGTGTCAACCCTAGCGACCTTGTCAAAGTCCCAGTTAGAGCGAGCAATGCAGCTCCTGTACCAGTATCCAGTGCTGTGGACGGAGATACCCCCGGACCTGTTACACCTGCAAATGTTGGAGTGGGAGATACTACGCCTAGCGATGGAGGAGCTACTACAGGAACTGGAGAACAGCTCAATACATTAACGGGTCCACTTAAAAACGCCTTTAAAGGACTTACTGAACCTGTAGAGACAACAGAACAAGCTAAAACAAAACGTACTAAGAAGCCCGCTCCGAAGAAACCCGCTCCGAAGAAACCCACGGGTGCTTTTGAACGTGCTATAGCTGCAACTACAGCTAGAGGGGTTGAACGTGGTGAAACAAATGAAGAATACCTCAACAGGGGTCGATCATATTCCGAAAAAGAAATTACTGTATTAGAATCTCTTGCTCCTTATAGATATATTTCACCAGAAAATAAAGAAAGACTCCGACCTTCAAAGGATGATCCAAGCAAAGGTAATTATAGTGTAGAAGAAGATATAGTTCCTGAGTCAAGCCCCTTTACCTCACAGGATGCTGTAAAGATCGCTAAACTAATCGATGAGGGAACAGTATCGCGTAATAAGAATGGGAAAGCAGCTAAAGTTTATTTAGGTAATATAGGCACTGCTACTCAAGGTCTTGCTTCTGCAGTGTATGATTCTGTTTACAAAACACCGCTATTCACTGTTTCTGGTTTAACAAAAGAAGAAATCGCAGTAGAGCAACCTAAATATAGCCAAACTGGAGGAATACACGCAGGTAGAGCGCTTGCTTGGGCTAAAGCTAATCTATCTCCTAAGACACAGGCTTGGATTGCAGGAGAAGAACGGCGGTTTACTAAACAAAGAAACATAGATTTAAGACGTACATCTCGTTCAGGAAGTATTATTGATGGGGTAATAGCCGAAAACGACCTTAGAATACAAAAAATAGAAGCTGTAGATACTCAAATAGACAAAGAAACTGCCACTGCAAAAGCAGATAAGGAAGAACAGGATTTTAGAATACAACAAGCGTTAAATAAAACAAATGATGATCTTCAAGAAAAACTTCTACGAATAGATCAGGTTGTAGGACTTGATTTGCCTACACACCCGGAAGTAAACAACTTATTACGTGCTGGTAAGTTAAAAGAAGCACTACGAGTTCTTGCTGCCACATCACCAAGTAGTCGTGTATCTCAAATGGCTAGGAAGTATGAACAAAAGTTAGGCGATACAAAGGTAGAAGTTGTAGAAAATCTTACTAATAAAGCAGGTGTTTCCGCTGCTGGTTTATTTGATCCTGAGACTAATACTGTTAAGATAAACGCAACAACTGGTATCAACGCACATACAATTTTACACGAAAATACCCACGCTCTCACTTCCGCAACACTGGCTAATCCATCACATCCTCTTACTAAGCAGCTTACTAAACTCTTTGATGATGTTAAGGACTCACTTGGAACTTATTATGGTTCACAGAACGTAGATGAGTTTGCCGCTGAAGCCTCTAGTAATTTAGAGTTTCGACAGGCACTTGCGGGTATTAATCCTAAAGGTTCGCCAATCTCAGCATTACAAAAGTACTTAAACATAATCGGCAACTTCGTACGCCGTATGCTGGGGATGCAAACTAAGCCACTAGGTTCAGCACTAAATCAGGCAGATCAGTTTATAGAAGCCATGCTTGCTCCGGCTCCTGATTCGCGTGATGCTGGTGAATTGCTGATGAGTTCTACGGCTGATGGTGTTAAGCGTATTATGGAAGGGCTTGGAAAAGTACAGAAAAAGTTCTCTAAACCTATTACCAGTAAACAGCGGCAAGAATTTTCTGAAAAAGCAGTGAGTTTTCTACAGGATGGTAGAATAGCCGAAGGATTCAAAACATTCTTGTTAAGTACTCTTGGCACTAAGTCCCTCGCTGACGTATCGTTGCGAAATGGTTTCCGTGATATTGGTTTAAAAGTACATCAGCTAATTGGAGATCAACGAGGAGATATTCAAGAGTCTGACAAAATTGTAAATAAGTTTATAAAAGGCACTTATATACCGTGGGCAGACGCAAACCCAAAAGCTCAAGCTGCATTAGACCGGGTAATTTACAGTGATGAACACGGCGCTACTATCTATCAGGTTGATCCAACTAGATTGCAAGATTATTACAAAGGTAAGACTGACGATAGTGGGAATGATCTTGAAGCCATATGGAAAGCGCAACGAAAAGATTGGAATATAGTACAAGAGAGTAGATACAAGGGTAAGACTGGAGTAGATGTCTTCAGTAGTATGCGTAAACTTTATAAAGATCAGTATGAAAAGTTAGAGAAAGTTATTAACGGCGAGATTGACGCTCTTATGCAGAACGACCCTGATGCTGCTAAACGTCTTAAAAATGAAGTATTCGCAAAACTCTTTGAGGCTGGTAAATTAGACGTATACTTCCCCTTAGTTAGGCAAGGGCGTTACAAATTATCATACGCTATGAAGAATCCTAAGTCTCCACGTGAAGCATATGTTGTTCGTATGTTTGACACTAAGAGAGAGCGCAATACAGCGAAGAGAGAAGCTGAAGCTGATGAGGGTATAATATCTATTGACACTTCTGATGGAGATATGCAGTTAAAAGATTATAGTAACGCACCTCCTACCTCGTTTGTGAAAAATACCTTAGACATACTGAGAACTAAATCAAATGCTGATACAGATACACAAGAAGCTATCATGCGGTTGTTTATTCAGACGCTACCTGAAACTTCTTTTGCTAAATCTCTACAACGGCGTAAAGGAACTCCGGGGTACATACAAAACTCTTTAATTGGTCTTAGAACAAAAGCCTACGATATAGGTCGTCAAGCAGTTCGCCTAGAGTACGCGGCACGTTTACGTGCGCTCGAAGGGGAGATAAACGGGGTTAAAGAACCCACTACGCAACCCGCTGAGTCTTTAATGGGTAAAACTAAAGACTCTATATCGGCTAGCTTCGAGAGTACTAGAGCAGAGTTATTGAGCCGCGCTAAGTTTGCTCGATTAGGCGCTAAAAACAAAGGTATGGAGCGATTCTATAAAACCGCTAACCAAGGGGCGTTTGTGTACACAATTGGGTTTAACGTATCTTCTGCTATAGTGAACCTATCGCAAATCCCGCTGTTTGCTTTTCCATATATGGTTGCTCAACACGGTCTCGCCCCTGCATATACCGCACTTGCAAAAGCATCTAGGTTTTCTAAATTAGTTATGATTCCCGCTCTACCTAAATACAGTGACGGTAAACTTAGAGGCGGAGAAAAAGATCAAATAGATGATTATTATGATGTTGATCCCGATGGAAACTACACGGTTAAATCTGGGCTAAAGCTCTACGATGACGCTGCTAAAAATGCTGAAACTATAAAAGAACTAAAACGTATGGCTCCTATAGTTAAACTTGCTTCTCAGCGTGCATATCTTGGGCGGTCTTTCTTAATGGATGAATTGGGTCTAGAAGAAGGCGGTAGGCAAGCACAAGGTAATACAGCTAGTAAGTTGTTAGACAACGTGTCAACCGTGTCGGCGTATGCGTTTAACGCTGTCGAACGATTTAACCGTCAGACAATTGCGTTTGCCAACTATGATCTAGTATTAACTAAACTTGATAGTGGTGATAGGTATTACTCAGAAACACAAGGTAAGTACATCCCACCTAAGACGTTAAATACTGCTCAAAAAGAAGAATTAGCTGCTGAAGAAGCACTTTACCAAACAGAACAGTTAAACGGTGGCATGAGTTTAGAATCAGCACCTAGGATAGCTCAAGAGGGTCTTGGACGTGTAGCTTTTATGTATAAGGGCTATGGTATGAATATGTACTACGCAATGTTTAAAAGCACGGCGCGTATGTTGGATACATCGATAGACCCTGCACTAAGAAAACAGGCTATGTACGAAATAGTAGGGACACACGGGTCTGCATTGCTCATTGCTGGAGTTCACGGCGTTCCTCTATATGGTATCTATACTATGATTGCTAACCTATTCCTTGATGATGAAGACGACGATGCGGATACCATAGTTCGTAAGTACATAAAAGAGGGATGGTATAAAGGTCCGTTGAACGCCACGTTAGGTGTAGATATAGCATCTCGGACGCGTTTATCGGGACTACTGTTCCAAGAGAATCGTTATAATTCTGATCCGTCTCCAGAAGAGTTCCTTGGGTTCTATCTTGGAGGCCCAGCGTTGAGTAGTGCCAAGCGGCTCAAGCGCGGTTATGATAATCTACGAGAAGGTTACTTTGAACGTGGTATAGAAAATCTGTTACCCCCCGGTATAGCAAACGCTTACAAAGCTAGCTTTGGGCGATATGCAAGGGAAGGCGGTATATATAACAGACGCCAAGATCCAATATACGACGATATAACCACGGGTGAGTTAGTAGGGCAATTCTTTGGCTTCGCTCCTACAGGGTACACATTTGAACAAGAACGCAACCAAGCTCTTATGAAGTTAGGACGAAACGCAAATGATCGCAGAAGTAAGCTACTTCGTAAGTTATACCTATCCTACCGTATGGGTGATGCTGAAGGACACGCTGATACTTTAAAAGAAGTACGAAAATTCAATGACCGTTATAGCGGCACTAAAGCGGTAATATCGATAGGCACTATGATGAGGTCTATTAAGACAAACCAACAAAGTTCTGTAAAGAAGCACAACGGTATAAATCTTCCCGCAAACCTTCGTGGATTGTTACTCCAAAGTAGTAGTGAATGGGGTGGATAAAAAACCCCCACCGGTTAGGGTGGGGGCAAGTTTGGGACATCTAGTGTCCCATTAGGAGAACGACAGACAGGGAGATGGCTGTCTCAAAAACAATATCACATCGTCCTCCAAATGCGAATACCTAATATTTCATTCTCCACTACCACTTTCGCTTCAGTTTTGTAGCCTTTATTTACTACTATCTTAGCCGCTTGGCGCATTGCTTCCTCAGTATTTATACATGGCACGAACACAGAAGTACCTACGTCCATATCGGCCCACTTCACCACGACTCTAACTCCGTCAGGATTTAGATCGTCAGTCTTCAGTACCCCTTGCTTCATCACTTTCCTCAATAGAACAACTTACTACAATAACATCAGTGGGTGGCAACTGCATATGTGTGCCTTTACTTAACCGCATTTTAGCCTTGGTTGCGTTCATCTTGGTCTTTAAATCTTCCAAGAACGCCGCGTAATTTATCTGTTGCTCACCACACCACGCTTTAAGAGGTTTCGGTATAAGGTAGGCTTTCTTTATATCTGTTTCGTATCTAGCTACTAGCTTACCTCTAGGCAATGCTTCCGGCACAACAAGGGAATCTAGACCATTGTTGTTCTGCTTACGTAGATCGTCTGTGCTTTTAATCCATAAGACATTACTCCAATGTTCGTGGATGTAGTCGTTCAGAACCTCTTCTACGGATGCGTTCATATCCGACACGTAGTGTTTATTCTGTTTCAACAGGGAAACAGCCCACTTAAATACCTTGCCTACATCGTAGTCAATAAGCCCTGCACGTTTCGCTAGCATAAGCCCTGCTATAGTATTAGTGGCAAACGCAGACCAGAATCTGTTCTCAGAAGTAAGCCCCGCCGCAGTATCAATTTTAACTCTGACTTCTTCTATAAGCTTCTTAACCGCGTCTAAATTAGTTATAACGTACTGTACGTACTCCTTACCGGCAGTACCGTAGTGATTATCCAATGCCGCGCTGAAAGTATCTTGTTGTTCTTTATCCTCAGCCTCATTAAATAACCGGTCTACTTTAACCTCTAGTATGCGCTGTGCTTCTGCTTTCGGCATTGCTTTCGCCATACTTATACGCTCGATGATGCTTGTGTTGCCTGTAGTGACCGACAACAACTTCCACGCATCCCCACGATATCGCTCGGCATTACCACCGCTAGTCATACGCCCCCGTTGCCTACCGCCTGTAAGCTGGTACGCAAGGTTACTCAGTTCATTGGCAGTGCTGTTCGTCAATTCATCCATGTAGAGAGGTAGATTGTGATATATTTCCCCCCTGTGCATCTTGATGTTGAACGTGTCATGTTGATTTAAGACTAGTTCTTCTGGCCTTCCCCACACCGAAACACCTGCGAACATAGCTGTAGTCTTACCAACCCCCGATTCCTTACTATGTATATGTAACGCAGCGCAATTTACTGGGGATAAGTTCATAAGAACGGAGCCAAACGAAGACCCAACTACAAATTGATGTAGTTCAAACCCATCTCGGTTATAGAAGTTTATCGTATCTTTCCATTCTTCTAATGTGCCTTTAGGCTCAAATGAAGGGAACAAACCTATAGTCTGATTAGACGGAGGATTGAACTCTACTCGGTCCCCAAATATCTCCTGATTACCTAGTATAAACGACTTACATTCATCACTAGTCCAACCAAATTGTTTGTGTGCTTCATCTGCCATACTGTTTGCCTGTAACTCGTTAACCCATGTTGTTGTGTAGTGCATAATCTCATCCATTTTACTCACGGCTACGCCGTACATAGACATCTGCTTGCGGAACTCTTCACGGGAGTTAACGGCGGTTAGGGGTATCGTAAACTCTCGTACGCCGTCTTTCGGTAAATGTAGCCGCATAACTACAGCTTCACCCAACTCACTATCCCATAGGCGGCGAACAACATACAGATCGTTATGGTATATAGCCTTCTCGGTAACTTCCCCATCAGGAAGTGTTACCCTTGTGTATACGCCCCCGTTTGCACCTCTAAAGTACGGTGCTGGATAAGCGGGTATAGTGTATGTATTTATGGGAGAATTGGGGAGGTCTATAGACGGTGCTTCCACAATATTATCTTCTTCAGTAGCTTCCCGTATCCGACTACCTAAGCTTATAGGAGACTTTACCTTCCCTCGGTGAGAACACTCGGTGCATACGTCAGGGTTAAACTCATCAAACGTATCACATAAGTACGGACCCTTTATAAGGTCCATCTTCTTCTTTGTGTCTTCTGTATTGTACTCAGGATGGTTTCTAGATAGCACTTGCGCGGCTTTATGCCCATCTTCACAGAACTTTGCTATTGATAGCCCCGCTCTCCATAACGGCTCACTTATTTCTTCCTGATTAACGAGTATGTTCCTTAGCTGTTCACACCCGTTACCAGATTTGATTTTATCAACTATATCTTTGAATGTGTTTTTCTTGTTACCAAGTAACGCTTCCATGACAGCGTTGCTACCAGACGGTATATGTCTAGTAGGTACTGGTATCAAGTCAGTCCCCATATACTCCTTGAACACATCTATGTGCATGGGCTTAGATATGTCTGTACCGAAGAACCCTACTGGTGTTGGGGGGTCTGTTTTATAGTTATGAGTCGTGGGTACACGAAGAACCCTAGCGGCATCTGCTGTGACGGCAGGGTCTGCTAGTAGTTTATGTTCTACGCAGAGTTGTTTAAGCCTCTCTGCTATTGGTAGCCATTCTTCTATGCTAACAGGCTCTGACAAGAACCAGTAAACATGAATCCCTCGTCCCGAGTTAATTAGCGTAGGTCTTGGCAGGTCTAGAGTCTTACAGAACCCTCGCAAAGCTAACATAGCTTCATTCTGGTTCTCGTAGTCTTTGCTAGGACCACAGTCTAAATCTAGAAAAAACGCTCTAAGTTGTTTTACGTTGTTTACTTTACGTGACCCATCTTCTTTAAAAGTAGCCAACGCAAAATACGCATCAAACCCAGCTTCGTCTAGTTCCTGCGCTTTTGTCAGAACAGCGTCTATGGAAGTATAAAACTTTTGTACTCTACGGTCCTGTAACCGCAAAGATGCAAACACACAGTAAAAGCCATCTTCCCCTAACGCTCTCTGTAAGAATTTTTTTGTTTCCATTATTACTTACCTGAGAGAAATCCCCAACCACGCTAGGCGCAGTTGGGGTTATGTTAAAAGATTTAATCGTCCCAATCATCCACGATAGCGTCGATCTCAGGGTCTTTAGCCTTTACAGAAGCGGGCTTCTTAGCCACCTTCTTAGGCTCAACTATATCTTCTACAACTTCTTCCTCAGATACTTCTGGTTCCGTTGTACTATGGAACGGATTACCACCAAGTTCAGCTTCAAAACCTTCAGTAGCTTCAAATGGAGATGCCATCTGCATAGGTACGTAGTTAGTAACCTGCACAGCGTTCATACGTAGGGACACGCCAGTACCAACACCTTTAGCGTTGTAAGGCACGCATACCCCTGCAATATTTATAGTGCTACCTGTAGTAAGTAAGAAATCATTAGGTAGTTTAGAATTGGAAGCATCGTATTGTGTTGGCTTCCTAGTAGCATCTTTACCATACGCCCCCTTCAAAGAACTCTTAAACGTATACGTGCCTTCTTCTTCCTTGACAAAAGGGTTGTCAAACTTCTCAGGCCAATCATCTCCGGCTTTCTCCGTGTAGGCTTCTTTCATCTGGGCAAACAACTTCTTAGCCTGTCCGCTATTCATACGAAAACCTACTTCGTATTTAGCTCCATCATCAAACACATCACAGGGTACAGAACGTTTCTCCTTGCTATCGAACCTGTATGTCTTATCTAAACGAGGCCACAGAGCTTCTACTTGACTAACCATAAACTGTACTGTTTTGGGCTTATCAGCCATATTACTTCTCCTAATGTTGAAACCCACTTGTACTTTCAAACGGGGATTTTGTGCTACCCTCAAATGGTGTGTAGTCCAGTGTAATCGCCTGTGCCGTATCAGCGTGGGTAATCATACTTGAGGCTACATTGAATTCTTCATCCCGTAGAGGGCGAATTGGTTTGAAGAATAACTTCGGTGTATTGCTGTTTTCGTCAAAATATATCTCAGTAAGAACAGACATGACTGGAGTATCCCTAGCGGATAAGAACTCCGCGTATGCTTTCATAGGCATATGCCCTTCTCTTGCCTGTCCGAATATAGATGTAGCAGGTAATCTTACTTGATATACCTCCTGTAACCTGTCCGCAGGTAAAACCGCTATCTGCTGTGCAAACCTGCAAGCCCTACTACTTTTATAGCCTGACCCACGTATATTATGTGAGCAGTCCATACACCTAGCCGCTTGACGTTGTTCTTGTGGTACATCAGGAGATGGAGTTTGAGTATCTGATGACCAACAAGTAGGTAGTATTAATTTATCTGGATCGTAGCTACCTTCGTAATAAGACCTCGATACAAACGCGGCGTTTACTATAACAACTTCATATTTATTAGCGTTTACTAATATATTTCCTCCATCGGAACACTCAGTAAACACTTTATCACGTATACTTATACGTCTCATAGATCTTCATCTACTTCGGTAGTGCTTTCGGTATCTTTGCTATTACCCGCAGACAAAGCGGCGGTAACATCGTCTATACAGAAACGATATGTATTGACTACACGGATGTAGGTATCTTCTGGTATATGCTTGTTTCTAACCCATCCACGTATAGTAGATATTGATACTTGTAGATGGTTAGCTAGTTTTTCGATAGTTACGTAAGGGCCACTCATTATTTTTTCCTAACTGATATCATGTACTCACTGTCCACATTTAATCCCGGTGGCACGGATTCCGGGTTCTCTTCTAAAAATTGTTTTACGTTGCCTTGATTTAATCTTTTCTCGAAGAACTCAGGGACACTATGCTCTTCTACGAAGTTGTACATAGATTCCCAATCACTAGTCCAGTAGCGTGTCTTAACGGTCCTGTAAAAAAGCCCCTCTGAAGTTCTTACGCTATCGACATCATGTTCTTTACAATGATCTAATAACGCTCTCTTTATAATATCTTGCTGTTCTTGCAAGCCCCCGTCTTGTTCCTTAAAGTTTGCGGATAATTCGCTCCGCTTTGCTTTTATTTTAAGGTAGACCTTGGTTAATTTGTTTAGTTCTCCACTCATTTTGCACCTCCAAATCTTTGTAGAGTATGCAATTTAGTGGCAGATAATACTCTAGTCAAGTAATTTGTTATATAAATCTATAATTTGCGAGTGAACGTCTATTTTACTATCTAATAACCGGTAAACGTGTTTCTCTACGAGGGAACCTTGTAGCTGTACGACAGTACATTTGTGTGTTTGCCCTGCACGATGTACACGTGCGTTAGCTTGAGCATAGGTTTCTAGAGAACTCGTTGGCCCCCACCAGACCACAGTATTTGCGGCAGTAAGGGTTACACCATGAGCGGCGGCGGCTGGTTGGATTATAAGTACGCGAGGATCATCCTGTTCTTGGAACGCTTTAAATATTTCTGTGCGTTTACCAACTTTGACATCACCTTGTATGACAGCATTAGTTATACCATCAGCGGTAAGTTTTTCCGCTAGTATGCTTATAGCGTGTTTAAAAGGCACAAACACAAGAACTTTCTGGCTGGACTCGTCTATAACCTCACGTAGAACTCTATACCTATGCTTTATGTCGAACTCTAATGTGTCACCTTTATCGGTATAGATTGCTCCACAAGCTATTTGTAGTAACTTGTTCATGTTAACTGCTGCGTTAACTGCGGTTATTTCTTCTCCAGCGGCTTGAATTACCATACGGTTCCGTAATTCTTTATAGTATTTCTGCTGCTGGCGAGTCATCTCAACTTCCCGAGTGGTGTAAACCATGTCTGGAAGATCTAGACAGTCTTCTTTAGTGTACCGTATAGCAGGTTGCAGTGCGTTGAACACTGTATCTATGGCACTTTCTTTAGGTATCCATTTAAAATTAGTCACCTTGTACATGACCATATCTCGGAACGAGCCAAAGAAACGTGGTACACAATTAGGGTTTATTAATTTAGCTAGGCCATAAGCATCTAAAGGACTTTGTGCGGCAGGTGTACCTGTCATCATCCATAACCACGTGTCAGGTTTCAGCACCTTATTAAGTGTCTTCCACCGCGTAGTCTGTGCGTTCTTATAGTGAGTAGCTTCATCAACGATTATCAGGTCGAAGTTACCGTCTATTATAGCATCTTGTACTATGGCAACACCGTCATAGTTAATTATAACGTATTCGGCATCGCCCTCTATTATCTTACGGCGTTTGTCTGGAGAGCCGTAAGCTATATCTACGCGCCTATGCATAGCAAAACTAAACAAGTCTCCACGCCACGCGCTATCCATGATAGACAACGGGCATATAACTAACACACGTTTAATGGCCCCCTTCTTCAACAGAAAATCTGAAGCCCATATTGCAGAAGCGGTTTTGCCCGTGCCTTGTTCGTTAAAGCAAAACGCTTTCCTATTCATTGTAAGAAACGCGGAAGTATCTTTCTGATGCGCGAAAGGTTTATGTTGTCCGGGCCACGTGTATTGTCCTTTAATAGGTGATGGCACGTTTATATTTAAATTCTTTAGGGTGTGGCTTTCAGTAACGCCCCACTTAACCAACACATTGTTAGTATTAACCTTACGACTTTTCGGTATTACTGTGGTCACTTGTTGAGGATGCCGTAACTTTAACAGCAGTGCCTTATTATTAATTATCTGCAAAACCGTTCTCCTAGGCTTTTTTCTTCTTTTTACCGTTGTTTGCACGGTTCTTACTTGGGGATTGTAACGTGTATCCGTCTGCGTTAGTGCCTCCGTTACGCAGGGGTTTGTTATGACTTATGTCCTTACCCTTACGCTTCGCGGGGCCATTTTCTTTATCGAATTTGCGTCTGGCCCTCTGCCGTTCCATACGGTATTTATGTTCGCCCCGTGCTTTTTGTAGTTCGTACTCATGCTTATAAGGGCGAGGGGATTTAGTATAAGCCATTAGTTTCTCCCGTTGTGAGCGCACTCAGTAACCGCGCAATGTCTTTTACACAACCCACTTGGGCGTGGGTTCCATACATCATTAGCTTCCGCTGTTTCCAACTTACCATAATTTGTTAGCCATTTTTTCCAGAGAGTTGGCTCATTGTCTCTTAGGTAAGTGTCTCTTATTAAGTTCTTAGACACCACGAATAGCAATCCAGCACGTACTTCTTCCACTTCAGGGAAGTGTTTGAAGGTAGCTAGAGCCATGAGTTCTAACTGACCTTTATCGGCATACTTAGCGGACTTCCCTGTTTTGTAATCTACAACCCATGCTAGATCATCATCTAGAATTATTAAATCCGCTACACCGCGAAACCAAACTCCCTTGTCGTAAAACCCACAGGGCTTTAAGTCTTTAGTTAACCCCAGCTTATACTCGCATAGCTTCTCGCCCTGTTTAGCTTGTAGGCTATCCAACGCACCAACAGCGTAATCAAACCTTTCCGGCATAGGAGCGCAATCTTTTATATAATGTTCAGCCGCCTTATGAAACTGGTTTCCATATAGCATAGCTTCAGTTTGCCGCATTGGGTATTCTTTTAATATTTTCTCATGGTAAAACTGCTTCGGACATTGATCGAAGGCTTTAATTTTACTAAAGGACCACGGGGCTATACTCATTTTGTTTCCTGTAGTGGCTTTTCGTACTCCATACCAAACAGAGCATCGATGGCCGGAAGTAATCTATATAGCAACAGCCAGCGGGGGATTGCGTTATATATATTCATTGGGGGATAAGCTCTGGTTATCTTAGTTACTTGACTAATTGATAAGTTATATTCAACCGCTAACTTTACGTGAGAGGTCTTAAATTCGTAAAATTTGTACCGTATCTGATTGTTACGTTCAAAATTACGTTCGTTCGGTATGCAGATCATTCACATTCTCCATAAGACTTACCTACCCCTGATTCACAGTCAATCGGGAGTCCTTCTGCCCATTGAGGTATCATACGCATACAAGTTTCTACGTAATCTCGAGCAGTAGTTACTTCCTCATCACGTACACAGCATACAATGGAGTCGTGTACGGTTAAAACAACTTTGTATTTCTTAGATACTTCCAGCATTTGATAACCAATTATGCACCGTGCTAGAGCTTGGCATACGTTCTCTATAACCTTACCGCCATAGATACGAGTGCGTCCTCGCCTTGTTTGATAAGTATATTCGATACCCATCTCCCCCTGCTCGCCAAGTAGATCACTGTATCTAAGTAATAATCCAGATGGCAACCGGAGCGCGTACTTATCTACGTCAACCTGTAATAAGTTATTACGCCCTAAAGGTAATGCGTCACCACGAGAGAGGTACACTATTGTATTCTGAGCCGCTTTCCATAAGTTATAGATATCCCGATTGGCTTCCCTATAAATCTTTATGACCCTTGCGGCTTCCGACTCACCTATATCCGTACCAAAGTTCTTTAGTTGTTCACGGAACCGTACCGCGCCCATACCATAGCCAGCCCCAAGTATAGTAGTCTTACCAACAAAACGCTGTTCAGAGGTAACGTCTTCTTCTGGAACACCATATATGCGAGATGCCATCTTTATATAAACATCTTCATCGTTAGCGAAAGCATCGACAAGATTCTCTTGCCCCGCTAACCACGCAAGTACCCGTGCTTCTATCTGCGAAGAATCAGCTTCTATCAGGGTGTACCCTTCGGGAGCTATTATGCTCTTCTTTAATTTCTTCCCTGCAACCCCCCTGCTAGGTAGGTTTTGCAAGTTTATCTTATCATCACCACCCCACCTACCAGTATGCGCGGCATAGTATTTAACAGGCACGGGCAGTAGTCCACGCTTGGATATATCTATAAATCGTTGCGTCCTAGTTTCTTCTAGAGTGCTTTTGTTACCTAGCCTAGCGGCTACTAAAGATTGTACCTGTGGGTCTTCGTGGTCACTCAAAGCCTTAAACTCTTGGTCGGTCTTAGCGAAAGCAAATGTTTCCTTGCCCGTAGTAGGGCTTATCTTCATCGGAGGTATTACCCCTAGACCTTCTAGCAGGGTAGCGAATTTGGCATTGCTCATAAGGTCTTTCTTGTCTACCCCTGCTGAGACAAGTAGCTTGTCCTTGTAGTCACGTGTTTCTATAAGATGTTGTTCTAGTAACCCTAGGTCTAAATCTAAGGTGGGTTCTATGAACATACGTAGACTTATATCTATTAGCTTTAGTTCTTCCCTTGGAAAATTAGGGGCAAATACTTTGAACAGATCATACGTAAGATCAACGTCATTAGTACAGTAGTCCCCGTATTTAGAAAGTTCTTCAGAGGTAAAGTCGGCACGGTGCTTTCCTAATGCGTCTTCTACCGCAGTACCTTTAGCCCCAAGAGAATACCTCTCAGCCAAAGCCCGAAGGCTTCCACTGACTTCCACCCCATCCATAGCACGGGCAATACAAAGAGTATCGGCATATACGCGAGGAGTAATATCAAAAAGCCAATTAGCAATGGCCCCATCAAAAACAGTGTTATGAGCAAGGAACATAGCCCCGCCCCAATCAAACGTATGTAGGAAGTCTCTAATTTGTTGTCTTGATCCACTGGCCCACTCCGTTGTATTGTTGTTGACCTTAACCCCTACACCAATAACCTCAAAGCGAGGGTCGCGCACGTATTCTT
>Ga0208032_1000537_pt1 | contig 20028 bp, 17 predicted proteins | sample MalvirAntarct_66_FD_184254 | JGI IMG/M metagenome (GOLD analysis project Ga0208032, IMG submission 184254) | Marine viral communities from the Global Malaspina Expedition - Malaspina viral metaG Antarct_66 (SPAdes) (version 2) | ecosystem: Environmental > Aquatic > Marine > Oceanic | place: West... | reverse complement strand
ATAATATACATTTGCACCGTCCTACCGGTATAGGTGGGAACGCATCGCAAGATGCGGCTACATGGTGGTTGTAGCTCAGTTGGTTAGAGCATCGGTTTGTGGTACCGAGGGTCGCCGGTTCGAGCCCGGTCTTCCACCCAGAATATAAGCCTTCAAAGCAATTTGAGGGCTTTTTTTGTGCCCACAATTGAATAAATAGCTTGTTGGACGAGAAAGCCTGTGCTGAGCGCAGTCGAAGTACCTGTACTGCGCGCGGTCGAAGTGAGGGATAGTTTTCAAAAATATTAGAATTTATACGCCCTAACATTCCAATGCAATTTGTCATTCCCACGTTAGGAGGAATCCAATTACAGTGGAGACGCTATGGTATAAAGATGATGTGATGTCTCATTGCATTCGACATGACAAGAAGGAGAATTGTCATTCCCACGTTAGGAGGAATCCAATTACAGTGGAGGCACTATGGTAAAAAGATGATGTGATGTCTCATTTCATCCGACATTACAAAATTGAGAATTGTACATTCCGACGTTAGGAGGAATCCCATAACCGTGGAGGCCGTATGGTAAAAAAATGATGTGATGTCTCAATCCATTAAACATCACAAAAATATTACTTAGAACAAATCATTCAACACTTTAGCCAATCGGATGCCGGCAATTTGCATTTGTGTTCGCGCAGTATTTACATATTTATAGGAATACTCATAACTTAAGTTTTTACCTTCTTCAGTGGCATTATAAATATCTTTTGTAAGAACTTGAGTCTCATTCACCCAATCAATGATGGAGCCCTGTTGTAAATACTTTACTTGGGCTCTAGATAAATGATCTGCATTTTCTGACAGTTCACTAAAACTCATCCCATAAGATTCAATCATCTGACTGTCCCACACTCTATGCAGATTGGTTTCTTTATAGAACCATTTGACTTTAATGTCATTGCCGCCTTTGTCTTCTGCACGACCTACATGCATTGGTTGGTGCAAATCGCCAATCAGATGAATCAGCATTTTTAAATAAAACGCCTTATCGTCATCGGATGCGTTATCATCTGTAATAATGCGTTTACACTTTGCTATTCCTGTAACTAAATCGCCTTCAGGATTTTTTTTTGAAGTTTCATACGTATCCTCAAAAGACATATTAACGTAATGCCAAACTCCAAATTCCCTGTAGCGTCTATCTGATTTTATTTCATCGCTAAATGTTGACACAAAAGCCAAGGATTGGTGATTGAGTAACTTTTTAAGCTGACGTTTGGTTTTATTGGAGGTATAGTTGTCTGCAATAGCACCTACAACGCGGTGACCTGTAGCGCCCCATTTTTTAGTAGAAAAACCCTGTATGCTAAAAAGGAGTGCCAAGGCTAAAATAAGTACTGGTATTGGTCTCATAAATCTCTTATCCTATTATTTTTTATTGCGTCTGTTGTAGTTTTTATCGCCTCTCGTTTTTGGTTTTTTATATTTTTTAACGATTTCTCGTCTGTACGAACCTCCTAAGTTTTCCTTTTGATTTTTTTCTTTTTTCTCATGGAAAGCAGGTCCTGGAGCATCTTCGTCGCGTCGCTTTAAAGGATTATTGCGTTCCTTATATTGCGGGCGTTCTTCTTCAAGAAGTTCAGTAGACATTTCAACACCTTCTGGCAGTTCCTCTAACGGAATCTCCATCTGCATCAAATCTTCAATATCCGTAACTAATTCCTGCTCAGCTTCCGTAGAAAACAAAAAGGATTGTCCTTCGCGTTCCGCACGACCGGTACGTCCAATACGGTGCATGTAATTCTCAGGGAAATTAGGCGTATCAAAATTAATAACGTGACTGATATGATCGATATCCAATCCGCGTGCCATGACGTCTGTAGCAATTAAGATCCGGTTGGTTCCTTCCCTAAATTGTTCAATACTCCTGAGTCGGTAATTTTGGGTTTTATTGGAATGAATGACACAACTTTCATCGTGAAAATGTTCTTCTATTTTGTCAAACAGCAAATCGGCCATTTTTTTATAAGCTACAAAAATCAGCACCTTGTTGTAGGTTTCTTTATCGGCCAATAGATGTTTCAATACATTAACTTTGGAGTAAAAGTTAGGCACATTATAACGTACTTGACTGATATTCTCTAACGGCGTTCCTGATACGGCAATGGTCACTTTTTCTGGTTCGATGAAGAAATTGGTAATCAATTCATCCACATCATCAGTCATGGTAGCAGAAAACATAATGTTTTGTCTGCGTTCCGGTAGAATATCAAAAATATTAAGCAGTTGATGTCTAAACCCTAAATCGAGCATCACATCCACTTCATCAATTACCATTTTTTGAATGGATTTTAATTGCAAAACATGGCTCACGGCTAAATCGAACAAACGACCTGGAGTGGCCACCACAATGTCCAAACCTTGCGCTACGGCATGTTTCTGGGTATTAATGTTAACGCCACCATAAACTCCTAAGACGCGCACATTGATGTATTTGGTAAGTTTTTCAATTTCATCCACCACTTGAACTACCAATTCGCGCGTTGGCACCATAATCAGCACTCTAGGGTTTTCTTGTGTAGAATACGGCAGATTCTTTAAAATTGGCAACATATAGGCATATGTTTTACCCGTACCCGTTTGTGCGATACCCACCATATCTTTTCCTGAAGCCACCACATTAAAGGCTTGTTCCTGAATAGGGGTAGGTGAGGTAAACCCTAAATCGTCTAGGGCGTTGTATAATGGGGTGTTTAAGTTCAGGTTTTTAAAGCTCAAGGTGTTCGGTTTTATAATAGTGTTCAATTTGTGCTATTGAAGTTACAGTGAATTGGCCACAATAACACTTTTATTAGCAATCGGCAAAGTTAAAGCTAATTAATAACTTATACTAAATGCGCTTTATGTATTTCAATGGTGTAGGAAGCGCTGTAAGTCTTATGGTTATCCAGCGCTACAATGCCTTCTTTCTCTGTTAACAGTTGGTTGCTGTTTTCGGAATCTGCAACGCCTTGCCACGGTTCTATACAAACATAATTGGCTTTTGGTTTGGCCCATATCCCCAAGAAAGGGAAATCAGAAAAATAGACAGTAAGAATCTTGCCATGAATTTTGCTAGTTAAAGTGATGGTGTCGGAGTTTAGATTTTTAAACACTAAAGCATCTTTCTCGAATAGGCGTTCATGTAAATTAATTGAATGCGGGGTGTTGAACACAGGTGCCGTTTGTAAGTTCAATAATCCATTATCCATATTTATAAGATGGGTCAAAGCGTTTTCTGCGCGATCAAATTCTAAAGTATAGTCACTGTAAGCTTCATCCGGATACAACGGACATTTGAAGGCAGGATGCCCACCAACTGAAAAGTATAGTGTTTTGTCGTCTGTATTTTTAACGGTATACGTAATTTTAATGGCATTGTCCACCAATTCGTAACTAACAACAAATTCAAATTGGAAGGGATAATTTTTTAGGGATGCTTCAGAAGTAGTCAATTTCAGACTCAGCTTTTGCTCACTTTGATGCGCTACCTCAAAACCAGGATTGTGTCTTACAAACCCATGTTTAGGTAAGGCATAGGTTTGGTTTTTATAAGTATAGGTATTGTCTTTTAAAGCGCCCACAATAGGAAACAAATTAGGGGCATGACTCGCCCAAATCTCAGGATTACCGTCCCACATAAATTCTAGAGGGTTTTGTACCGCAGAAATTTTTTGCAACTCGGCGCCAATAGGGTTGATGGAGAGTTCTAAAAGGCTATTTTTTAAGCTAAACATGTTCTTGATATTTTCAACTAAAGTACAAAGTTCTTAATAAGTTTGCAGAATGTGATTAACTTTACTTCGGAAAATTAAGCCTTGAGAACACGACATACTTTTACAAGTCCCAACCCCAACTTTAAAGCGCAACTCTTGCAATGGAGTCAGCAATTTGAGGAAGTAGTTTGGTTGGATTCCAATAGTCATCAGCAACGCTATAGTACGTATGATGTGGTGCTGGCGGTAGATGCGTTTACTTGTATGTCTACGGATAGTCATCAGGCTTTCGATCAGTTGCAAGAATACCAAACCATCACTAAAGATTGGATTTTTGGCTACTTGACTTACGATTTAAAAAATGATTTGGAACAGTTGACATCGGAACATGCTGATGGTTTGGATTTTCCCGAATTATTCTTTTTTCAACCAAAAAAATTGTTTCTCATAAAAGATGATGTGATTGAAATGCAGTACTTAAATATGGTGGATGATGAACTTGAATCCGATTTAAAAGATATTGCTGCGCTAGAATGCTATGAAAGTGAGAAGCCATCAAAACGGGTCAGTATACAAATGAGACTGACGCAGGAGCAGTATGTTGAAAAAGTGAATACCATGTTGGCGCACATCCATAGAGGCGATATTTATGAAGCTAATTTTTGTCAAGAATTTTATGCTGAACATGTACAACTAGATCCGCTAGAAACCTATACCAAACTGAACACTATTTCAAAAGCGCCATTTGCTGCATTTTTCAAGAACCATCAACACTATATGTTATCAGCATCTCCGGAACGGTATGTAAAGAAAATAGATCAAAAGGTCATTTCCCAGCCTATTAAAGGAACCGCTACCCGACATAAAGATCAATTGGTGGATGACGATCTGAAAGCTGAACTTCAAAACAATCAGAAAGAGCGTAGTGAAAACGTCATGATTGTTGATTTGGTGCGGAACGATCTATCCCATACCGCTACAAAGGGAAGTGTTACCGTTGAAGAGTTGTGTGGGCTCTATACGTTTGAACAAGTGCATCAATTAATATCGACCATTACTTCTGAAGTTGATGCGAATATCCCGCCGGTGCAGATTTTAAAAACCACGTTTCCCATGGGAAGTATGACGGGAGCACCAAAAATTTCGGCCATGCAAATTATTGAAGACCTAGAAGTAACCAAGCGCGGCTTATATTCTGGCAGCATTGGTTATTTTTCACCTTCGGGCGATTTTGATTTTAATGTGATCATTAGAAGTATCCTTTATAATGCGGATAACAACTATGTATCCTATTCTGTAGGCAGCGCTATTACATCAAAGAGTGACCCTCTTAAAGAATATGAAGAATGCCTGATTAAAGCGAGAGCATTGAAGGAAGTGCTTGAAAATTAATTACATTTAAAGACAACCGTGGCTAAGAGAAATGCTGAGTTCCGCCATTCCAATCTTTAAACTCCTAATACTAAACTTATGCTAGAAACTTTTCAAAAACATCTTGAGACTAATTTGAATATGCTTCATGACAGCCGATTATTGCTGGCTGTTTCTGGAGGTCTTGACAGTGTGGTTTTAGCATATTTATGCCATCAATTAAACTTAAGGGTGTCCTTGGCACATTGTAATTTTAATTTGAGAGGTGATGAAAGTGATGCTGATGAGAATTATGTATTGCAGTTGGCGGAAGATTTGGATATGGAAGTATTTATTGAAAGTTTTGATACCGAAACCTACGCTAAAGACGAGGGACTTTCCATCCAAATGGCTGCTCGCGAATTGCGTTACACATGGTTTCATGAATTGGCGGAGCAACTTAACTTTGATTATATTCTTACCGCACACCATGCGGATGATAATCTCGAAACGTTTTTAATCAACTTAACTCGTGGAACGGGCTTGGAAGGCTTGACTGGAATTCCAGAAATGGCGGGTAACATTGTCAGACCATTATTGCCGTTTTCTAGAGAAACGTTAGAGGTGTATGCTATTGGACAGGGAATTACGTGGCGTGAAGATAGTAGTAATGCCTCCACCAAATATTTGAGAAATAAATTGCGACACGATATCATTCCGGTATTGAAACAAATGAATCCGCAATTGCTTCAGAATTTTCAAACCACTATTTCAAATCTGCAGGATAGTCAAGATCTTATTGACGATAGCGTTGTACGCATTCAGAAGAAATTCACTAAAGTTGAAGACGATCAGATTAAATTGGATGTTCATAAACTTAAGAAGCTCTCTAATCCTAAAGCATATCTCTACCAACTATTAAAGGATTTTAATTTTACGGCGTGGACTGATGTGGTGAATTTATTGGATGCACAATCAGGAAAACAGGTGTTTTCATCCACCCACAGACTGCTCAAGGATCGTGAATTTTTGCTATTGAGTGAGATTGATTCTGAAACAAAAGCAGAGGCTATAGCTATTGAAAAAAACGAAAAAGAAGTTTCAGGACCTTTCGGAACATTATTTTTTGAGAAGGTGGCTACGATCTCTGAAACAGCTCTAAACATTAGTTATGTAGATGCTGAAAAATTGATATTTCCATTAACCTTAAGAAAATGGGAGGAAGGCGATTTGTTTTATCCATTAGGGATGAAAGGAAAGAAGAAGTTGAGCAAATATTTTAAGGATGAAAAACTTTCTTTGATTGAAAAAGAGCAGGTGTGGATTCTAGAATCTGCTGGCGATGTGGTTTGGGTTGTGGGGAAACGTGCAGATGACCGATTTAAAGTCACCGAGAACACCACTAATATTTTAAAAATAGAAGTACAGTAAATGACATTAAAAGGACAGATCGTCGACATTCAAAACAGACGCATATTTAAAGGGGAAATCACCATTGAAAACGGGAAAATCAGCAACATTACCGAAAAAGATCACATTGTTGAACATTATATTCTTCCTGGTTTTATAGATGCGCATATCCATATCGAAAGTTCAATGTTGGTGCCTAGCGAGTTTGCCCGTTTGGCAGTAACCCATGGTACTGTAGCCACTGTTTCAGACCCGCATGAAATTGCCAATGTCCTCGGTGTAGCCGGTGTCGAATTTATGATTGACAATGGTAAAAAAGTGCCATTTAAATTTAATTTCGGGGCCCCTTCTTGCGTGCCGGCAACCGATTTTGAATCGGCAGGTGCTATTATCGATGCTGACGGCATCAAAAAATTGCTTGAGAATCCGGACATCAAATATTTGGCGGAGATGATGAATTATCCCGGGGTATTGTTTGATGATCCTGAAGTGATGAAAAAAATAGCATGGGCAAAACACTATAATAAACCGGTAGATGGTCACGCGCCAGGCCTTGTAGGAGATGATATTTCGAAATATATCAACGTAGGCATTACTACAGACCACGAATGCTTTACGTACGATGAGGCGCTGGAAAAGCTTCAAAAAGGTATGAAAATCTTGATTCGGGAAGGGAGTGCGGCCAAAAATTTTGAAGCCCTCATCGATCTTTTGCCGGAGCATTTTGAACATATGATGTTTTGTAGTGATGACAAACACCCTGACGATTTGTTGCTGCATCATATCAACAAGCTCTGCGCACGAGCGGTTGCAAAAGGCATGGATATTTTTAAAATCTTACAAGTAGCGTGTATCAATCCGGTAAAACATTACGGATTGGATGTAGGCACCTTACACCTTGGAGACGCAGCAGATTTAATTGTTGTGGAAGATTTAATCGCATTTAAAACCTTACAAACATATAGTGATGGCGCATTGGTTTTTGATCAAGGCAAATCGTTGATCAACACGGTGGCATTTCAAAATCTAAATAATTTTAATACGTCTAAAAAAGAAATCAGCGAGTTTAGATTCCCATCATCTTCGAGACAGATCCGGGTGATAGAAGCTTTAGAAGGTCAGTTAGTCACCAATCAGCTTATTGCAGAAAGTTTAATTGAAGACGGTAATCTTGTATCGAATATTGAAACAGATGTCCTGAAAATGACGGTGGTCAATCGCTACCAAAATCAACCGCCAGCCATCGCTTTTATAAAGAATTTCGGCTTAAAAAAAGGCGCCATTGCGAGTTCCGTGGGTCATGATTCGCATAATATCATTGCCGTAGGGGTGTCTGATGCCACCATCTGTAAAGCGGTCAACTTATTGATTGAAAACAAAGGCGGCATTTGTGCGGTGTCTGATACTGAAGAGCAATTGTTGCCTTTACCCGTTGCGGGAATTATGAGCGATAAAGATGGGGACACCGTTGGAAAAGCCTATGCTAATTTAGATATCATGGCCAAAACCTTAGGAAGCACCTTGCATGCCCCGTATATGACCTTATCATTTATGGCTCTTTTGGTAATCCCTGCCTTAAAACTCAGCGATAAAGGGCTCTTTAATGGTACAACATTTCAATTTACGAGTGTTGATGACGTCTCACATCTTTAATAGCAATTGAAAAACCTTAATAACCCAATCACTAAAATCACCATAAAATGCCCGTTATAGATTCTTCCTTTAAAGCACCATATCTTTTTCGAAAAGGCTTTATTGCCACTGTCTACTCTGGATTGTTTAGAACCGTAGCATTAGAGCAAAAACGGGAACGTTTAGAATTGGCTGATGGCGATTTTATCGACCTGGATTGGAGCTATGCCGAGCAAAAATCGGATAAGGTCATCATCTTGCTCCACGGATTAGAAGGCAATGGCCAACGTCCGTATTTAACAGGAACGGCAAAATTGTTCAATCAGAAGGGTATTGATGCCGTCAGTGTGAATTTTAGAGGCTGTAGTGGCGAACCGAATCGGAAATACTATGCCTATCATTCTGGTGCCACTCAAGATTTGCATGATATTGTAATGCACGCGATTAACGATAAACACTATGCTGAAATATATATTTATGGCATTAGTTTGGGTGGGAATCTCGCTTTAAAATATATGGGAGAACGTCAGGACCACCCTGTTCAGATTAAAGCGTGTATAGGTATTTCCGTGCCTTGCAGTTTACAGCATTCGGCCAAACAATTGCACAGCTTAAAAAATAAATTATTTCACGACCGATTTAAAAAGAAATTGGTGACCAGTTTAAAGGAGAAACAACAACTTTTCCCCGATAAATTATCAGATGCTGCTTTAAACTCGATCTCCACACTAACAGATTTTGATGAGGTTTACACTTCAAAAGCCCACGGATTTAAAAACGCGTTAGACTATTACGAACAAAGCAGCTGTTTACAGTTTTTGCCTCATATTAAAATTCCGAGTTTAATCATCAATGCGCTCAATGACTCCTTTTTAACCCCGGAATGTTTCCCGGTAAAAGCAGCTAAAAACAATCCAAATTTGTATTTAGAAATGCCAAAACATGGTGGTCACGTGGGATTTGTACAGCGCGGCGGATTCTATTATACCGAAACACGTGCTTTGGAGTTTGTTAAGGAGCATTCCAATTAAGAACTTTTGAAAACAATAATTTTAGCAATAACACATTTTAAGTCAATCCAAAGAAATTTCGTGTGAATTCGTGAAATTCGTGTCTTTAAAATCTCATCTTATCAATGCCTCTGGAAAACCTTCCACCGTCAAATCCCAGAGCAGGGGCAACATAAAATACACAAACAAAGTCAGAATGACGATAGATATGACGTTCATCACAAAGCCTTTACTGACCATATCTGGAATTCTTAAGTACCCAGACCCAAAAACCACCGCATTTGGAGGTGTTGCCACGGGGAGCATAAAGGCACAAGAGGCGGCAACTGCAGCGCCTACCATCAGTACAAACGGATGAACATCTACAATGACGGCCATGGGTGCCAATACCGGTAATAACATGGCCGTAGTTGCTGTATTTGAGGTGATTTCAGTTAAAAAATTGATTGCCGCAATCAGTAAAAGAATTAAAATGATAGTCGATAAACCCGCAAACGTGGTCATTTGGTTCCCGATCCATACTGCCAATCCGCTCGATTCAAATCCGCTAGCAATGGCCAAACCACCTCCAAATAATAAGATTACGCCCCAAGGCAGTTTAACGGCATCTTCCCAGGTCATCAGTTTTCGTTTTTTATCTTTTGAGGGAATCAAAAACAGAACAATAGCGAATATAATGGCAATGATAGTATCATCCAATTTTGGAATGAGTTTGTCAAATAGGAGGGACCGGGTGATCCAAAAGAAAGCTGTGGTTCCAAAAACAATCGCGACCATTTTTTCTTCATAACTTATTTTACCAAGCAATTGCATCAAACGTTTAATTTCTGCCTTGCCTCCCGGAAATTCCTTCTGATCGAAGTTAAAGGCGTAAGATGTTAAGTATTTCCAACTGATAAATAATAGCACTACGGAAATAGGTAACCCAAACATAAACCATTGTAAAAAGGTGATTTCGTAATCGTAAATATTCGATACCACGCCCACTAAAATCAAGTTTGGCGGCGTACCAATCAACGTTGCAATGCCACCAATGGAAGCACTGTAGGCTATGGCCAGCATCAAGGCTTTTCCAAATAGATCCGTCTCATTTGCTACCGTATGGGGATTGTCTTTTAATTGGGTGATGATGGCAATGCCAATAGGCAGCATCATGACTGCCGTTGCGGTATTAGAAATCCACATGCTCAAAAAAGCGGTAGCGAACATGAAGCCGAGGATGATTTTCTTAATGTCAGAACCAATAAAATTGATGATGTTCAGGGCAATGCGTTTATGAAGGTTCCATTTTTCAATAGCGATGGCAATGATGAAGCCGCCTATATATAGAAAAATATACTTGTGTCCGAAGGACGCTGTAGTGGTGCCAAGGTCCAATCCGCCAGATAACGGAAATAAAACTATTGGCAATAGGGCCGTCACTGCAATAGGAATGGCTTCGGTAATCCACCAAATGGCTACCCAAGCCGTGGAGGCCAAAATAGCGCGCGCTTCCGCGGAAAGTCCCTCTGGTTTAAAAAAGAGTAGTATCAGGATAAAAGCTAGTGGTCCTAATAGAAATCCGAGGCGTTTAATAGTGCTCATAGTGTTTGGTTGGTGCAACTAAGATATGTTATTTAGCATTCTGATTAAAAATAAAATAAGCCTCTCATTTATGCATAAAATTTGGCATTCTAGGGATTTTTAGATAGCGACAGCAATTTTCCACTTTGTAGTTAATAGCATTCTTCCTACATTTAACAAAATCAATACCTTATGCTGAAAAAAATTTTCGGAAGTGCCGTTTTTGGCGTGGAGGCCACAACCATTACCGTTGAGGTGAATGTCGATAATGGCGTAGGCTATCATCTGGTTGGTCTTCCCGATAACGCGATTAAGGAAAGTAACTTCCGAATTGCCGCTGCATTGCAAAACAACGGTTTTAAAATTCCAGGAAAAAAAATCATCATTAACATGTCGCCCGCCGATTTACGCAAGGAGGGATCCAGCTATGATTTGACTTTAGCCATCGGGATTTTAGCGGCAACTGGACAAATTCAAGCAGATAATTTAGACAAGTATTTAATTATGGGCGAATTGGCTTTGGATGGCAATTTGCAGCCCATCAAAGGTTCGTTGCCAATTGCAATAAAGGCCCAAGAAGAAGGCTATAAAGGGTTTATATTACCGATGCAAAATGCCAAAGAAGCCGCCATTGTTTCTGATTTGGAAGTGTATGGTGTGGAAAACATAAAGCAGGTGATTGATTTTTTTGATAAGAACGAACCCATTGAACGCACCACTATAAATGTTCAGGAAGAGTTTTATAAGAATTTAGATTTTCCCGAATTTGATTTTTCTGATGTGAAAGGTCAAGAGTCCATTAAACGCTGTATGGAGATTGCAGCGGCAGGCGGGCATAATATCATCTTGATTGGACCTCCCGGTGCTGGAAAAACCATGTTGGCAAAACGATTACCAAGTATTTTGCCACCCATGACCATGCGGGAAGCCTTAGAAACAACCAAAATCCATTCAGTGGCTGGTCGTGTTAAGGACAATACAGGCCTAATGTCGCAACGACCGTTTAGAAGTCCGCATCATACCATTTCAAACGTTGCTTTAGTTGGTGGGGGCAGTTATCCCCAACCCGGAGAAATTTCATTATCTCACAATGGCGTGTTGTTTTTGGACGAATTACCCGAATTTAAACGTGACGTTTTGGAGGTGATGCGGCAGCCATTAGAAGATCGAGAAGTCACAATTTCAAGAGCGAAGTTTACAGTAACTTATCCATCCTCATTTATGTTGGTAGCCAGTATGAATCCGAGTCCGGGCGGTTATTTTAACGATCCAAATGCGCCAGTAACCTCGTCTCCTGCAGAGATGCAGCGCTACTTGAGTAAAATCTCAGGACCGCTTTTAGATCGGATTGATATTCATATTGAAGTGACACCTGTCCCATTCGAAAAATTATCTGACGAACGTAAGGGCGAAGCATCTATAGACATCAGGAAACGAGTTACGGCTGCTAGAGAGCGGCAAACCGAACGTTTCCAAGACAATCAGAACGTACATTATAACGCGCAAATGAATACCAAGCAAATCCGCCAATATTGTGTTTTGGATGATGCTTCCAAAAATCTATTAAAAACAGCTATGGAACGCTTAAATTTATCAGCTCGAGCTTATGATCGTATTTTAAAAGTTTCAAGAACTATTGCCGATTTAGAAGGTGTGGCTGAGGTCAACGGTTCTCATATTAGTGAAGCTATACAATACAGAAGCTTGGATAGAGATGGCTGGTTAGGATGAGCTATTTTAAATTGAAATCATTAGTGTCCGATAAAAATAAATAATAAATTAACAAATTCATTTAAAGCAAGGGACTTTAGAAGATTTCCGAAATGAGTCCTTGCATTTTAGAAACTGTTTCTACCGAGAGGGAATGTGCGATTTTAATTTAAATGATCGTTGTTTGTCAGTTAGTTGCAAACAAGTCCCTGCCTGCTGGGGTCAGGTTAATTCTTTATTCTAACAGCGTAGCGCCTGCCTGCCGATGAGGCAGGGTCTTGATTCTTTAACGGACAACAATGAATTGAAATATCTTATAAAGCATAAATTATAATCACTGTACTAAATATTATACAATCTACATGAAATCATTATTACTTACAATTCCTTTTTTATTAGTTTTAAACTGTAAACAATCCGATGAAAAAAAGAAGGATTTACCTTTAAAGTCTACTGTTGAAATTGAACAGGTAACTGCACCTACACTTCATTTAGAAGAGGCCAATCGGTTAGCACAATTACCCATTCATTGCATTCAGACAGAATATCCTAATAAACTAGGTCAAACCATTGGTGGTAAGGAAGATTTGCAAGAGCCGAAAACACTCCATCCGGCATTTTATGGATGTTTTGATTGGCATTCCGCAGTACATGGCCATTGGAGTCTGGTCAGTTTGCTAAAGCAATTTCCAGAACTCGAGAATGCAGAAGAGATCCAAAAAATGTTGCAACAAAATATCTCTAAAGAAAACATGCAAAATGAAGTCCAATATTTTTTTGGGAAGCACAATACAAGTTATGAGCGCACATATGGTTGGGCGTGGCTATTAAAACTTGCTGAAGAGTTACATACCTGGGATGCCCCTTTGGCAAGAGAATTAGAGACCAATATGCAACCTTTGACAGATCTAATTGTAGAAAAATACATCGAATTTTTACCAAAACTCAATTATCCTATTCGTGTTGGTGAGCATCCTAATACCGCTTTCGGACTGTCCTTTGCTTATGATTATGCTGTAACGGTAGGAGATGAGACTTTAAAAGCGCTTATTGTGCAACGCGCGAAAGATTTTTATTTACAAGATGCTAATTGTCCATTATCGTGGGAACCAAGTGGATTTGATTTTTTATCGCCATGTTTTGAAGAAGCGGCATTAATGAAACGGGTGTTGCCTAAGCAAGAATTTGAAAGTTGGTTGGCCGAATTTTTACCACAATTAAAAGATAAGAACTTTAAGTTGGAACCAGGGATCGTGAGCGACAGAACTGATGGTAAATTAGTGCATTTGGATGGTGTTAATTTTTCTAGAGCGTGGAGCTTATATGAAATAGCCAAAGACTTACCAGAATATGCACATCTAAAAAACACAGCAAATGCACATATTAAGTATTCCTTGCCAAGTATTGTAGGCGACAGTTATGAAGGCGGGCATTGGTTAGGCAGTTTTGCCATTTATGCCTTAAATACCATAACACGTGATTAAAAATTGGTTTAAAAACATTGGTCCGGGTCCTCTAGTTGCTGCTGCTTTTATAGGTCCGGGAACAGTGACGGTGTGTACTTTGGCAGGTGTTAATTTTGGTTTTGCATTGCTTTGGGCCATGGGCTTATCCATTTTAGCCACGATAGTGCTTCAGGAAATGTCAGCGCGCTTAGGTATTATTACTCAAAAAGGTCTGGCTGAGGTTATTAGAACTGAAATTGATAACCCTATTTTGAGAGGTCTCACCATACTCTTAATCTTATCCGCCATTGTTATTGGTAATGCCGCATACGAGGCTGGAAATATTAGTGGTGGGGTGTTAGGGTTGGAGACTATTGTGGGCAATCCGTCAGTAGCTATTGGCGATTTTAATTTAAATATTTTAAGTCTGATTATTGGTGCTTTCGCATTCTTAGTACTTTACGTAGGGAATTATAAAGTTTTGGAGCGGGTGCTGGTGACATTAGTAATTCTGATGAGTGTAGCGTTTTTCCTCACTGCAATCATCACAAGACCAGATTTGTCCGCCATTTTTAAGGGATTATTTGTTCCAAAAGTAACAGAAGCTAACTTACTAACCATTATTGGCTTGATTGGCACCACCGTTGTGCCTTATAATCTTTTTTTGCATGCCTCATTGGTCAAGGAAAAATGGCATCATGAAACGGATTTAAAATATGCACGGAAAGATACGATCGTAGCCGTGGTATTGGGTGGTATTGTATCCATGTGCATCATCATTTCAGCTGCTGCCATTGATGCCCAAAACATCACGAGTGCGGCCGATTTGGCAAAAGGTCTTGAGCCTTTATTTGGACAATTTGCCAAGTATTTTTTGGGCATCGGATTATTTGCTGCAGGCATAACCAGCGCCATTACGGCACCTTTGGCAGCAGCCTATGTTACAACGGGTTGCTTGGGATGGTCCTCTAATATGAAATCTAAACAATTTAAAACCGTTTGGATTTGTATTTTAGGTTTGGGTGTTTTGTTTTCGTCTATCGGTTTCAAATCGATTGAAATTATCAAATTTGCCCAAATTACCAATGGATTATTGTTGCCAATTATTGCGGCGTTTTTGTTATGGGTGATGAACAAATCCAGTATTTTAGGAGCTTATAAAAATACAGTGGTACAGAATATTATCGGCTATATCATTTTAGGACTGGCGGTTTTTTTAGGAGCAAAGAGTATTTTAAAGGTTTTTGAAATTATTTAGAAGAATTTTCAAGATCGCAATTTTTAGGATTGATGGTCTGTCAAAAGGTGTATGATTAAGGGTTCTCGTCAAAAAAATAACAAATAGTTATTTTTGTTCAGCGTAAATTTGCGAGGATCTGCGGTATAATTTTTCATACGCTTATTTTTGTTTCCCGCTGATAACGGAGATATCCGGGGATTTTTTTGTAGTATGGGAAAGCAGATAAACAATTTGTTGGGCAACGTTTTGAATTAATAATAATTCAACAGTTTAGTACCCAAAGATTAGAAACTTTAATTAGTGAATTGCCTGTTAGATATAATGAAGACAAAATCAATAGATATCAATGCTGATGTAGGCGAAGGCTTAAATAATGAAGGGCAATTGATGCCATTTCTCTCTTCGTGTAATATTGCCTGTGGCGGTCATGCCGGCGATGCACAAACAATGCCATCCGTAATTGCTCTGGCAAAAGAAAATAAGGTAAAAATTGGAGCACATCCATCATTTCCTGACAAAGAAAATTTTGGACGCGTACCTTTGGATTTGGATGACGCTACATTATTAAAATCCTTAGTAAATCAAGTGCAAGAGCTTCTAAAACATCTAGAGGCTCAAAATGAAAGCTTACACCATATTAAGCCTCATGGAGCGCTTTATAATTTGGCCAATACAGATGAGCGTTATGCCAAAGTAGTGGTGGACTTAATGAAGCAATTTGACAACACTATCAAACTCTATGCACCTTATCAGTCGCGCGTTGCAGAATTAGCCATTAAAAAAGGTATTCCTAGGGTTTTTGAAGCCTTTGCAGATAGGGCTTATAATGAAGATTTAACCTTAGTATCGCGATCTGATTCTAGAGCTTTGCTTACTGATTCAAATCAGGTTTGCCAACAGGTGCTTGATATGGTGTTGCGTAAAGAGGTGAAAACGATTACGGGTAAAACGGTTACCTTAAAAGCGGAGACCGTATGCATTCATGGCGATCATCCTAATGCTGAGGCCCACTTAAAAAAGTTGACCGAATGTCTAATACAAAACCATATTGCTATAGTATAGATTTTGAGCTCTTATAAACTGACATATACGCGTTTTTCAGAAAAATCCATCTTAATTCAATGGCCGGAAAAAATTGATCCTAAAATTCTTAAAGATTTACTGAGGTATAAAGAAAATATTCTGAAGCATTCTAAAGATCGTATTCAAGTCATTAATACCTATAACGCTTTACTCCTTGCTTACAATACATTTGAAATTGATTATAAAAATGAGATTGAACGATTAAAACTTCTGAGGACTAAAGCCATTGCAAGTAAGCCGCTCCAAAATAAACTTTGGAAGATTCCTGTATGTTATGATGTCAAATATGGGCTCGATTTAGAGGAATTAGCAGCCGCGAAAAATATCTCAATAGCTGAACTTATTAAATGGCATACTAAAGCCCTATACAAAGTTTATTTTATAGGATTTCTACCTGGATTCTTATACTTAGGAGGTCTAGATAACCGACTTATCATGCCAAGGCGTCAGAGCCCAAGGCCTCACATTTTAAAAGGTGCGGTTGGTATTGGTGGTGAACAGACGGGTATTTATCCAAATGCAAGTCCTGGAGGTTGGAACATTATTGGGAATTCGCCCATTACATTTTTCGATGCTGAGAGTCCACATCCGTGCTTCGCCAATGCTGGAGATAGCATTCAGTTTGTAGCCGTAGATATGTGTGTACATGCTGATATTATAGAACGTATTAAAAATGGCAATTATAAGCTAGAAAGCGAGGTGTATGATGGTTGAAGTTTTAAAAACGGGTTTATATGATAGCATTCAGGATTTAGGACGTTTTGGATATCAACATTTGGGAGTGCCAACTTCTGGTGCCATGGATCAATATGCCGCTTCATTGGCAAATTCAATCTTAGCCAATCAGGATTATGCTGCTGTTTTAGAATTTACAGTATTGGGACCAACATTGAAATTTCACATCGAGACTGCCATTTGCATCACCGGAATGCAGAGTAACGCCAAATTAAACAGAGAGGCTATTGAGAATAATTCAGTTACCCACATCAAACAACAAGACGTTGTCTCATTTGGTCAACGTGTTTTGGGGTGTAGAGGCTATATTGCTGTTTTAGGAGGGTTTCAATCTCCGAATATTATGGGGAGTAGGAGCATGTGTCAGCACATCACGCCGCAACAGCGACTTACAAAAAATGATCAGCTAGACATTCTATCACAACCTTTAGTAGATCACCATTCGAATGCCCACGTTAAAACACCGATTTCGCATTTTGAGACTGATAAACTCAACGTTTTTGAAGGCCTGGAATTCGGCAGGCTTTCTAAATCCCAGCAGGAAGTTGTAGTACAGCAAGAATTTACAGTTTCAAAAGATGGCAACAGAATGGCCTATCCACTAGAAGGGGTTCTTAAAAATTCATTGCAGAGCATTATAACAGGGCCTGTGTTACCCGGTACGGTGCAACTAACCCCCTCAGGACAATTGATAGTTTTGATGCGCGATTGCCAAACTACCGGTGGATATCCAAGAATATTACAACTTACAGAAATGGCCATCAATCAGTTATCACAAAAAGCGCCAGGAGAAAAATTTACATTTAAAATTGCCCATTAATAGGATTAAAGCGTAAATCTTGATAGTTTAGAGGTCCATATTACGATTTTATTTCATTTTTAGTGTCTAACTAACTTAAACCAACCACATATGAAAAATTTACTCTTACTTATTATAGGAATTCTGATTGGCGCATTGGTAAGCTATGTTTATTTGTCCAAACCAAATACCGATCTTACCATCAACGCTCCAAAAGGTCTCATTTCACCTGAGCAAGCAAAGACCTTGGATGCCGCTTACAATACGCGCTACAAATTGGTAAGTGATTCCATTGTTAAAAGAAAAGGAGGTGATAACCGGTCGTCATGGTATGGCTTGGAGCAAGTGCGCACCTATCTTAATTATGCTGAAAATCAGGCTAAGGAACAAGGCCATACGATGGATGGTATCCGCATATATTTAGGAGCACATCCTAATCTCAATGGGGAAGCTGGTTACACGACCATGTTTTTTGTACCTACCGGAATATCCCATAAATCTAAAGCCTCCATGTTCAATTTTTCTATGGCTGATGGGAGCGGAGATTTACCCGATGGGGAGGGATTAGATATGGGAGGTAATGGCAATCCACCAAGTGCTAATTATCCTCAATAACTCAGAAAATGGATGAATTTTTCAGGCAAAATTATTTCACCATCAATTATGCTGTCGAAATAATAGCGGCGTTGACCGGTCTGATTTGTTTTAAAAAATTTAAAAAAACCGCGGTAAGCTATTTTATCGGATTCTTAGTCTATGCAGCCTTAGTGGATTGTTTGGGGAGTTACCCTGTAATTTTTGAGCGTTTAAATGGCTATCATCTAATTGAAGGTACCGTATTTGAAAAGAACTACCTGTATTATACCATATTATGGGGTATAGGTACGGCGCTATTTTTTATGTTTTTTTACAGCTTAATTTTGAGTCATCCCGGTAGAAAACGTTTTTTGCGTGTGGCAGCGGCCTTGTTTTTTATTGGTGCATTAGTAGATCTATTTTTAAATGTAGAAACTTTAGGCGCTAATAATAGGATAGGGATATTTGTAGCAGGTTCATTCTTGGTGTTGCTATGTGTTTGTTTTTATTTTATTGAAGTATTAGAGAGCGATAAAGTATTAACCTTTTACAAATCCATTTACTTTTGGATAAGTACCGTCATTTTGCTGTGGTATTTAATTACAACGCCGTTATTGTTTTACGAAATTTATTTTTCCACGGCCGATTGGAACTTTGTCATCTTAAAATGGCAAATTTATTTAGCCGCTAATATATGTATGTATTTATCTTTTACTCTTGCTTTATTATGGTGCAAACCGGAGAACAACTGATTAGTACAGATGCCCAAAGGTATTTGTTAATATATATGATTGCCGTATTGGTAATTGTAACCACCCTCATTGTGGTCTTTTTTATCATTTTTCAACATCGAAAAAATAAATTGCTTTTGGATAAGGTAAAACAACAGAAGCTATTTGAGGAAGCCGTATCACAAACCCGTGTGGAAATACAGGAACAGACTCTTAAATATATAGGTCAGGAACTTCATGATAATATAGGGCAGTTGCTTTCTTTGGCCAGTATGCAACTGGGAATGTTGGGTGTGAAAATTGGCGCAGATATCAAAGAACCCTATATAGAAACCCAAAAGATTATTAAAGAAAGTTTGGGCGAGGTGAGAGCCTTATCAAAATCTTTAAATACAGAAGTGATCCAGAATAGAGGCTTTATGGAGTCCATTGCCTATGAATTAAAGCGGCTCAATAAATTGAAATTGATCAAGGCTGACCTTATAGTAACTGGTGAAGTCAGAACATTTGAAAATAGTAAGGATAGCATTATCCTATTCAGGATTTTACAGGAATTTATCTCTAACACCGTAAAACACTCTAAAGCAAGCCAATTGACCATTGCTTTAGATTACCAACCCGACCTGGTGCAAATGAAAGCGTCCGATAATGGGTTGGGATTTTTGATGGATGCTGTTACTGAAAGTTCTGGATTGTTAAACATGAAGAGTAGGGCAGCATTGGTAGAATCGGACTTTGAGTTGACTTCTTTGTCTGGTCAAGGCACCATGCTTTCTATTTCATATCCCATCACCAAACGCGCAGCAAAAGCTTTGGAGCTGATGTAAGGATTCCCTTGTCAAGCTAAAGCCTTTAATCCGATTGTTCCAAAAATGTTAAAAATGTCGAGCTGTTTTTGTCTTATACTAATTCCTTTAAATTCAGACAGCGCCTTACAGGCACGCATTCCAAAGTGGATCCTTTGGTAGCGGAGCTTCCACATGAATCATGTCATTGGAAACAGGAT
>Ga0208032_1000529_pt1 | contig 20544 bp, 23 predicted proteins | sample MalvirAntarct_66_FD_184254 | JGI IMG/M metagenome (GOLD analysis project Ga0208032, IMG submission 184254) | Marine viral communities from the Global Malaspina Expedition - Malaspina viral metaG Antarct_66 (SPAdes) (version 2) | ecosystem: Environmental > Aquatic > Marine > Oceanic | place: West... | reverse complement strand
GCCGAGGCTCGCCTTCGGCTGCGCCCGCACCACCCGCAGCGATTGCGTTTGTCCCCCTCCCAACCCCGCGTTCGCCACGTGGCAGAGGTGCAGCAGCAGCGGCTGCCGCACCTTTCAACCCACTCAGGAGAACGACCATGACCATCACCCAGACCATCCCCCTCAACCAGCTCGTCCATTCCAAGGCCAATGTGCGCCGCTCCGGCAGAAAGACCGGGCTCGCCGAGCTGACCGCCTCGATCGCCGCACACGGGCTGCGGCAGAACCTCAACGTCAAACCCACTACAGGCGGGCGCTACGAAGTCGTCGCCGGGGCGCGGCGGCTGCATGCCCTGCGGCTCTTGGCCAAGGAGGGGCGGTTGGCGACGGACGAACCCATCCCCTGCATGCTGCTGGCGGAGGGCGACGACCCCACGGAAATCAGCCTCGTCGAGAATGCGCAGCGCGAGCCGATGCATCCCGACGACCAGTGCGAGGCCTTCCGCAGCCTGATCGATAACGGCGCCGGCATCGAAGACGTCGCCGCTCGCTTCGGCATCACCGCTTTGGTCGTGCGCCAGCGCCTCAAGCTGGCCAACGTCTCGCCCCGCCTGCGCGCCCTCTACCGCAAAGGCGACATGACCCTCGACCACATGATGGCGCTCGCCATCAGCGACGATCACAGCGCGCAGGAACAGGCATGGCAGAACCTGCCCGACTGGAACCGAAGCCCCTACCTCCTCAAAGACGCCCTCACCCACGAGGCCGTCATTTCAGAAGTAGCGAGTTTGTAGTCGCCGCATGAAAACTGACCCGGTCGCCGATTGATTTCTGCCCCAGCCGATAGGCTGGGCCCGACGCGTGTTGCGGAGGGCCCGGATGATCGGAGTGGAGCTATCGATGGAGATCCGGGTATTGGCCAAGCATGGGAAGGGCGTGCGGGAGATCGCGCGCGAGGTAGGGGTTTCGCGGAACACGGTGCGCCGCTATCTGCGCGATCCGGATGCGGTGCGCTACAAGGGCCGGCCGCAGCGGCCGGTGAAGCTGGAGCCCTTCAAGACATACGTCGTCGAGCGTCTTGCGGCGGCGTCGCCGGAGACGATCCCGGCGAAGGTGCTGCTCGACGAGATCCGGGCTTTGGGATACCCGGGCGGCTACACGATGGTGAAGGCGTTCGTGGCCTCCCTGCGGCCGCCGGCGGAGCCGGAGCCGGTGGTCCGGTTCGAGACGGCGCCGGGCGCGCAGATGCAGGCGGACTGGGCGACGATCCGGCGCGGCCGTGATCGGCTTTCGGTGTTCGTGGCGACGCTCGGGTGGAGCCGTGCGACCTATGTCGAGTTCGTGACCGACGAGCGGGTGGAGACGCTGATGGCGTGTCACGAGCACGCCTTCCTGGCGTTCGGCGGCGTGCCCCGTGAAGTTCTCTACGACAACGTCAAGACGGTGGTGATCGATCGGGACGCCTATGGCCCGGGCCGGCATCGCTTCCATGGCGGCTTCGCCGACTTTGCCGGCCACTGGGGCTTCCGGCCGCGCCTGTGCCGTCCCTATCGGGCGCAGACCAAGGGCAAGGTCGAGCGCTTCATCCGCTATCTGCGCGCGAGCTTCTACATTCCGTTCGCCAGCCGGCTGGCGCAGGACGGCATCGTGGCCGACGCGCCTGCTGCGAACGCGGCCGCTACGCGCTGGCTGCGCGAGGTCGCCAATGCGCGCGTGCACGGCACGACGGGCGAGGTTCCGGCCGATCGGCTGGACCGCGAGCGCGAGGCGCTGCAGCCGATCGCGGCGCCGTATGGCGGTCGGATCGTCCGCCTGCCGGCTGCCCCGAGGGCAGACCGGGCTCCGCCGGCGGCGCCGATCGTCGGGCTGCAGCATCCGCTGTCGGTCTATGAGGCGCTCCTGGCCACGGGAGCGGCGCAGTGACGAACCTCCAGCACGAGCGCATCGCCGATCTCTGCACCGAACTGCACCTCAAGGCGGTCGAGAGCGTCTGGCCGGGAGCGGCCCAGACGGCCGTGGCCAGGGAAGCGTCGTTCGGCGACTTCCTGGAAGAGGTCTTGAGGACGGAGGCGGAGGCCCGCCGTGTCCGGGCGCGTGAGATGGCCGCGCGCGTCGCCGGCTTTCCGGCGATCAAGACGCTGGATGGCTACGACTTCGGCTTTGCGACCGGCGCGCCTCGCAAGCAGCTCCTGGAACTCGCCGGCCTCGCCTTCGTGGAGCGGGCGGAGAACGTCGTGCTGCTCGGCCCCTCCGGGGTCGGCAAGACCCATCTCGCCATCGCGCTGGGCTACCTCGCCGCCCAGCGGGCGATGAAGGTCCGCTTCACGACGGCCGCCGACCTGGTGCTGATGCTCGAGACGGCGCAGCGCCAGGGCAAGCTCAAGGAAGCGATGCATCGCGCCGTGAACGTCTACAAGCTCCTGATCGTCGACGAGATCGGCTACCTGCCGCTCGCCCGCGAGCAGGCCAACCTGTTCTTCCAGGTCGTCGCCAGGCGCTACGAGCGCGGCTCGATGATTCTGACCAGCAACCTCACCTTCGGCTCCTGGGACCAAGCCTTCGCCGGAGAGAGCGTGCTGACGGCAGCCATGCTGGATCGCATCCTGCACCACGCCTCCGTCGTCTCGATCCAGGGCGAGAGCTACCGCCTCAAGGACAAGCGCAAGGCCGGCCTGATCAACCAGACCAGAGAGGTCGCCTGAGCAAGTCGCCGTCCGTGGTCGGGGCGCGCCCCGACCACGGACGAACAGAACCGGGTGGGTCAGATTTAAACCGGCGCTACGATGGAAACCGGGTCAGATTTGCAGCGGCGTTGACACTGGCCCGGCTGGTCGGGCTAGACGCCTACACCGCCGCAGGCGGCCCGATCATCCGCGACCTGTTCGACGCCAAGGATGCGGGCTATCTGGCTGACCGGGACCTTGTGATGCGCCTTGCCGCCGCGCGCATGGGCGAAGCCGTGAGCGCCGTGCAGGCCGAGGGCTGGAAATGGGTGACGCCCGAGATCAGCCGCGACTACGACACCCGCTATGGCCGCATCTATCCCAAGGCCGATGCCGACAGCGACAGCCTCGCCTACGACCCCGAGGACATGATGCGCGCCGGAGCACGGGTGCTGCTGGAGCATGATGGGAGCCTGCGCATCGAGCGCGGCCTCGTCCATCCCGACGACATGCCGCGCGACACCAAGGCCAAGGCCGACAGCCCGCGCGACCCAGCCGCCCTCCCCGCGACGATGGTGGCCGAACTCACCGCGCACCGTACCGCCGCCCTGCGCATCGAACTGGCCCGCAATCCTGCCATGGCGCTGGCCGCTACGGTGCACGCCCTCGCCGTATCGCTGCTCTATCCAGCCAGTGCCCTGCCCGCGTCCAGCCTCGCCATCCGGGCGACCAGCGAGGCTTTGGAGCGCCATGTGCGGGCGATGGACGGCACCGCCCATGCCGCCATGGCTGAGGAAGCCGAACGTTGGGGGGATCGTCTGCCCGGCGACCCCGCCGACCTGTTCGCATGGTGCCTTGAACAGCCGCAGGACGTGCTGCTCGATCTGCTGGCCTTCCTCGCCGCCCTCAGCGTCGATGCGGTGCAGCACAAGCAGGACCGCCCCGGCAATGACCGGCTCGACCATGCCGACCAACTCGCCGAGCGGATGGGACTGGATATGGCGCAGTGGTGGCAGCCGAGTGTCGACGGCTTCTATGGCCGCCTGCCGCGCACCCTGCTGGCCTCCTTCGTGGCCGATGCCGGTCTACAGGCCCCGATAGCCCGCCCCAGCCTCAAGAAGCAGGAGGTGGCCGAGCGGGTGGCCAAGGTGCTCGACGGAAGCGGTTGGCTTCCGGAGCCGTTGCGTCGGCTACCGAGCACTACCGAGGCTTCGGTACAGGCGGCATAGCTAACCCAAACTGACACCTGAAGCCCGGTCGGTGAACCGGCCGGGCTTCAGGGTAGGCTTCACTTCGCAGCCGGCAGGATTGCTCAGGTTTCCTTGAGGGTTGTGCGTGGGCTGGCATTGCCGTGCTTCGTCGTGACGAAGCGCCCGCTGATTGCACTGCGGTAACTGCCCGTCGAGCCGCCGCCCTTGGCTTCATGAACGGTAGTGCGGGGGCTGGCGCTGCCATGCTTTGCCGTGACGTAACGTCCGCTGATCGCGCTGCGGTAGCTGCCGGAACCCTTCCCTTTGCCAGCCATCTGATCCTCCGATCTGACTGATCGGCCCTAGCAGTCGGGCAGATCGTCGAGGTTGTTACGGGTGGTGTTGTCGCGGTCGGTCCGCAGATATTTCCCGGAGGAACCGTTCACCACCCGGATTTCGGTGCGCTTGCCGTCCGTCCACTGGACGAAGTAGCTGTGAAGCCCACCTTCGATATCGTTGATGGCGTCGCGCTTCTGGCGCGGCGACCATGCCTGACCCGAATTGCAGAGCTTCGTAATATCCCCGTCGCGATCCTTCCCGGAGCGCGTGACCTGTCGGTCGGCCATCATTTGGTCCTTCCGCTGTTCGCCCTGCCTGTGGGGCGGTTGTAGAAAATTAGCCTCATGCCACTTCGGTAGGCTGTGCCGGTATGCGACACTGCTCCTGCCTTCCGATGCGGGCGACCGAGCGCCATTCGGACATCGCGGCGAAAAAAATGTCTGAGCCGCCAGCTGGTCCCGCATAGGGAGATGAAGGGGAGGAAGGCTTTGTCGGGAATGAAGGCTGCAGCGGTGACCCGCTCGCGCGACGAAGTAGCTGATGCGATCCGGAGCTTTTCGGACGCCGACTGGATCAGACTGCAAAAAGTGGCGAAGCTTTATGCCCGGCTTCGTCCGATGGAACCCGAGGATCTCCTTCAAGAAGCGTTTCGCTGTGCGCTCGATGGCGGACGCTCGTGTCCGGCCCAGGTCGATGTCGTGAAATTTCTCGCTGAGGCCATGCGTAGCATCGCCAACGGTGAGCAGGAGAAAGCTAAGCGGCGGCCACTACTGGAGTCGATTGCGCAGTACGGCGAAGCGGGAATGGTCGATCCTCCCGACCCGTCCCCCGGGGCGGAGCAGGATCTTGGGAACGCCCAGGACCTTGCCGCAATGCGGACATCCCTCCTGCGCCTCTTCGTCGATGACGAGATAGCTCAACTCCTCCTGGAAGGTCTTATGGAAGGCATGCAGGGGGCGGAACTGATGGAACTCACAGAGCTAGATAAAACTGCTTATGAAACGAAGCGCCGCCTGATTCGTCGGCGAATCGACCAGAATTTCCCCCAAGGATGGCCGTCATGACCGCATCCACGGACAAGAAGCGGGAAGCGCTCGAACGGTTGGCGGATGCTCTCGCCGAGGACATTCTCAGTGCCTCTGAGGCGGAAATCCTGGCTGAAGCCGCGGAGGATAAGTGCAATGCCGCGAGTGCCGCAGCGGATATGCGGGGGCTGTTCGAGCGCACGGTGCTGGAGGCGGGCAAAGGCAGATTGGCGGCCGCCCGGGCGGCCGCTGCTGCCGATCGCCGGCAGGGTGGTGCGGTAATCCCGATAGACCAGATCAAGGCGCGTCGCCGTTATCAAGGCCTCGTTGCGGCCGATCCGACCCTCGCCGCTAAACTGACCATGGCCGCTCGCAAAGGCGAAGGGCAGTCCGAACGGGACATCGACAGTGCTATTGAAGACCTGGCTGAGCTGGGGGCGCTGGGCGACGGCGAGGATGACGCTAAGTGAATGCTCTGTCGCCACCAGAGCGCGTCCTTCAGGAGCTAGGCGTCACCGACCCCAGAGAGATCGACCTCGAGGCGATCGCCTGGCACCTCGGCGCGCGTATCAAGCGATGCGAACTCGACGGATGTGAGGCACGGATCATCGGTCATCGGGATCGTGCGATCATCCGCGTGAGTTGCCTGAGCCATCCGCGCCGCCAGCGATTCTCGATCGGGCACGAGTTAGGCCATTGGCATCACCACCGGGGCCGTATGCTGATCTGCCGGCCCGAAGAGATCGGCAACCAGCGGCGAGCACCGCCGGTTGAACGGGCGGCAGACCGTTATGCCGCGGATCTTCTCCTGCCGCGCTACCTGCTCGATCCGCTGGTCCGCCACTACGCCCGGCTGACGATGCGTGCGGTGCGGGAGTTGGCCGAACTTTTCGAGACCAGCATCACGGCGACTGCCATTCGGCTGGTCGAGAACGGGCACAGCCCCGCCCTACTGGTCTGTCATGGCCCCCGGGGGCGTAAATGGTTCACCCGCTCTCCCGACATCCCTGAGCGATGGTTCCCCCAGGAGCAACTCGATAGCGAGAGTTTCGCCTTCAGCCTCTTGTTCGGTCAGGGCCCCGAGGAAGCGCAGCCGCGTCTGATAGGTGCGGATGCATGGTTCGACCGGAGCGAGGCGCAACGTTACGAACTGCATGAGCAGTCCATCCGCACAAGCAGCGATGAGATCCTCACCATATTGCTGGTGAGCGATGAGCGGATGTTGGCGGATTCGGGATCACCTTCAGGCTACCGCCGCCGATAGCCTCGCAACCGGCTTGGCATTTGACCAGCCGAACCCGATCCTAGCTACATAACTACCGGAGCGAGCATCCCCGCCCTTCGGGACGGGCGGGCTGTCGGGCGAGCCCCAAGCCGCCTGCGGCGTCTCGGCCATTCGGCTTCCATCCCTGATGCATCGTGTGCGGCCGCCGACGCGGCCGAGTGGGGGCAGGAGGGCGAGCCCCCCTCCTCCCCCGCAAGGGCCGATTCCGGTCTCCCCGGTCTTCCGCCGCTGCGCGGCGTGCAGACCCGCGCGTGCGCGCGGCCCTACGGGCGGGCGATCCCCCTCCGGAATCGTCCCTTGCCCCCCAACCACCCCGGTCTCGCCGACGGGCAAGGGAGCAGCGCGCTGCTCCCGAACCCGAAAGGAAAGACCGATGAAGAAGGACCTGTATCAGACCGTTACCGACCGCATCCTCGCCGAGCTGGAGCAGGGGGCGGCACCCTGGCTGAAGCCGTGGAAGCATGGGCGCGGCAACGGCGCCGGGCTGCTGCCGCGCAATGCCGCCACGGGGCATCGCTATCGCGGCATCAATATCCCGATCCTGTGGGGTGCCGCCGAGGCCGCAGGCTACCCCGCGCATGGGTGGATGACCTTCAAGCAGGCGCAGGGCCTTGGCGGGCATGTGCGCAAGGGCGAGAAGGGCACGCAGGTGGTTTTCACCAAGAAGCTGACCGTGAAGGAGGAGGCGGAGGGCGGCGAGGAACGCGAGCGGCAGGTCTCGATGCTGCGCGGCTACACCGTGTTCAACCTGGCGCAGATCGACAGGCTGCCCGAGCGCATCACCGCACCCGTGGCCCCTCCCCCGCCCGAGCTGCGCGCGAGCCGGGTGGCGAGCTTCGTGGAGGCGACCCGCGCCGATATCCGCCATGGCGGTAACGAGGCCTGTTTCATCCCTTCGCACGACGTCGTGCAGATGCCCCCTGCCCCGGCCTTCCGCAGTCCCGAGCATTATGAGGCGACGCTACTGCATGAGCTGGGACACTGGAGCGGCCACAACAGCCGCCTCGACCGCGACCTCACCGGCCGGTTCGGCACGCAGGCCTATGCCGCCGAGGAACTGATTGCCGAGCTGACGGCCGCCTTCCTGTGCGCCCATCTTGGCGTCACCGGCGAATTGCGCCATGCGGGCTATATCGCCAACTGGGTGCGGCTGCTGAAGAACGACAAGCGCGCCATCTTCACCGCGGCCAGCAAGGCCAGCCAGGCCGCGGACTATCTGCGGGCCTTCTCGGAGCCCGAGCCCGAAGAGGATGTTGCCGACGAGGAGCGGGCCGCGTAAGCGGCCCCCTTCCCTTTTTGGCCGATCGGGGAATTTTCGGTCACGCGCCTTCGGCGCGCGGCACTTGTCGACCTATCTGGCTAGAAAAAGTCAATAAAATTCAGTGCACACCCGATAGCGCTGCTGCTGAGCAGGTATTCAGCGCTGAAATTGCTAGGATCGCTGGTCGTGGTGCAGGTTGATATGTTGCGGCCCACGATTTTGCCATAAGCTGGCCGGCCGTCGTCCAGCTTAGTATCGAGGTTCCAGGCTTCTTCTGGTTTTAAAAATGGAGCGCTTAGATTGTTAACTGGCGTGGTCGTGAGGGCGCCTACTACCAACATGTTGTGTATAGGCCGGGTGAAGCTGGCGGAGCCCGTCCCAGTGATCGTTGAGGCCCACCAGCCGACGCTGCTAATCCGTGCCCGAGGTACGTTTTCACCTAAGATAGCGTGGGAACTATTCGTAGGGCCAGCGAGACCGGTATAACTACCTTCAATCAGGCCTGCGCGCGCCAGGTGCCGCCAGAACTCCGTACGCTCACCCGATCCCCCTGCTGGTACGGTAGCAAGCTGCCCATCTCCATTGCCGTCGCACGTGCCAGCTGTTCCCGCATTAGCGGCGCCGGTGCGGTTGGTGCAGCTGGGGGCGGTATCGTCAAAGCCCCAGAAGCGCGTGGCCATGCTCATGTCGCCGGCCAGCGCCATGTATCTATCGCGGAAGCTGAAGATCGCCGCCTGATAGGTTTGGAACTGACTGCTGACGCTTCGCAGCTCCGCCGCGCGGATCAGCGCCTGCCCCGACAGGATACCGCCGGTGAGCAGTCCCAGGATCACCAGGACGATCGACAGCTCGACGAGCGAGAATCCAGAATGTGCACGCATACAATTGTACATTTGCATATTATAGGCATGATTTCAATTAATTAGCGGAGCGAGGGTGTTGCACCCGCTGCTGAAGGACGGCTGGCGCACCATAGTGCTGTCGCCACCAGGTCCGCCTGCATATGTCGAGGTGTCGACATGTCGAGTCGTTGACCTGCGGTATGAGCCGCTGCCGTCCTACTCCTTGTTTCAGGGAGTTATCGGTCGCACGCCTACGGCGCGCGGATCATTGCTTGACCACCGATAACGCGCCATCCGACCTGTTCGGTCGCTCTTCTGGCATCACGGCTCGATATGTCGGTGTATCGAAGTGTCGACACTTCGGCGTATCGATGATGCGACATGTCGGCAACACGACTCCTCGAAAGGTCGGATTTCTGACCGCTCGACCTATCGAACACTCGACTGGTCGCACCGCATTGGCTTTCATCGGGGCAAAGGGAGATGCCATGCATACCATCGCGCTCATCAGCCAGAAGGGAGGGGTGGGGAAGACGACCCTCGCCCTGCACCTCGCCACGGCGTTCACTCAGCATGATTTCAGCGTGGTCGTGCTCGATCTCGATCCGCAGGCCAGCGCTGCCGAATGGAAGGACTACCGGGAGGCCGAGTTTCCAGCGGTCCAGTCCATTCAGCCGGCGCGCCTCGATCGTGTGCTGACCGAAGCACGCGAGATCGGCGCAGACATCGTCATCATCGATACCGCCCCGCACTCGGATGGTCCCGCCCTGGAGGCGGCCCGACGCGCCGACTTGGTGCTTGTGCCCAGCCAGCCGTCGATCCTCGACCTTCGGGCGCTGGGTAAGACGGCGGCCCTGGTCAAAATGGCGAACGCGAAGAAGGCGTTCGCCATCCTGAACGCCGTACCGCCCCAGGTCGCCGAAGCCGACAGTGCGGCCGAGGTGATCGAAACCCAGATCGGCCTCTCCGTATCGCCGGTCCGGTTGGGTACGCGGCTCGTCTATAAGCGCAGCCTCATCACTGGCCAGACGGCGCAGGAAGCCGAACCGCACAGCAAGGCGGCCGAGGAGGTGGATCGGCTGTACCAATGGACATGTCGAATGCTAGACATATCGACAAATCGAAGTGTCGACACATCGACAGAAAGGAAGGGTGCCCATGGCAAAAACCCAGTTCGCCGACGGGCTGCGTCGGCTTAAGGAGGCCAGCGGCCATGCGGAGCCGCCGCCGCCAGCAATGGCCACGGTGCCGCGACCAGTCGCGCAGAAGCGCGCAGGGCTCGTCCAGATCGCGGCCCATTTTGATCCGGCGGTGCGTCGCCAGCTCGCCATGATCGGGGTAGAGCAGAACCGCGACAGCCGCGACCTGCTGGCGGAAGCGCTCAACGATCTGTTCGTGAAGTACAACCATTCCCCGCTGGCTGAGGTGTATGGCGAAGGCTCACGGGGCAAGCCGAGGGCGCGATGACTACGCGGCGGTCAGGCGATTCGCAGTTCGATTTCTTCATCCCGGCGATCGTCGACCTCAAGTTCCGCGATCAGCAGGACACGATGGAGCGGCCGTTCTTCTCGCTATCGAAGAGCAAGCGCATTAAGCCCATCGAGTACCGCAGCGCGCGCGACGGCATCTTCGTGACCGTGCGGCCGCACCCGGAATATGGCATGGCGACCATCTGGGACGCCGATATCCTGATCTGGGCCGCCTCGGTGATCTGCGACCTGCGCAATCGCAAGATCAACGAGGTGCCGCGCAAGCTCCATTTCCAGCCCTACGACCTGCTGAAGGCGATCGGCCGGGGCACCAGCGGCGCGCAGTACAAGCGCCTGCGCGAGGGCATGGAGCGCCTGAAATCGACCGATATCCGCACCAACATCCGCGCCCCGCGCGGCAAGAAGGAAGCGCATTTCGGCTGGATCTCCGAATGGACCGACCATGTCGACAGCGAGACCGGCGATAGCCGCGGCATGAGCCTCACCCTGTCCGACTGGTTCTATGAGGGCATCCTGCGGGAAGGGGGGGTGTTGGCGATCGACCCCCTCTATTTCCAGATCACTGGCGGCCGTGAACGCTGGCTGTATCGTGTGGCCCGCAAGCATGCCGGCGGGGCAGGGGCCGAAGGCTTCGTGATCGGCCTGCCGGTCCTTTACGAAAAATCGGGGGCCGAAGGCACCTACCGGCGGTTCAAATTCGAGATCGCCAAGATCGTTCGCGCCAACAACCTGCCGGGCTTCGACCTGGCCCTTGAGGAGGCCGCCAGCGGCGACGCGCTGGTGCGAATGACCCGACGCGACATGGTGACGCCCGAACAGCAGGCCGCCCGGGCGAGCGGCAAGCCCGCTAAGCGGCAGGTGCAGAAGCGTGCCGCTGTTCAGGGCCAGCTGTCGCTTCTCGACCGCACCCTGTCGGATGCCACGCTTGCCCGCATCAGAAGCGAGTTCCCCGGCTGGGACGTCTATGCCCTACAGGCCGAGTTTGACGACTGGCTGCGCGACGATCCGAATCGAGCGCCCAAAAACTATGGGGCCGCGTTTCACGGCTTCGTTCGGAAGCACCACGCCAAGCACGGCTAAGCCGGGGGGCGGCGTTCCCGAAAGGACGACAGAGCCCCGGTTTCCGCGGGTTTGGGCGGGGGCAGACCGGCTAGAGCGTTGTAAACACTGCAATTTTTCAAAACACATCGGGCGATGGTCGTACTATCGGGAACGCCCGATGCGTCCTCAATTATCCACAGGGTTCGTACTATCGGGAACGCTCGGGTCGTACTATCGGGAACGAATCCACGTACTATCGGGAACAATGCCGTCGTACTATCAGGAACAAATCCACGTACTATCGGGAACGCCGCCGACCGGCAACCCCCTGTAAAGATGGTGTATTTTCGTCAAGTTTTTTCGCGTAACTCTTTAACTCTAGAATCTTAAATTCCTAAACCGAAAGTGTTCCCGATAGTACGACGCTCGGAGACACCCGACAGCCTGCTGAAGGGAATAAGCGGAATCGGCCTAACGGCCGATAACCGAGCCGGTCTCATGCGCCTTCGGCGCACCGGCCCAATGCGGAGTTCGGCCTCCGGCCGAACATGCCTCTCTAAGGTGGGAGGCGTTCCCCTCCCACACCCTCCCCCCTGCTCGGCAATGAGCCGAGGGTGAGGTGAGGCCGGAGGTCCCCGTCAACATCGGTGTGGCCGCCAAGTGGGGCAGGGAAGGGGTCATAGGCGGCCAAAAACTGCCCACCTGCAAGCAAGTCGGTGGTCGTGGCTGGGGTGGTAGCTTCAGAAGCGCCGCCGCGCCTGTAGGAAGCTCTAATGGTTCCCCGCGGCCGTGCGGACCTTGGCCGCGGCACGGCCCGCCGGCGCCAGCCGATGGTTGTGTGCCGATTGACAGCCTGAAAATTACCCCCCGCAAATTATGGTCGTCGCCGATCGGCAAGGGGGGAGACGGTCATGAGGTTGCTTAAGCTTGCTGCCACAGCCCTAATTGCACTGCTGGTAACTTCACCAGGTCGCGCAGCGAACGTCATCGAGGCTGAGTTAGGATCAGGACAAAGCACAACCTACAGTACATCTCAGTCCGATTTTGGTCAGTTTTCGATAGCATTTAGCTGTACTGTGCCGGCGTGGTCCATTGGTGCCATAACCATTGCAAAACAGGAAAGCAGGCCTTCTAGTCACGGTATAGAAGTCGTCAATCAGGTTAGGTCGATGCATGGAGAACAATGGTACGAAACAGAATATGTGATTGCGCAAGGAGAAAGCGACGGCACTCTACCTGCGGTAGCACTTATCCCGTTTACGAATGTGGAACGATCGCATATCGTCGTGATTCATGGGGACGATGAGAACCCTGACGTTGTCTACCGCCTGTATTGCAGTTCCGTTCATGTCGGAAAACAGGCGCTATTCGCGGTTATTGAAGGCTTGGCGACTTATGCATTTGCGGGATCAGACCTCGGGTCCGATAATGTCGGGCGCGCGTTTGGGTTAGGCCTTGCACTGCTCCAGCGAAATAATGTGCTGGCAGTCGGAATCGATGTCGCGCGGGAGGAAATGCTAATCGGACTGCGTGAGATAATGCCCAATAATCCTGCCTTAGTAACAACAATTGTCGCATTCTATATGAACGTCGCGCAAGAAATGTATAATGATGCGCTTTACGAGATGTCATCAAAGCAGGCCCGAATTCGTTAGATTACGCGGCCTTTTGTCGGGCTCAGCTGGATAGAGCGGGTTTCGCTGCATCTTCAGGCCATAGAAGTCAACCTGATATCATCGAAGTCTACCGCGCCTGGACGGTGCTGCGATCGCGCTCTTGCAGGCGAGGAGTGGTCTCTTCGTGGGAAATGTACTCGCGGAAAATCTCGTGGAGGCGGTCAGCACCTACACCGCGCGCGCGGCTGAGAAGATGCGCCGGCAGCAGCTCGTCACCGCGCAGCTGGTGGTCTTCATCCACACCAACCGGTTCCGGCCGCAGGATGCACCCTACAACGCGACGCAGGCGGTCTCGCTGGCCGTGGCGACGGCGGACACCGGCAAGCTCATCACGGCAGCGCTGCGCGCCCTGGACGCGATATGGCGGCCCGGCTATCGCTACAAGAAGGCGGGGGTGATGTTCCTCGACCTGCATCCGGCGAGGGGCGTTCAGGCAGGGCTGTTCGAGGCGCCGGACACGCCGGCCGCCCAGGCGCGGATGCGGGCGATCGACAGCCTCAACCGGCGCTTCGGCCGCGATACCGTCACCTATGGCGCGACGGGCACCCGCCGGGCGTGGAAGCTGCGGCGGGAGTTCGCCAGTCCGCGCTACACGACCGCATGGGACGAGTTGCTTGTCTGCGAGTGATCGGGGTGGAATAGGAATCCCATGTGCAGCATGACGAGGGGTAAGCAGGCGATCCGGTGCGAGCCAGCGGACAACCGGAATAACCCGGTTTCAGTCCGAACGCGTATCACTTACAGTGTGCCAGGAACGCAGCTGCCCGGATAAAATTGAATGGCAAGAGCAACACGGACGAACCCCATCGTTTTAAGGCAAGGAATGACAATCGGCACTGGTTCAGCCGAGACGGACGACGAGTTTCTGTTCGACTGCTTCATTCACTATCCGCCAGTCGAGATCTGCCAGGATGTGAAGTCCCCGGCGATGATCGTTGCCGGTCGGACTGGTGCGGGCAAGACCGCCATATTTCGACACATCAAAGGGTCCGTGGAGCATGCCGTAGATATTGACCCGTCTGAAATGGCAATGAGCTATGCGTCTAACTCCGATGTGCTGAATTTCCTTCAAGCTATAGGCGCGGATCTCGACTTATTTTTCCAGATTCTGTGGAAACACGTTCTATGTATTGAGTACATCCGGCTACGCTGGTCCGTGCAGGATGAACAAAAATCTCTGAATGTCTTCGCCCACCTTGCGGCACTCGTTACCAAGGATGCGCGCAAACAACGTGCGCTGAATTATCTCCGTGAATGGGAGGGTAGGTTCTGGATCACCATGGACCAGAACATAAAAGAAATCACTGAGAGTTACGAAGGTAAAATATCTGCCGAAATGGGCGGAGAAATACAGAAATTTAAGGCAGGAGGACGGTACGAAAAGCGAATGAGCACGGACAGAAAGTCAGAGCTCGTTGCGCGAGCGCGCCGAATTATGAATGCCGATCAATTAGCGGAGCTTGCCAGCGTAATCGACCTGCTGGCCGAATACGATCTAAGCGACAAAATGAATAAATTCTACATCCTCGTAGATCGACTTGATGAACGGTGGGTCGATGCGTCTATTCGGTTTCGGCTAATACGTGCACTCATTGAATCGCTCAAAGCGTTCAAGCGCATCACGAATCTGAAAATCCTAGTGGCGCTGCGCACAGATATTCTTGAGCGAGTCGTGCAGGAGACATCAGATTTAACCTTCCAGAGAGAAAAATTCGAAGATTACTTTGTGCGACTAAAGTGGTCCCGGCCGCAGCTCAAATCGCTTGTTGATAAGCGCATGGATCATTTGTTTAAGAGACAATATTCTACGAAGCCAATATTGTTTGACGACGTTTTCACGTATAAAGTGGGGAATCAATCGCCGTTCGATTACATCGTCGACAGGACTTTCCTGCGACCGCGAGACGTAATCGCCTTTGTAAACGAGTGTATCAAAGTTGCTGAGGGGGAGTACGAGATAACCGCCTCCAAAGTAAGGCGGGCTGAGCTTGAGTTTTCGCGGATAAGACGTGATGCGCTTGAACAAGAATGGAAAAGTGCGTTCCCCACGCTAGGGATAATGATTGATTTAATTGCCGCCAACAAAAGAACATATATAGATGTCAGTGCGGTTTGCTCGCGCCCTGAAGTGGAAGATCTGGCGCTTGCGGTTTATTCGTCAGGCAAGCAGGATTTTGACCCATTGTTCGATGTGGCGCGTAATTATGTTGAAGCGAAGCAACAGAATCCGCTCCAAATGATCTGCTTTGTCCTTGGTATTTTGTACCGAGTTGGCGCAGTTGGGCTTAAATTGCGCGCTGGAGACCGGTACAACTATTCTCATTTAGACCAGCCGATAATACCAATCGGTCTCATCGACGAAAACTCAAAAGTTGGCATTCATCCCATGCTACACGCCGCGCTCAGATTAGAGCGGTGATGATGCCGCGATCCCATGCAGATCATCGCCAGGCGCCGCTCTTGGGCAGTCAGTCGCCGGACTGCCACCTTGAGAAGTGTGCACATCACTTCGTTGGCGTCCGGGTGTGGGCGGCGGTTCGCCAGCGCGGGCGAGGTAGTGGTCGCTCTTGCCTAGTTAGTTTATCTATGATAACGTCCTTTATCATAAGTATCAGCATACAGGGTTGCCGCGATCTTATCGGTATGCTATTATCATACCAAGCGATCAACCCGACGACCCGGAGCCGTTATGTCCGCCACCGAGAAGCGAACCTTCACCCTGCCCGCCGAGCAGAGCAGTTTCATCGACCAGCTCGTCACGTCCGGTTCCTATGCGTCCGCCAGCGAGGTGGTGCGTGCCGGTCTGCGCGCGTTGCAGGAGCGCGACAATGCGGTCGAGCGCTGGCTGCGCGATGAGGTGGCGCCGATTTACGATGCGATGAAAGCCGAGCCGTCGCGGGGCATCCCGGTGGAGGATGTTTTCGCCGCCGTGCGCGCGCGCCATGCGGCGCGGCTGAAGGATCGTGTGTGAGGCGGCGGATCGTCTTTTCACCGGAGGCTCAGGCGGACTTGCTGTCGCTGTATGACTACATCGCCGATCAATCCGGGGAGGCCCGCGCCATCGCCTATGTCGAGCAGATCGAGGCGTACTGCCGGGGCTTCGTGACATTCCCGAAGCGCGGGACACGGCGCGACGATATTCGCGACGGCTTGCGCACGGTCGGCTTCAAGCGACGGCTGACGATCGCCTTCCATGTGGAGCCTGATCGGGTCGTGTTCGATCGCATCTTGTACGGAGGACGTGATGTCGAGCGCGCCTTCCACTAACCAGCTCGCGCGCAGTGATCGCGCTCCAGCCTTACCCGCTCTCATCTCCGCTGCCGGCGATCGGGCGGAGCTGCGTTTCCTGGAGTTCTTCGCGGCGACGATCCGCAACCCGAACACGCGGCGCGCCTACAGCCGCGCGGTGAGCGACTTCCTGGAGTGGTGCGCCGGCTACGGCGTGCCGTCGATCACGGACGTGCAGCCGCTGCATGTGGCGACCTGGGTGGAGCAGCAGACGAAGACGCATGCGGCGCCGACGGTGAAGCAGCGCCTGGCTGCGGTGCGGCAGCTCTTCGACTGGCTGGTGACGGGGCAGATAGTGCCGGTGAATCCGACCGCGTCGGTACGCGGCCCTTCGCACAGCGTGAAGCGCGGCAAGACGCCGGTGCTGGCGCCCGAGGAGGCGCGCACGCTGATCGACAGTATCGACGTCAGCAAGCCGGCGGGGCTGCGCGACCGCGCCCTGATCGGGATGATGGTCTACAGCTTCGCGCGGATCGGCGCGGCGCTCTCCATGAAGGTGGAGGACGTCTATGTGCAGAACCGCCGCCTCTGGCTGCGGTTGCACGAGAAGGGGGGCAAGCGGCACGAGATGCCCTGCCATCATAATCTGGAGGAGTATCTGACCGCGTATCTCGACGGTGTGGGACTGCGCGACGACCCGAAAGGACCGCTGTTCCGGACGATCGGCCGAGGGACGGGGCGGCTGACCGGCACCCCCCTTACCCAGCCGGAGGCCTACATGATGATCCGCCGGCGGGCGAAGGCAGCGGGCATCGCAACGTTGGTCGGCAACCACAGTTTCCGGGCGACGGGGATCACCGCCTACCTCAAGAACGGCGGGACGATCGAGAAGGCGGCCGCCATGGCCAATCACTCATCGACGCGCACGACGCAGCTCTACGACCGGCGGTCCGACGAGGTGACGCTCGATGAGGTCGAGCGGGTGCTGATATAAGTTCGTGGCTGCCGCGAGCTAAATTACATGCCCACCTGAGTAAACAAATCCCCAGTCAACCCTTGTATCGTGCGCCGCATTCTCCCCCATGCGACTGAAAGAAGGCCATCATCAGACCTTTGACCTCTTCCGGATTGAGAGGAAGTGTCCTCTTTCCGCAGGTCACATCCACGAGCTTCTTGCTGCCGAAGCTCATGGGAAGCAGGATTGAAGCACGCTCGGCACCGGGCGCGATGCTGACCTTGAAGGTCAGCAACCCTTCGTTCCAGATCAGGTCGGAAAAGCTCGACGCATTGCGTCCATCGAGCCAGGTCAGCATCTGCTGGGCAGTGATCAGGGGAATATTGTTCTTAATGCTAAAGCGTATCAGCAGCTGTGCAAAGTCGTCCGTGAAGTCGTAATGCGTGCCGAAGGCGCCGAAATACTGGTTCGGTCCGAGGGCGCCGTCGAGCATCTGGCGGATCGCCGTCTCGTGCGGCACGCCTGATTCGTTCACCAGATGGCTCGCCGCCTGATATGCCCCAAGTTGGTTGCCGTTCAGATCGGCGAAGGGCATCGGAAACCCGGAGCCCGTCAGGAATACCTGCCGTCCGCCCAACCATTCGGGCGGCCACAGATAGTAGTTGAGATCGAAGCGCATGCCCATCTCGAGTTGGGCCGACGGCACCTCGACCCAGCCGGTCCATGACAGACAGTGCATCCTGTGCGTCTGCTGCTTCGGAAGATGGGGGTAGCGTTTCTGGAATTCTTCGATCTGGGATCGCAGGAGACGGACGAGCGAGTGCCGGGTGATCGGCAAGGTGCATCCCGTGTCGATATGGGCGCCGATCTCGAAGCCCAGCTTGGCATAGGTCGTCGCCGCATCCGCAGCGAGATCGGTATCCGGAGAAAGATACGCAGTCGCGCGGCGACACTCCCACCCGCCGAGGTCGCAATCCGGCGCGCTCAGCAGATCGAGCCAACTGAAGAGCCGCGGCGCACCGCCGTCCGTCGCGTGATCGTCTCCCGCCATGATCACGGCCGCGCGTCGACGGTCGGGCAGGTACCAGAAGCGCGGCAGCGGAACGGGCGCCAAGGACACGATGAGATTCGCCAGAAGACGCTGAAGCTCGTCCGCGGCGGGTATCGCGGCATGCTCCAGGGCGATGAAATGCGGGTAAAACAAGTCGTTCGGGCGCAGAGGTTCAGAACCGTCGCGCTCCTCGTCGATCCACAGCGGGCTTCCCTGACGGGTCAGGATGATGGAGCGAGCGAGATCGAACGCGAAGCTGGCGACATGGCCCTGCCCGACCTTTGCCCAAGTCACGGTCTTCCCCCCGATCGGCTCGCCGGCCGCGCTGGCGAGAGTGGCCAGCACCCGGGGTGCATCGCTCACACCCGGTCCGGCGAGGATCTGCCCGACGGGCACGTCGATCTGGTCCACGGGCCCGTGGATCTGGAACGCCGCCCGGGAAAGGCCGACGGAAATCGGGTCAATGTCGTCCGGCAGCAGTAGGGCGCTTTCCAGTGCATTGTCGACCACTTCTGGCAGCCTGAGGAACTGTCGAAGCTCCGTGCCCGGCCGCATGACGATCAGGAGCCCCCCGGCGGTCACCCAGCGGAGCAGCATCGTATCGAGCGACGGCGGAAGACGGGCGCTGTCGAGGATTACGACAGCGCGCCCGGCGAGGTGGGCCTCAGTCAGGTCCTCAAGCGCCAGATTGGCGAAGGCGTTCAGCCCTTCTGCTTGGAGGATCGCGGCGTAATAGCGACTGTTGGGACGGTCGCGCCCCTCTGCGACGAGGATCGGCGCATCGCCTGGACCCTCGGACGACCGCTTTGGCATGGTACTAAACGTCGAGCAGGATCGACGCGGGCCCGCGAGAGCCCTGAAGATCCAGCTTCTGTCCATTGTGAAGCAGAGGTCGTATTGGGTCTGCCACTCGAGCGGCGCCCTCGGCTCGACCAGCAGCATCCTGTCATCGGAGGCGTTACGGGTATCGAAGTAGACGCTGCGACCTGAGAGGTCGATCAGGGACACAGCGAGGCGACCGGACACCCGGTCGGGAAACCTGATCGCAAACCAGCCCCCCGGGTGGATCGTCGCGCCCGGCTGAGGAAAGATCAGTGGCGACGGCCGGGCAAAGACGAATATGAATCCCGCCAACAGAAGCGCGACGAAACCTGCCGGGATCAAGATCCTTATCGCGCGCTTCATTGGTGCCCCCGCCTAGTGCCCTTCTTCAGTCGGGCAGCTAATCTACCCAAAACCTTGACTTTCATCCTACGACACTCCGGCGGCAATGCCTCCGATGCGCCGAAAAATCCCAGTCTCGATTGTTACGCGATGTCACACTGCCTTAGTGCGCAAAACATAAGAAAGATGACCTTGCCTCATATGGATCGAGCCCTGCGGCGTAGCGCAGATTTTTTGCAAAATTCGCGTGCGCCATTTGGCAAAAACGGCTAGCCCGTCCTTCTGAACGCTACCGAGATCAACCTTTCAGGTCTCAGTGGCTAACTCCGACGTCCAGAAGGTACGCCGATTGACTTATTATTAGATTCATAGGCTACACAGGACGGAGGGGGAATCGTGACCACAGTTGCCGTTTACATCGCCGCTGCCTTGGCAGAGATCGCCGGGTGCTTTGCTTTTTGGGTATGGCTCAGACTCGGGAAATCGGCCCTGTGGCTGATGCCAGGCATGGCGTCCCTGGCGCTGTTCGCGTGGCTTCTCACCCTCAGCTCAGCCGAGCATGCGGGCAGGGCCTATGCCGTTTATGGCGGTGTCTACATCGTCGCCAGTCTCGGCTGGCTCTGGATCGTTGAAGGATTCCGGCCTGATCGTTGGGACCTGATCGGCGCGGCCGTCTGTCTCGCCGGAGCCGCTATCATCCTGTGGATGCCCCGGTCAGTCTAACCCACGCAGGCTCCAGCTTCCGGCCCGAAGTGCGCGAAAAGCTGGCCGATCTGCTCCTGCTGCTGACCACTACGCTGGCCGCCTCCGGAGCCTACCTGGGCGTCTTGGCCGAACGGCTGAACCCAGAAGACGATTGCAGCGACGAATGCGGCATAAACAATCGGCAGCATGAAGACCTGCCAGCGGCTGAACCCGCTTTCGCGGCCGCCCCACCAGATGAAGGCGGCATAAAGCGCCGGCATGATCGCGACGAATGTGAGCGTCACCCAGAACAGCTGCAGGTTCTCGATCGGCATCCCGATGATGGTGAGCGGGATGAAGGCGAGCGTCATGGTGACGACGTGATCGCCAAGGACACTGGTTACGCCGGATGTGACCTGACCGCTGCGGGTGATGTACCACGTCGCGAATACCTCCGGCAGCGCGGCTACCGGGGCCGTGATGAACAGGCCGCCGATAATCTTTGAAATGCCGAGCGAGCTAACGATCTTTCGGTGGAGAAAACCGTGAAATAGGCCCCGACCCCAAGCGCCGCGACGCCCGCCGCAGCGAGCCACCTTTCCTTGCGCTTCCATTCAACGTCCTCGCCTTCCTCGCGCCCGCGCAGGAGTGACTGAGCGAGATAGACAAGG
>Ga0208032_1000527_pt1 | contig 20580 bp, 19 predicted proteins | sample MalvirAntarct_66_FD_184254 | JGI IMG/M metagenome (GOLD analysis project Ga0208032, IMG submission 184254) | Marine viral communities from the Global Malaspina Expedition - Malaspina viral metaG Antarct_66 (SPAdes) (version 2) | ecosystem: Environmental > Aquatic > Marine > Oceanic | place: West... | reverse complement strand
AGCATTTAAAATTAATTTCAGAGGCTACCGGATCGGGTCGCCATGCTTTGGTCATCATGGATGGCGCAGGTTGGCATCAACAAGATCTGACTGAGGACTTTGATAACCTTAGTATCCTTAAGCTTCCTCCCTATTCGCCAGAACTCAACCCTATAGAACAAGTGTGGCAATGGCTTCGTCAGAATGAACTCGCCAATCGTTGCTTTAGTGGATATGACGATATTGTTGAGCAGTTTCCATTGCATGGAATCGATTCATTGCAGAGCCGGAAAGGGTGATTGTTAGGCGTCAACTAGCTTGGCCTATCCGCGTCAATTAAGTTGGCCGCTTTTGTCATTGAGTTTCATGGCTTGTTTTCTTCGATAACTTTCTCCTTCAAGTCGGTAAATTTCAGCATGATGTACCAGCCTGTCTATCATTGCTACCGTCATCATATTGTCGCCAAAGATGCTTTCCCAATCACTAAATACCTGGTTCGTCGTTATTACCAAGCTGTTGCGCTCATATCGATGCGCGATGAGTTCAAATAGAATCTGACTTTCACTGTCGCTCTTTGACCTGGTCAAATGTGGGTAACTCTGGCTGAGCATACACCTCACTGAATGCGGTTTTTACCGTTTCAAACAAATTTGGCTGATTAGCTTTTAACTGGATAATAAACTCACCCTTACGCTGCCTGATTTTACTCATGGTGGAAACCTGACAATGCAGTGCATCTAGCGTCACAATGGCATCATCCAAGGCCATGCTGTCAATCATGTTTCGAGCGACTTCAGCTTCTTTACCTTTGGAGTTCGAACTGCCGTGGTAAAGCGCAATGCCATTGCCAACATTAAATGCACTGACGACATGAAGTGCATTCTTAGCGTCCTCACTCCATGCTCCGCGCATCGTTTTGCCATCAAGGGCAATAATGGTTTTACCCTCAGATTGTCGATTATCATTGATCCAACCGAATACGGCTTGTAGCAGTAAGTCGCTATCCAGTGCTTTGATTATATTAGCAATACAGTGTCTTCTAGGAATGCCGTTTTCGAATTTTCGGTACAGACGGAGCCAATCGAGTTGCTCCTCGCCAAACTCCTGGATGGACTTTGAGGGTTGCACTGAGAGTCAAGAACACCACATCCACTAAATTGTGCTTTAGGTTGATGTCTTTACGTGGGTCTGTAATCTGTTCAAGTTGTTTCAAAAGCGTTATGGTCAATAGTCAGTAATGGGTAGTGATGATCAGATCATGACTATGCGTAAAAGTTCAATTTAAAGTGGGATCCGGCCCTGTTCATTACATAGAGTGATTATTGAGCCGTCATGTGGTGGTCAAATTATTTAAATCTATTTAAGTGTACAAAAATATATACTGATTAAATCTATATATATTAACCCATTATATTAAACAGCCCTCTATTGTTAGATAAATGTTACAGTTACACATTGTTAGTTTTTATACAAAACTGATCTCGATCAATATTCATTTTCACTCTTACACTTACTCTGATAACCCTTAACAGTTATAGGATATATACGTGATCTCATCAATTCAGCAAAATTTTGGTCAAGCGTACCATGATAGCCTTCCACAACTTGGGCAGAGTATTGGCCAATTACTGCAATTTTTTGGTGTGAAGCGTGTGTATGGCGTGGGCGGTGATTTTGTTGCTAATTTGATTAATGCGCTTGAGCCCTGTGTGGATGTTTTACCTTCAAGTAATGAAATGCATGCGGGATTTACAGCCTGTGCGCAAGCTGAAGTCACAGGGTTTGGTGTTTGTCTAAGTACTTATACCGTTGGCAGTTTACCGTGTATTTCAGCAGCAGCCCTTGCCCGCACTGAAGGGTTACCGGTGATATTTCTTTCAGGTGCGCCAGGTGAGAATGAAATTGCCCAACATGCGCTTCACCATACTATTCATCCTCATACCGGTTGGAATTCAGATCTTAACGCAGCACTTAATGCGTTTAAAGCCCTTGGCATTCGAGCGGAACGTCTGCAAGGGCAGCGTCATACTGGTCAGCCTAATATTGCTGCGCAGCAATGCTTTGAATTATTGACTCATGCCTATTTAAATCGCCAACCGGTTTACTTAGAAATTCCAAGGGATTTAATTCACCGGCCTACCCAAGCGTTATCATTACCACTCAGCCTTGAGTCTTTACGTGTTCAACATCTCAATTTAGCTGGTGCCGACCTCATCGCAAATGAGATCCACGTTAAACTCACTCAAGCAAAAGCGCCTTTTATGTTTCTAGGTGAAAAACTGCGTTTAAACCCTGAACTACTAAAACGGCTCATTACGTTATGTCGCCAACAACACATTCCATATGGATCCACTTGGTTCGCAAAAGGGATGGTTGATGAGAATGATCCCCTTTGTCTTGGTAGTTATAATGGCGTGTTCAGTAACACACCATTCCAGTCATATATAGAGGGTGTCGTTGATTATGTACTGGAGATAGGAACGGCAATTTTTCCCTCAGACACTAATAACGCTTTTGGCAGTCAGACCCATGTAATTGATAATCATCAAAATAAGACCATGCTGAAAGGGACTGCGCGTTGGGAGCAAGATATACAAGCTGTGTTAGCATTACTTGAACCAAAACTTGTGCCTAAACTAGAACTTAAAGAAGAGCCAACATTAGAACTACTGCAAGCACAGTTAAAGAACAGATCGAGTGATGCTGAAAGCAACATCAAAACAGATGAAAAGATAAGTTACGCCAACCTAGCCAATGTCATTAACGCCGTTCAAGATGACATCACTAACCCTTTTATTTTTGTCCCTGAAATTGGTAATGCCTTTTTTGCTAGTTTTGAATTGAAAACCATCAATAATAAACTTGGACGGAGTTTTTTTGCTAACCCTTGGTATGCCGCAATGGGGACCAGTCTGCCTTATGCTAGAGCCATTGCCGATGAGCTTAAACAACAAAACATTAAGCAAACTATTGTGGTGATCACTGGGGATGGCGGATTTAATTTTCAGGCTAATGAGTTAATTAATCTGCAAAAGCAAAATGCAAACATCACCATGATTTATATGCGCAATAATGTGTTTCATTTAGGCAAAGCGGGCAATGCACCTATTTATGCCTGTAATGATGAAGGTTTTGATCCTAAAATATTGATCCAAGCCTATGGTGGAAAAGGTCATTACTGTGAAACGATTGCTGAGTTTATGGACACATTAAAACAAACCGCAGACGGTGGTATGCACTTGATTGAAGTGCCTACTTCAATTGAACCTGAATATCAAAGTGATATAAGCAGAAAACTCAATACTTACATTGGTTTTAAAAATGGTGACCCAGAGGCGAGCGTATTGTGGCAGAAACTATGCCAGTAATAGGCATTGTGATTGGCAAGCTTTAAAGAAAATTGATCAATAGTCATCATTGCTATCAAGCTCTTTTGTTAACGTTTTTTGGCTAGGTTCAACCCTAGTCCCGGACAGTGACATAACTCAATAACAAACAATCTGCCCCAGATTACTGTAGCCATTACAAAGGCGTTGAATTGCTATTTTTTTATGGCTAACGATTGGTTTACAAACACTCTAAATGCTAGTTAATTAATCACTTAGATATTAATTAGGATTGTCTTATTAACACCGCATTATTTTTATCGTTATCGAATTGACAGCAGGGTTGTTGTTAATTCGACTCGATTATCTCGGAAATAACAACCAAAACCCTTATAATTCTTTAATATCAAAGGCTTAAATAGTTGGCTTGATACTTGCTTTAAGTCAGGTGTAAAAAACAAATATCAAGGAGTCATTAATGGCTGAAAAATTTACAAAAAGCATGGCTCGTAATATTTATTATGGCGGTAGCTTTTTCTTTTTGTTGTTGCTTTTGGGTTTGTCTGTGGACACCGTCCGCCAGCTACCTAAGCGGGAGAATAGAGAAGCGCTGACCGAGCAAGTGATTGCTGGTAAAGGTTTATGGGAAACTAATAATTGCATTGGTTGTCACAGCTTAATGGGGGAGGGGGCTTATTATGCTCCGGAACTTGGCAACGTATTTGACCGTCGCAGTGGAGGCAGCGAAGCTGCATTCAAAAGTTACATGCGTGGATGGATTAATGCCCAACCTTTGGCTATTCCTCATCGTCGTAAGATGCCACAATTTAATTTAACCGATAAAGAAATCGATAGTTTATCAGAGTTTCTAATTTGGACGTCCAGAATTGATGATAACAATTGGCCACCGAATATTGAAGGTTAAGGAGAGAAGCAAATTATGAAGTATAAATCTCAACTAATTGCAAAACCATATTTTATCTTTGCGATGATTTTATTTGCTGGCCAAGTGATCTTTGGTTTACTAATGGGGCTGCAATACATTAATGGTGATGTAGGTTTTCCTTACATTCCCTTTAACGCAGCGCGTATGGTTCACACTAATCTATTAATTGTTTGGATGTTATTTGGTTTTATGGGTGCCAGTTATTTCTTGGTACCGGAAGAAGCGGAAACTGAGTTGTATAGTCCCTTGCTAGCAAAAATAACCTTCTGGGTTTTTGCGTTCGCAGGCGTGGCAACCATCTTAGGTTACTTACTTGTACCTTATGCTGAGTTGGCTCGGATCACAAAAAATGAGCTATTTCCCACCATGGGACGTGAGTTTTTAGAACAGCCCACTATTACCAAAATAGGTATAGTATTAGTCTGTTTGTCCTTTGTATTTAATATCGGTATGACGATATTAAGAGGCCGAAAAACAGTGATTAATATGGTGTTGCTAACCGGTCTTGTTGGTTTGGCAGTCTTCTATTTATTCTCTTTCTATAACCCTGACAGCTTAACCCTAGATAAATACTTCTGGTGGTTTGTGGTGCATTTATGGGTTGAAGGTGTTTGGGAGCTTATTTTAGGTGCGCTATTAGCCTTCGTGTTAATTAAGGTTACTGGGGTCGATCGCGAGCATATTGAAAAGTGGCTTTATGTCATTATTGCGATGGCGCTGATCTCAGGTCTTATTGGTATGGGGCATCACTATTTCTGGGTTGGCCCACCACGATACTGGTTATGGATGGGATCGCTATTCTCAGCCTTAGAGCCGGTGCCTTTCTTCATGATGGTCGTATTTGCCTTCAAAGTAGTGAAAGAGCGTCGTCGAGATCATGGTAACAAGATCGCCACCACTTGGGCTCAAGGCACAGCCGTTATGGCTTTCCTAGGCGCAGGCGTATGGGGATTCTTACATACCTTAGCACCTGTAAATTACTATACACACGGTTCGCAATTAACGGCGGCGCACGGTCATTTAGCCTTCTTTGGTGCTTATGCCATGGTAGTGATGTGTATGATTTCTTACTCTATGCCTGTAATGAACGGTCGTCTGCAAGGTAACAGTGCTAGAGCACAAAAAGTCGAACGCATAAGTTTTTGGTTAATGTGTATCGGTATGCTTGGCATTACCTTTGCGCTTACTGCTGCAGGGATTTGGCAAGTCGCATTACAGCGCTTACCTGAAGCAGGTAAAGCATTAAGCTTTATGGCTACACAGGATGCCTTAACCCCGTTTTATATCGTAAGACTAGGGTTTGCATTACTGTTCACAGTAGGTGTAGTGACGTATTTCACAAGCTTTGTGGTAGCTAATAAAGATGGCAAAAAGCAGCTTAACGTTAACGCGAATTTAGCAGAGCAAACTGTTTAAGTCAGCTATTTAAGCTAGTCGTAAGTAAAGCAATGGGACTACTAGTTATTTGTGGTAGTCCCATTTAAATGCTTGAAACGAGTCAACCAATTTTGCCAGCTGGGTAAGTTTTCATCCTCTTACTTGGCTGGATTTTGTTGTTAAATCTCATTCTAAGTAAATAGTTCGCTATTCAATTATCGAGGTAAAAATGGAAGAGGTCATCGGCAAAATATGGGACAAATGGTTAACTTCCCAAGTGGTTACAGACCATGTCGATACCAAGGTCCATTTCAGTGAATTACAATCACAGCTACTAGTTTATTATCGTGCTATGGGCGGTGATGGCGGCAAAAGTGTTGAAATTGCTGAAAAGCGCGAGCTTAATATTTACCGCAGTACAATGCAAAAAATCGCTGGCAGTCATAAGCAGTTTTACGTCAGTTGGCAAGATGAACGCAGCCTTAGACTACCGCCTTTTATCGCGTTATTTGCCGATAAAAATCTTAATCAGTCGTTATATTTTTGGCTTACTGCGTTAGCCGCTCAGCTTGATAAACAGCGCCGCAGTACTGAGCAGAATAATCATTATGAGCCTTATAAAGATCAAAATGATTGGTTTAATGGTAATCAACAAGCTACTCGTTACTTAATTACCGAATACGCCGGCTTAAGGCGACTTTATAGTACTTTGGCTCATGAAGTGCTTCGTCTGCGCAATATTGAAATAGAGGCATCACTCAAAAAACAGCAGGCCTCCTCATTAACCAACCACTTTATAAAGAGTGATTTTTTTAGTCGAGATAATGGTTTAGCCCAAGCTGAAAAAGCCATCGCCACAGTACTTAAAATTCCTGGTGCAATTAACCAATATCCTCCTTGCAGTAAAGATGTACTGCCAGTACCTTTATGGCTTTATCCGCCATTAGACATCCAAGGCCAAGGCGCCAATTTTGATCCTATGGATGAGAAAAATAATCAAAAAAATAACAAGCGTAAGCCGGGCGAACTACAAGAAATTGAACAGCGCAAAAAAGCGCAATATACAGACGACAACCGTAAAACCGACGGTCTGTTGGTATTTCAGGCTGAAGCTTTAATGACCTGGACTGAACAAATTAATTTAGACCGTTGCCAAAGTGATGAAGACGATGACGCAGATGTCACTGAAATAGCCAAAGATTTAGACATCATCAGTTTGTCACGGCACAGAAAAGCCAATGCGGCCCGCATTCGATTCGACTTAGATTTACCCGCCGCCGCCCAAGATGATTTACGTCTTGGCGAAGGTATTCTATTACCTGAGTGGGACTATAAACTGCAGCGCTTAGTGGATAACGCTTGTGTACTGCAAACCATGATCAGTGATGATGTTGAGCCGATTGCCTTATCCAGTGAATACCAAAAGTTAAGCCAAGATATTTTGGCGCTGTTTGCTCACATAGGTTTAACGCCAAACCGAAGAAAAGCTCAACCTAGCGGTGATGAAATCGATCTCGATGCTTGGATTGATGATTTTGCTTTACCGGTGAAAGACAGCAGTAAACAAGCTTTTTATATTGATACCCAGCGTCAGAACCGGGATGTGAATTGCCTTATTTTGGCTGATTTATCGTTATCGACCGAAGCTTATATCGATGACACTCAGCGGGTAATTGATGTTATTCGAGACAGCTTAATGGTGTTCAGTGAAGCACTGACTCGTCTAGGTGATGACTTTGCTTTATATGGATTTTCATCGGTGCGCAGCCAACATGTTCGCTTTCATATACTTAAAAATTTCGACATGCCCCATAGCGATCATGTTCGTGGCCGTATCGCCCGTATCGAGCCCGGTTACTACACTCGTATGGGTGCCGCTATTCGCCAGTCAAGCCAGTTGTTGTTGCAGCGCGGGGGAGCTAACAAGGTGTTATTGATTATCACCGACGGCAAACCAAACGATTTAGACCAGTATGAAGGCCGATATGGCATTGAAGATACCCGCCAGGCGATAGTCGAAGCCAAACTATTAGGCTTAGTACCCTATTGTGTAACCATAGATAAAAAAGGTCATGCTTATCTGCCTTATCTATTTGGTAGTAATGGTTTTTCTATTGTTAGTAATGCCAGTGAATTGCCGCGAGTATTACCTAAAATTTACCTGCATCTTACGGCAGTGCATTAGCCACTTTTAATGTGAGCCTTAAGTTAGCCGAAACTTTATTTAATTTATCCATTTTGCGCGATAAGAGAGCCCGTTATGACCTTAGACACCCGCATTGAAACAGCGACAGAAGCAATGACTAAAAAAGCCAACAGCTGTTACTACCAATTGCAAGACAACGAAGTCGACATTTTTAACTTTGCCATGGTACACAATTTACCGATCCTTATTAAGGGACCAACCGGCTGTGGCAAAACGCGTTTTGTAGAATATATGGCACAAGAACTTGAGCGCGAGTTAGTGACCGTTTCTTGCCATGATGATTTAACCGCTGCCGATTTACTTGGACGTCATTTAGTCAGTTCTGAAGGCACATTTTGGCAAGATGGCCCGTTAACCCGTGCGGTGCGTAATGGTGGTATTTGTTACTTAGATGAAATTATTGAGGCGCGTAAAGACACCACTGTAGTTTTGCATTCGTTATCCGATCATCGCCGCGAGCTGCATCTTGAACGCACAGGTGAGGTGATTAAAGCCCATAAAGACTTTATGTTGGTGGTGTCGTATAACCCAGGTTATCAAAATATGATGAAAGGGCTTAAGCCTAGTACCCGTCAGCGTTTTGTGGCGATGTCTTTTGACTATCCAACCCCAGAAAACGAGGCGGATATTCTAGTACATGAAGCGGGGATCGATCTTGAATTGGCTAAAACCTTGGTCAAGTTAGGTGCAGATATTCGCCGTTTAAGTGACATCGATTTAAAAGCCGCGGTATCGACCCGTTTATTGATCTATGCAGCAAAAATGATGTCCAGCGGCTGTCACGCTCAAATGGCCTGTTTGCATTGTATTATCGAGCCATTAACTGATGAAACTGAAACCATTAAAGCGTTATCTACCCTTGTTAATGCCCATTTTTAAGTCGCAATCACGACTGACTCTACGGTTAAAATGATGCCCGAACTTGAACATAAGGCTGAATCTGCATCATTGCGGAGTCTGCAGGAACTTGGTGATCACCAGGTAGATAGTCAAGGTGATCTAGCTGAACAGAACCCGACGCCAAAAGCGCCGGGTTCATTTGCGGTATGGGTATTTATTTACGCTGAACTGACTGAATTCGGGCTGTTTTTTATCTTATTTTTAGTGGCTAAAGCCTATTTCCCCGCAGACTTTAGCCAAGGCCCGCAAAAGCTGAGCACGCTTGCCGGCCTTACAAATACACTGATATTACTTTCAAGCAGTTTATGCGTGGTTAAAGCCATGGCAGCGATTAAGATTGGCAATACTAAAAGTACAATTAATTGGTTACTGCTCACCATCACTGCTGGCGCCTTGTATTGCGGCGTTAAGTATTGGGAATTCGGCCGTAATGAAGCCTTGGACATTAGCCCCAGAGATGACTACTTTATTGCCGCTTACTATTACATTGGTTTTAATCATTTATTGCATGTGTTGATAGGCATGGCCACCCTAGGTTTTGTAGCATTACTTACTGCTTTTGGCTTTTATGATGCTAAAAATCATGAGGGATTAGAAAGCGCCGCAACCTATTGGCATATGATCGATCTGGTGTGGATTATCATTTTTCCGCTTTTGTATGTACTGCATTAAAGCACCCGTTAATAGAAACAGGGCGTTGATATGAAAAATGGATTAATAAAGCAATTAAAGCTGAAATTGACTCCAGCACTTAGTGCTACCATTAGCAATCATATCTGCATCCGGCCTATTTGGGTTTGGCTCACTTTGGTGTTACTAACGCTGTTTAGCGCTGCGCTTGCCGAAGGGACGCTGATAGATATTGCTGTTAATATCGCCATTTTTAATGGAGCAGTTGACAATAGTACGCTACCCATTGAGGGTAATCAATTCGTCCACATCAACCAAAATAGTTTATTACTGGTGTTGGGTATCGTGTTGGTCAAAGGCTCATTAATTATCGACTATTTTATGGGGCTTAAGCACACTCAAGGTTGGGCAAAACGGATAATGAAAGGCTATCTTATTTTTGTTACATTGTTGATTGGCAGTTGTTTGATTTACTATTAATTCATAAAAAAGGTAGCTGCAAACATGTATTAAATATATATAAATCAAGTGGTTGCGGATTAAATCCCACAAGTAAGTTTGTGAGCTCTCAATATGTATCTTTAGATGGCTGTTCGTGCTTTGGTTTATTTTTTAGCAGGTTTTGCCTATGTGGTTGATGGCGTAGGACTGTGGATGCAGCAGCGTTGGGGCATTTGGCTGGCCGCCTCGATTACAATTGTGGCAGCGCTAACGTTTACGGCTTTTGGTGCGCATGTGTATTCTGGCGGTGCTTATTAAATTAACACCGTGATTGCTATGAGTCTGCGTACGTTAGTATGGGTAACGATTACCGCCATTGCCTCTCGTGCAGTATTACCAAAGAAACTATATATCTCTATAAAGCTTAGAAATAAATAGTTTATAAATAATCTTTCTCATTCTTATTTCATAAAAACGAATTTATTCGGGCAGATATGGAGTGACAGAATTAATAGGTTAATCTATTAGTAGTATATATCCTAAGTTCAATGACTTAATAACACATATGTACAGTAAAATCGAAATTTATATATCGGTTTTAAGATATCAGTCCTAAACGTTTCGCTTGGCGATGTAGATTGCCTCTGTCTAGCTTTAATTGTAGTGCTGCTTTAGCCCAGACTTGGTTATTGTCTTCAAGGCTTTTTCGTATAACTTGGCGCTGAAAATCAGCTACCTTGTCATTAAAGGAGCGGTCATCGTCTATATTTAGTGCATTTTGATTCTCGTTACAAATTTGAGTAGTATCGATATTAGTTGGAGTTACCACTAGAGACTTGGCAGGATAATCTGATAGGGGGGTTTGGGGAAATGGAGCTGGTTGTGATAATACAGATTTTGATTCTAATGATAATGAAATCCTAGATTGAGCTGAAACTTGACTAGTTCGTTCACCTGCGAATGTTAAATTATGGCTCTGGACTATCGTTATTCCCTGACCTTCTGCGCTTGCCTTAAGAGCCGCGCGCATCAATACATTTTGTAGCTCACGTATATTTCCTGGCCATGAATAGGTTAGTAGTTTTTGCATAGCTTCTTCACTTAGGCGTACAGTTTTAGCATTACTTAGGCAGATCTTATGCTTAATGTTCGTTAAAATGTGACCACATAGCAGGGGGATGTCGTTTTTGCGCTCTCTTAACGATGGAACATGTATCGGGTAGACACAGAGTCTGTGATAAAGATCTTCACGAAAACGTCCTTCATTAACAGCATTTAATAAATTACAGTTACTGGCAGCAATAATACGCACATCCACATGGATATTGCGATCAAGTCCTAAACGTTGAATTTCTCCATTTTGGATAACGCGTAGTAATTTTGCTTGTAACTCTAAAGATAATTCACCCACTTCGTCCAAAAATAGCGTGCCTTGGTGAGCCAATTCAAATTTACCCACTCGGTCTTTAGTAGCGCCAGTAAATGCTCCTTTTACATGACCAAATAGCTCACTTTCCGCCAAAGTTTCAGGGAGTGCAGCGCAATTGATCTGGACTAATACTTGCTGCTTACGTTTAGATTGTGCGTGTAAGCTACGAGCAACAACTTCCTTACCTACACCAGTCTCACCGCTGATAAGCACGGAAAGTTCCGAGTTGGCAACAATACGAATATCATCTTTTAATGATTGCATAGCGGGGGTTTCGCCAATAAAATCAGAATTTTTTAATGGTTTTTGTTTAAAAGTGCTTTCCATGTCGTTGAGGTAATGTATTTCTTGATGTTCAAGCAAAGTAAGAAGATTAGCGTTTCGTATAGTGGCTGCTGCAAGGGCTGCTAAGGTCGCAATACTAATATCACTAATTGAATCAAATGCGCCAATGTTGAGTGCATCTAAGGTGAGCACTCCAACAAGGGTATCTTCCACATACAAACTACAACCAATACAGGCATGAACATCTAACACCCGCTTAGGATCGATAACCAAATAGCCATCGTAAGGATCGGGAAGCTCTGAGTCAGCATTAAAACGTATAGGATGTCTAGAGGCCATAATGGCCTCTAATCGTGGGTGTTCATGGGGTAGAAACTCCATACCTAACACTTCAGGCAATAGACCATCGACAGCAACGGGTACTAAATCAGTTCCATGGTATTCGAGTAGTGCAACTGCATCACAGGGCATAACTTGGTTGACTGCAGTCATAAAGCGTTGATACAGAGTTCTTTTAGGTATGCTTTGGCTAAGATCTAAGGCGATATCCAACAAGGTTTGCTCTAACATTTTTGGCTCCATGGAAAAATTGACACTAGAGTAAGCAAAAAGACAATTAATGTTGTCAATATATCAACATCGAAGCTTTAGATTTATTAATAGGAAACAAAATGTGATGTAGGGCACATATTTTTGTTGCGAACACAAATAGCAAACTAATCTCTTACTCTGAGATGGCTACAGAACTCAGCCTTACTTTTTGGAATTTGCCCTAAAGGTAGAGGATAATTGTGAGTAACATTGGAATGATAATTGGGTAGCTAAGAGCTAATCGACGCCATTTTTTTGGGGTATTACTCATTTCCATAAATATATCAACAATTTGAATGCCTTTAATCATAGTCATTAATGTAATAACAACAATACCAATAAATCTAATACTTGGGCGAATATTGTCTAACGATATATTTTCAGGAGATTGAATTACAAAGGGATAGTAACTGATGGCAGTTGTTAGGCATGTTAATCCAATTAAGAGCATGGCTGCAAAGTGTATAGTTCTGATCGTACTAGTGTTATCACTGCAATTAAATAACGGCATAATGTTTTAACCTTTCTTTATTAAAATAAGAGTTATTAATGGGAAATGTAAATTAAGAAAAAAACTAAAACCCATACTAGATCAACCATATGCCAGTAAGCAGTTGCTGCTTCAAAGCCTTGATGATTCTGAGGGCCATAAAAACCCTTACAGCTCTGTTTATGCAGATAATATAAAATTCCACAACCTAATACCACGTGCATAAAGTGGAAACCTGTGATGAAAAAGTACAAGGTGAAAAAGTCATTCGTGGATAAACCAAAGCCTGCGTTAATTAGTAGTGTATATTCGTAGATTTTTGCGATTATGTATATAAAAGCAAAAGATAAACTGCCAATAAGCAATTTGCTCACTTTAACATTATGTCCACTTTTGGCTTCATTGAGCGCTAATGCCACCAAGTAACTGCTTAGCAGTAAACTCAAGGTACAAGCTAGGCCAATCGTGATATGTATAGTGTTTTGTCCTTGAATAAACATTTGAGGCTCTAATCGTTTCATCACAGCAAAACCGATAAAAAATAAAGCAAAAATAGTTAGCTCCATTATGATCACTAGCCACATAGCTATGTCACCCGGCAATTTAGTTTCGGTTAAGTGAGATTGAAATTTAGTGGAATCATCTGAAAATGTTCGAGACGGCATATATAACCTTCGAGGTTAGCTTAGATAGGTTTAGTTAAGCAATAAATGGTCCAATATTAATATCAGGCTCTATCTTTTTATCCGCTTGATAATAAAGGTGTTTTTTTATTTAAGCGAATGTTGAGAAAATAATAAAAATTAAGCGTGTTAATTCGACACGAATTATCAGAGCCGAAAGTACTAGTTTATTTCGTTTTGTGAGAAATACTCGCGATCATGTCTAATGTAGCAGTTTTATACACCTGAGATCATTCAAGCCTTTAAGGCAAAATGCTCAATTCAACATTAGTGATATTTAAGTGTTGGCCAGTTTTACTCAAAATATTAAGTTTTGTTCTCAAACGTACAATAAAAAATCATTAATTTTGCTCTATTTTTTAAAAAACGTAATTGAAAATATTGCTATTCAGTCGTTTTCTCGTTCACATCAGGTTACATACCAACATCAAATTAAATTTAATATTCCTTTACATAACTATAAGGTGCATTTAACATACATCTTATAGTTGATGTATGTTAATAATTAATCCGAGACATCTAAATGACCCCATCTTCAGCCACCAGTAATCTTAATTTACAATCAACACAGGACTTGCTTGTGAAGACATGGGCCAAAGTACTTATTGCTCAGCACGTTCAATTAAAAAGTGAAATGAACAACATTACAGCACGATTGTCACAAGGCTCACTTTGCATATTCCAATTGGATGCTAAGTTACGTCGACTGATTAAAGGGGTTAAAATCCATTTACAATTAGAGAATGAGTTCTTTATTCCAGTGCTCTGGCAAATAAATATCACATTGGATCAAAAAAATAAGCTCACAGAGGGCTTCGGGGTGCTGTTCGAAACCTGTGAATCCACTGTTAGGCTGATCAATTCTTTAAAGATTTCTCTTAGTCACGCCCCCCTTAAAAAAAGTCATATCCAAGAAATTGAATGTATGTTCGATGATATACGTGTTCGACTTGCCGATGAAGATATCGTTTATTCTATGATTGATACTTTAGAAGAACAGTATGTTTGAGTTCGAATATAATGGTGAACCTGCAAGACTTGAATGGTACGTTCAGGACTTAATTACAGCCGCGGAGCATACTTTGTATGGTCAGGAGCTACTTAGTCGGGCTGTGCTTGTCGATTCCCATAGTCCCATAGATATAGATCTTTTGATGAAGTATCTAAATTATCATGAAGATATTCTTATAGGTATGACTAATAAACAGTTCGATGATTTGTTTATTAGTGGGAGATTGACGCATCTAATAACCAACAGCATCTGGATCAATATAGCTGGTTCTTTGATAGCTTGTCCTAGAATGTTCGATCGTCTGTGGAGGCAGTCTCTGAGCCAATTAACCGCAGAACATAAACAATGTTTAGTATTAGAGATTTGTGAAGACACTATTAGCAGTGATGATTCATCCGTCGAAAGGATTGCATTTCTACAAAAACAAGGTTTTAGGGTAGCAATGGATGATTTTGGTTCCGGTCAGTCAAATCTTATTCAATTGAGCCAGTGTAATTTTGACATTATTAAGTTGGATTTGAAGCTCATTCAAAATGTCCCCACGGACTTATGGGCTACGAGTTTGTATCGCGAAGTAATAAGTTTAAGTACATCGAAGGGTTGTATTATTGTGGCGGAGGGAATAGAAACTCAAGCACAGTCAGACTTTGTTCGTTGGGCTGGAGTCGATATTCTTCAAGGTTTTTTATATTCAAAACCGCGACCGATCTTGTCACAACTTGTAGGGAATACGTAATTTTAAAAATATATAGAGGAAAGTAAATGCGTTCATTATTTTTAAGAATGCGATTGATTCATTGGTTTGGATCGATAGTATTATTTATCAATGCTCTTTTTCTTACTAATGAAATAGTGTCACAAGTGGCTCAATATCTTGTCATCATATTTCTTATCATTCATGATATCGATGAAAAATATTGGGGTGTTGACTCCCTGAAAAACGTAACGACTTATATGAAAACATTCGAAAAAAAAGATCTCTCGGTCGCATGTAATGTTGATAGTCGTTATAACTTAGAAATAGGCTATGTACTGGATGTAGTAAATACCTTCCGAGTCAACGTGAATGATACGTTGGTTGATATCCAACAACAGGCAAATACTTCTGATGATATTGCTGAACTTCTTAAACATAAAGCCCAAAGTATTTCATTGAGAATTCAAGAGCAAGATAAACGAGTTGATTATCTGACAAACAGAGTTAATATTTTAGATAGCACATCGGTTTCATTACGTGATAAAGCTGAAGCAACTCGCCAACAAGTTGAGCATACCCAGGCAGGGTTAATTTCGTCTAATGCACATATGGGAACAATGTCGCAAGGATTAAATTCATATATCGAAAATAATAACAAATTACAGGAGAAGTTTAACTCACTTTCCGAGCAAACAAAGTCTATTGTAAATGTTGTTTCAGTAATCAAAAAACTTGCAGATCAAACTAATCTACTCGCACTTAATGCTGCTATTGAAGCAGCGAGAGCTGGTGAGCATGGGAGAGGGTTTGCAGTTGTTGCCGATGAGGTTCGTAATCTTGCATTTTCTACTCAAAAAAGCCTAGATGAAATTAATCAAATTATTGTAGGTATTTCAGATGCAGTTGTTGATGCTGGTGAACAGATGAAATCACAGTCGAATGAGATTACCAGATTAGCGGAATACACTATAACTAGCCAAGCCGAGTTACGACAAGCTTGTACTAATATTGATGAGATTCTCGGGCTTATCGGTCAGGATAAAACAGAGAACAATATTGATATTCAATATATTAATCGCTTAGTTGGGGATGTTGCTGGTGAAATAGAAGTGTTGAAAACACTGTCCAGTTCTAATGCGTTTGACTGTAATGAGCTTGAGCAGCAAGGGCATCGTTTAAGCCAAGTTACAGCTCAAATTGTTGAACAACTTGGGACGTTTAAGACACGATCTTGAGCCTATCGTATGCTCCAGTGATTACATTTATTTAGGTTTTTAACAAGTAATTGATAGATGCATAACCATGTTTACGGCGTTTTTCAAGACAGTTGTCGCCTAAATTGTTAAGCAGCTTCTTTATGTTGCTCTGGATTTAACGCCACAGCGCCTATTGGCTGCCAGTTTCGCTCTTCTTTTGACCATCGCTCTGGATGTTCATTTCTTTTTGTCTGATACAACGCTTTTCGCTTCGCCAGTATTCCAACATCAAGACCATCATGCCTTTGGTTTGGTGTCACAAACTTAATCTTGCTATGGCGATGCTCGTTGCTGTACCAATAAACAAATTCATTGACCCATTTACGCGCTTCATCTAACGATTTAAAACCTTCACTGTAAGCAATGGGATGGACTCCTCCTCAACCTGACGAAGTGGTATTTTTAAGCCACAATGGTAATTGTCAGAAAACCATGTTCAATTGAGGAGAAACCCATGGGTAACATTACTAGAGTAGGTGTTGATATTGCAAAGTCTATTTTTCATGTGCATGCCGTTGACCGGTTTAGTGAGATTCAATGGAAAGGCAAGTATTCGCGAAGCAAATGGTTAGCAGTAATAGTTGAAAAAGTGCCAATTAGTGCTGAGATTGCTATGGAAGCATGCGGCTCTGCTAACTATTGGGGTCGCGAACTGGAGAAATTAGGTTACAAAGTCAAAATCATTCATGCTCAGTTTGTTAAACCATATGTTAAAAGTAATAAGAATGATGCTGTTGATGCTGAAGCGATATGCGAGGCAATGAGCCGGCCAAATATGCGCTTTGTCAGCTTAAAAACGGTTAGACAACAAGATGTTCAAGCAGCTCACAGAATACGTGATAAATTGATGATGCAAAGAACTGCTAAGGCAAACCAAATTCGTGGATTAGCCAGTGAGTATGGTTTAGTAGCTCCCATTGGTATTAAGAAATTACGGGAAGCTATTCCCATATGGCATGAAGATACAGAAAACGGTTTGTCATCGATGTTTCGAATATTACTTAATGATTTATTCTCTGATCTCGTTGCCTTAGATGAAAGAGTTGCTAAAGTAGACGAACTGATTCGACAGGATGTACAAAAAGATCCTGTTGCCATGAAATTATTAGAATTAAGAGGCATTGGTGTATTGTGTGCGAGTGCTTTATCGAGTGCAATTGGAGATGGTAAAACGTATCGCAAAGGCAGAGACTTTGCTGCATCAATTGGTCTAACGCCACGACAACATAGCACAGGTGGTAAGCCTACTTTATTAGGGATAAGTAAGCGTGGGGATGGTTACTTACGCAAGTTGTTGGTTCACGGAGCCCGCGCTGTGATAAGGCATGCCCACCGACATGAGGATGCTCTCAGCAAATGGTTGATGAAACTCACATCAACTAAGCACGTTAATATCGCCACGGTTGCATTGGCAAATAAAACGGCTAGAGTTGCCTGGGCAATGATTAATAATAATGAAAGTTATCGGCCTGAACTAATTGCACAAGCATAATTAGCAACGGCAAAACAAGTTCATCAAAGTTGCAAAGTATAGCGTGAGATGGCAAACAGGTAAGACCGACACTTGTAAAACCCAAACCGGACGAAGAGCCTAAAGAGCTCGTGTAAGCGTTAGGGAACAGGTGTGCGAATAGCCCATAGAGGTTCGATGCTTAATAAATAGCATCATTTAGAAACCGAATATACGTAGGCAGTTATACCAAAAACTATCAAACGAAATACTTGCAAACGAGGAGGAGTCCATATATGTCCGGCAAACTACGCCTTGCCTAGTTTAACCTGCCAGGGTAAGAGGCTGTTGAGGTCACAATTAGGGTTTGATAATTGCTCTAAGCAGTGTTCGATGTAATCGAACGGGGTGGGTTACCGGTTCATTCGCTTTGGCCGTTTCTATGATACTGTACAAAATGGCATTCGCCACGGTGGTTGTGGTTAAACAGCCAGTTTTTGCGCCCTATCACAAACGGTTTCACAGCCCGCTCTGCACGATTGTTGTCGATATTAAGTTAGGCTGTTTTCTGTATATAACTTGAAAATGGACAGAAACGGTTTAGAGTTATTGTACTAGTCGATAGTAAGACTCATTAGATTTTGTAGGGGTTGCGAAGGAATCTAACGGATGCCCTCACTCCATTGGCCATCTCATGTGTTACCCGCTGTGGTTTTAACCTTTTAGTTTGAGGCCAAATAACTATTTCACTACACAGGTATCTTAGAATTAAATCTTAATGCCTTTTATTGTCTTTTGGTTGTAATGCCTATGGTTATTGGTACATTAGTAATATTCAATGCTTTAAAGCAATGGGTTGTGAAAACTGGCAGGTTAACAGAGGTTTAATTTAAGTGGTGTATTCGAGCAAGAGAGATGAGTTTGACAAAACAGTAGAGATGCTGAAGATCTTGTTTAAGGTTGAACATAACAAGTTTAGCTCTAAAAAGGTGCTGCAACATTTTGTTGTATTTGTTTTTCTATTTGCTGGCTTGCTACATTCACCAGATCAACATAAAACAGAGGCTTGGACGGTTAACGCGATAATGCCCAAGCTTCGTTTGATTTCAGAAAAGAAGATCGAGCAGCAGAAACTTTAATTACTGTTTCTTGGTTTTCAGCTTTGAAGTGGCGAAATAAAGTAAGCCATTTAAGTTACTGATTAACATCATCCTATATTTGCTATATCTACAGGCTAGTTCGCGAACATTTATCGAACAAACCTAGCTAATTTAGTGAGCTGTCGTCGTTAGTTAAACCTTCATCGCTAGGATGGTTTCTTGTTCTTTCGATTGCAGTTCAAAAAAGTAAGCGCTCATGCTGTTGCCCTGCCTATATCTATGATGTAGATGTTAAATAACATTAAAAAACAAAGAAAACTTGCCAATATAAAGCTTTAACAACACTATCAGTGAATTTGTGGCAAATAATAACAAGCACAATATCCTTGCTGAGAACCAAAATGGGACCGTAGGGTAAACTTATCATTTTGGTGTATATTTCATCGGATCAATATCTAGCCGTCTTAAATCAAATGGTCTTAATCGACTCTCTTCAAATAACTCAACCAAATTCCTAAACAAGTTCATCTTTTTATCATGGTTCATTCTCAATGGATTTACTTTTAATACAGTTGCATGGCACATAGATATTACCATTGAGCCATATTCTATCATTTGCTTGTCAGAGTAGTCTTTCATATATCTATTTTTTCGATATTGATCTTCAATCCATGCTTGTCCCTTCAATGGCTGACGAACTATATCTGGTTCTATCTTCTGGATTTCAAACTGTGCAAGAGGGTCTTCTAACTTTTTATGTTTAAACTTATTATATAAAGAAAAGCTTTCGAATAAATCTTCTAATGCTATTTTTGCTTTATAAGTTACTCCGTTTTTAGGGATGTTATCATTCTCTATCTCATAGATTGGCACTACTATGCCGTTAATTTTTGTGCCGCTTACTCTATGCGTGTCTTGGAGTAACACCACGCTATTAATGTGTGAGAATCTTAGTAATCCTTCATCATTTTTTGATGATAAACGGTGACTTATATAGTCAACCAACACATCTGGCTCAAAGAAATTAGCGAATTCATTGATAATTACTAATACTCCTGCAGTTTGAGTATTCATATTCAGAGATAAAATAGTTGAGTTAATCTGTTTATTAGCTTTGCTGATGATGCTTTCTATTTGCCTAAAAGCGATAGTCTCGAATTTACGAATTAGTTCTTGACCATCAGGCATCAGACCAACAACTTTATGAAAATTTAGTTCTCCAAAAATAAGCGGAAAGTCATGTCGCTGCATGATTTTGTGAAAATGGTCTTCCATCTTGCTTTTTGGATTTTCCTTTAAGGTTTTTAATTCAATCACAACAACGTCTTTAATTGCATAGTCTGCAATCTCAGCTCCAGTTGGTAGTGGACTTGTTATATTATCCAAATCAACAACAGGAGCATATTGCGCCATAAATGACTTAAAATTATTTTCCGTTGAAAAGGTAATTTTAACACGGCTCATTTAGTCACCAATTTTATAATTTTTGTTTCTTAAACTGAATTTCTAGTACTACCATGCCCAAGCTTGTAAAATTATTTATTCGTAAACACTATTCATGAACTCTGGTTAAACCTTGATTCTGTAGACACTCTGTAGCATTACTCAATGTAGGTCAACTTGATAGTGATGAATTAAGTTTCCTATCTCAAGACAAACTCAAAATGGGGCGTGCGACGTGAGGTCGTATGAAGCGCTGTTCACCGCTTTTGAGTGAACCATCTGTATCACCAGATGAACCTAGGAGCCTGAATAAAGTAGCGGCTCTGACAATGTAATGAA
>Ga0208032_1000512_pt1 | contig 20965 bp, 13 predicted proteins | sample MalvirAntarct_66_FD_184254 | JGI IMG/M metagenome (GOLD analysis project Ga0208032, IMG submission 184254) | Marine viral communities from the Global Malaspina Expedition - Malaspina viral metaG Antarct_66 (SPAdes) (version 2) | ecosystem: Environmental > Aquatic > Marine > Oceanic | place: West... | reverse complement strand
CCAGACACAAGTCTGTATCTGCATCGTTACAATGCAGCCTTTGCTTTTTCCAACCTCCTATACCTACATCACTATCGGCCAAATCAGCTTTCCCAAAGGGAGCGATATAGGCTTACCGTGTTCCGTTAATATGATGGATAAACATTGAGTTTCTCGGTAATTCTGATGCGGAGATTTTAACATTATCAGGGGCAGAACGTAGTAGAGATTTAGTAATTCTGTGCAATTTACGGTCATTCACTAGGCCAGCTTGAAACACGTCTTTGCCCCATTATGAGTTAATCACGATTTCTGACTTGCATCATTTATCTAATAATAGAAACCAAATATCGACTTCGGAATCTATAAAGCAGTGACCAAAATAGATGCACCACTACAGTGGCTAAAAGGGAAGGCATAGAAGAGGATAGAAAAAAATCATTAAGGCCAAGTCTGACTACCATAACCAGTATCTCGCGAAATTTGAGCAGTCAAAAATAGAGCTACTTGAGCATGACTTAAAAGAAGTCATTGAGGTGTTCGGAGAGGACCCTACCAAATGGCCTCCATCCTACAGAAGGCCGTTCAATGTGTGAGTTTGTAGTGTTTTATAAGTACTGCTGGAACAAAAAATCTCGACCGAAGCCTGCCTAGTCGTTACGAAATTGTTCATGAAGCCTTTTCATTTAGCTTCACGAGGGAATCATGTAGTGGAAAAGTGATGTACTGTTGAATTAGAGTTCTGCTTAGCTGATAACACATTAATAATGTGCCCGTAAGGATAAAATGAGACTATAAAGTTTACCCGTAATAGTTAAAGACTTGATTTAAATCATTTCAAATAAACTGAAATCTTCAATGCCAATAAAGATTTTTTTTAAGTAAAATAGTGCCTCTTTTCGATTTTTAGGGGAGATTTTAATCATTAATGTATTATGCTTTTCACAATGAGAGGGGGATGACAACCAACTGCTGAGCAAATAAGCACACCCATATGTTGTAATAAAACTTTGTATGCAGCGTGGACAAAAGCTGATCTCGTGAGGTTTAGTTTTATTGAGAGGGACTATTTTTAAGCCAGGGGGAATAGCAGAACTGTCGAAGTACTGAGTTTTGTAACCAAATTGCAGCTCTAACGAAAAACAAGCGAAACCAGATAGATGACAAGCACGACTTATATCTCGAGCCCTTGCGATAAAGGGACGAACATGTTCAGGCTTTATAACCCCTATTCTTCTTTTAAAAAGACCATCTGCGTTGATAATAGTTTGGAAAGCGTCAATCCCATAGATGCTATATCCACGATACAGATAACTATAAATATGTTCGTCAGGTAAAGGTTTAAGTGTAATCATTAATAAACACTCTGTCCTTGCCCTGGATATTTCTCATAAATGTGCATATAGATATCTGAACATGCTTTAGGCCAAAGCTCATCATCAAAGCTATCAGGTAATACATCCAACTTTTCTTCAATAAAGTTTCGAACTCTAGCCTTTGTTCGCTGCTTCTTGCGCCAATCAATAACTAAAATCTCTTTCATATTATTGACCAGCTCTTTAGCGATTTGCTTTACCTCATTTCTCTCTTTTTCATTAAGAGGGACAACCATACTCATCAAATCAAATACGGCCAGTTCTTCTTCACTTAGACCTTCTCGCACAGTTCTTTTATCTTCATGATCAAGATCTTGAATGTAATCTTTCAGCTCATTAAAGAACTCTTCAGCACTATATGCACCTAAATTATATTGTTCGATTAACTCGAGAAACTTTTGGTGTAAATCTTGTCTGGACTTATTTTTTAGCATCATCACTTGGAGCTTACGCTCAATGATATTTTTCAAACGTTCTGCATCTGATTGTTGTGGTTTCTTAATCTTATCAACCATCTCTGCCAAGGCATCGAAATCTATACCCGCGATATTGATAGGCTCCGGTAAATTACTTTTGATCTGAATAGTTGTTATAGCATCATCAAGCAATTCATTTACTTGATGCCTAACGACATCTAAGACATCTTCATCATCAATTGTCAGGCCAGATTTAAGTCTCATTTGAGCATAAATAATATTGATAGCAATTCTATGAGGTACAAAAGCATTCGCATTGTCATCTGGTAGTATGGCTTTAAAAATTCTGTTTATTTGCCTTAAAAAAGCCGTAAAATCATCTTTAATATCAGGGTTAAGCAGTATTTCACTCGCATCATCTAACATCTGCAGCTTAGTAAAACCCTCCGCAGGCGCAGAAATTATCGACTCGATGTCTATATCCTGTTTGCTCAAAAAAGCTTTTAGCTCTCCAATAGCAACAGCTAATGCATGCACAAGCTCACTCTTATCTTTTGCAGGGCTATCAATATGATAACCTGCTCCAGACTCAGAAACTTGTCCTCCGCCATACAAACCTAAGGCTAGCTGAAGGGCACTAAAGATATTGATATAATCTACAATTTGCCCAGCACTTTTACCCGGATAAACTCGGTTTGCTCGAGCTATTGTTTGCATTAGTGTATGACTTTTTAATGGTTTATCTAAATACAGTGTTGATACTGCAGGTGCATCAAATCCTGTAAGCCACATCGCACAAACGAACACTATTCGAAGACTATCTTCCGGATCTTTAAACTTTTCATCTAGCTTTTCATTCAAATAACGTTCTCGATGAAAACGATAATCTAAGCCTTTTTTAGATAGTCTCGCTTCATCATTTTGACCACCAGACACAACAACAGCCATGTCTATCATTTCCATGTGCTCAATCTGAAAATGAAACTTAGCTAACCTGCTACCTTTGGCGTACTTTGCCTGAGTTTTTAAACTTACTAATTTATCTTTCCATGCTTTCTGCACTTTATCGTACATTTTAATTGCAGTCGCTTTATCAATTGATACCACCATAGCCTTGCCTAAGCGGCCATCACTAAAGGGCGAACGATTGATATAATGTTCAACTAAATCTTTAGCTATTGTTTCTAGTCGATCGTCACGGGTAATAACATGATAGGCCTTTGAAAACTCGCTCTCTAACCTAGCTTCTTGTTCATCAGTTAGGTCTGCTTGATCAAGAATATCTGCAATTTCACTACCTATATCATCACGATTAAGATTGACCTCTGGTACACGGTTCTCATAGTACAAAGGCAAAGTTGCACCATCATCAACGGCATCAGCAAAGTTATAAATACTGATGTAGTCACCAAAAACTTCTTGGGTTTTGGCTTCACCGGCAAGTAATGGGGTTCCAGTAAATGCCATAAATGAGGCATTCGGCATCGAGTTGCGCATATTCATTGCAAGAGTATCGTATTGGCTACGATGTGCCTCATCTGTAATAACAATGATGTCGTTACGCTCAGAAAGAAGAGGATAATTGCCTTTCTCATCACCTTTAAATTTTTGTATCAACGAAAATACAAATCGGTGATCGGCTGCTAAATAAGCTTTAAGCTCTGCGCCTGATTCGGCTTGGCAATTTTCCGTCAAAATGCCAGTTGAATTAAACGTCTTATAAATTTGGTCATCTAAATCTGTGCGGTCGGTTATCAGCACAAAAGTCCAATTACCGGTGTACTTACGAAATGCTTTTTTACAGAAGAAGACCATGGAAAAGCTTTTGCCACTTCCCTGGGTATGCCAAAAAACGCCCAGTTGTCCTGCACGCTCTTTAACATTACTCAATCCTTCTAATGCTTGGTTTACGCCCAGATATTGGTGATACTTTGCAACAATCTTAATCGTCTGTTTCTGCTTAACAAACAAGGTATAATTTTCGATTATATCGAGTAAACGGTCTTGTTCGCACACCCCTCGAATAACCACTTCTAAGCTAACTCGTCGAGCCTCTTTTTCACTGGCAATTTTCTTCCATTCAGAAAAATGTTCCCACTGACTCGATATTGTACCAACACGAGATTGAACGCCATTAGATAGAATAATAACCTGATTAAAATGAAATAAGCTTGGGATAGTGGTTCGATAATCAGTCAGGTTATCTTTATAGGCATTGAGTAGGTTTTTATGGCTGGCTTTAAGCTCAATAAACACTAGTGGTAAACCATTTATAAAACCTAATAAATCAGGTCTTCTCGTTTCAATTTCACCAGAGATACTCATTTGACTACAAAGTAAAAAATCATTGTCCGTAGGTTCATCCCAGTTGATAAACCGAACAACATAATCTTCCTCATCTTCAAGATCACTACAATACACATAGCCATCTTTTAAAAGCTCATATACTTGCTCATTTGCTGCGATATCACTCATTGAGCTTCTATCACGACAAATCTCATCGATAGCTTCTTGAATGATTCTAGTTGGCACAGCCGTATTGAATCTTTCAAGCGCTATGCGAAGACGGTTCTTAAGAACGATATCACTTCGAGTTTCTCGCCCAAAGGCTAGATCTCCTTCAGCATCAGCGCCAAATAATTCGTCCCAACATGTTTGCACTTCCCACCCCAAGCTTTTAAACAAAGCAATAGCTGGCTGCTCAACTAAACCGTCTTCTGTGTATGACATAAGTACGCCTTCTTAACCTTCCATTTGTTTATCAAGCACTTGTTGAATCAATACCATAGCATAAGGTAAATCAGCAACTTGAGTAACTTTAAACTCTACATCGCCATTTCCCCAACGGCCAATATTAGAGACATCTTTGCACAAGCCCTTTGGGTCATAAATTTCAGAAAACTTACAGTTCAGTGACAAGCGTAATCCGGATGCCTGTGGAACGACATCTACAACATTAGTATCTAGCTTAAATGCTACATAAAGCTTTAAAAAATCTTCTCTGATGCTTTCATCTAGAGATAAAACCTGCGTTTTAAATTTTTGATAAAGATCCTTAGATGCACCTATTGATATGAAAGGATGATCTTCTAAACAGTAAGATGACTTATAATTTTCTAATGTCTTATATTCAGCAAAAATCTCGCTATCTAAATCTGGATATCCCCATACATCAACCATTTTATTACTAATAGAGTCAGTGCGATGTTTAATTTCTGTCTCATTCCAAACATCAAGTGAAGCAAGACTACTATTTAACTTTAATGGACTTTGAGCAAAGCCTCCTTCCATATCACGTTTAGAAATGAATGATTTATCACTGAGCTCTGAGTTGTATCCTGTTAGTGTTAAATTACCAATTGTATGCAGATAAGTTTCTTGAACCCTTTGCCAATTCTCACCAAGTTCTTCTTGCCATTGAATTGGTAAGTTTTTATTTTGAGGCATAACATGCTCAATAGTGTAGTCTTCAACAATGACTCGCTCTTTTCGTCCATGGTTTTCTAATCTACGCAGCCAATAAGACTTACTACGGATGTTATACATATCTTTTAGAGCAAGAAATCGTTTAAATTCTTCATTTGATGGGTATCTTCTATAACTAGTTAATTTGAGTAGTTCAGCTTTAAAACTTTCGACATATTTATCTTTTCGTAATGCTTTACTGAATCCTGCAAACGTTTTATTTAATGAGTTGGTCGGAATATCACAAACGTATCTGCGGAAAACATAGCTTTCGATTAAACGAATACAAAGTTCAAATTCATCGGCATTTAAAATGCCAAAATGATAATCATGATAAAGCTCAAGAATTAGAGGATATGCTACATCTACTTTATAAGCATTAATATCTTTAAAAGCCTCTAATAGCTTAGATTTCTGCTCTTGCTCTCTAACAAACGAAATATAAAATGTTGCGTGTAGATGAACATCAGCTACTATCTCAGCAATACTCAAGTCTAATGAGGAAGTGTACTTCTTAAAGCCTTCATAAACATCACTAATACGAGGCGGTTTACCCGTTTTTACCGTTAAATAATCTCGCATAAACTGATTGAACATCCAACTATGTTCACCATTTCCAAAATCGGTCTCCATGGGGAACCAATGATCGTTATAAAGTGAATTTTGTTGCTTAGGCTCTAAACCCATTAGTACATAATTACGAATAAGATCTGCTTGGCTTAAATCTAAACCAGTTGAATTTAAGCTTTCAAATATAAGTTGTGGATTATCTCTTTCACGATCTAAAGCTATATCTACAATGATGAGTTTTTGCAGACCAAAATAAACCTGACCTAACTGTTTATCTGTTTGATTTTTTAATTTACTTTCAAACATCAAAAAGTTTTGATTAACTCTTAATGAAGACTCTTTATCTACAATATCTTTGCCATCCACAATATCTCGAAGCGCTTGATCATCTGCCTTTGTTAGAATCAATTTGTAAAATAATTCTCCATCTTCTGCATCATTACATAAGTAATATTTCTTAAGCTTCTTGGCATTTGTACCATCAACAATAAGGCCGTTACCATTGTCGATTCGGGTTTGAATTTCTCTTGTTAATGCAGCTATCAACAATGTCGTTGAGGTAAGCCGTTGCTGCCCATCAATCACAAGCAATTGAGGTACATCGCTGTGGCTATATAATCCTCGCTCAACGTAGACAACAGAACCGATGAAATGAGCCTCTAAATCTGATGAGCCGGCATTTACGATGTCGTTCCACAATTGCTCACACTGAGTGAATGACCAACTGTACTGACGTTGGTAAATAGGGATAATAAATTGTGCAGACTTCTGTAAAAACTTGAATAATCTGGTTTCCGTTGCTTTCATTTTTCCATCCTAAACTTAATACCATTATTTATAAGAACTCTGGTAGCTCACCATCATCCAAATAATTAAGTAAATTTGGATTGTTTAACACGCCACGGTAAAAAATTGTTTCCCAGCGGTTCACTGATTGATCTTCAGTATTTCTCAAAAATCTTCTTACGATTCGAATTGCAGTATCAGGATCTGGATCTAATCGTTCTTGTGCAAAGTTAACTAATAGAGTCATATATTGTGCTCGACAGAACTCTTCAAATCTCTCGACAAAATCCACACCATGTATATGCGCACAAACTAATCGTCTTAATGCGAGATCATCATTCGCTGGAACAGATACACTAAACGCCGCCGGACTAGAATAGGGCTCATGAATATCTAAAGAAATTAACACTTGGTCAACGGGATCAAAGTATGGGTGAATAAAGATTTTATTCCCTTGCGCATCTTGAAAGTCGGTTCCTTTTCGCCCTTGACACTCACTACACATAGGCGTCAGGTTAACAAGAACAGCAGCCAACTCTGGGTAAGCATCTTTAGGAAAATAATGATCTAGAGTCCCTGGTTTGCCAGGCTCACCACAACTAGGACAAAACAGCAGCCCGTGCTTTCTTCTCATCTCTTCCAAAATATCGTAAGGCTGCTTATTTTTTTCTGGTGAATACAGACCAATTAGCGACTTTTTCCGCTTACCTATGAGCCTAACTAATGGGTCGGGGCTCTCTTTAGCAGTGATCTTTAACCGCGCTTCCTCAATAATTCTCTGCTGGGTTATATAAAGAGATAAGTCAAATGGTTCCATTCCACTTGGGTCTCCACGAAGCTCAATATAGGTAAGAATTTGTTCTTTTAAATCAGGTAATAATAGGTTGTAAAACTCTTTGTTGTGTACTCGCTCTGCAAAAATATCACGAGTAACTTGAATAGAATCATTAACAGGAAGATCAAGCTTAGCGACCACGATATTGTCTCCCCAAGCTTAGAATTTTCATCATCAACTCTTCATTAATCTCATCACCAAGGTCACTAATCAGCTTCTCTGCATCTGGATTATCTTTCATCTGCTGCTCTACCCACTCATCGAATGGTTTAGATACAGATTTGTCACCAAATACATAAGAAGATATCCGTTGCACACTCCCACCAAAAGTTTCAAACGGAGGGGGGACGATCTCGAGACCGCTGCCTTCATTGCGAAATATATGAACGCACTTAGACGGCACTTCTCGCACGACAGCCAAAGAGTGTGTCGCCAAGATAGCTTTTGATTTAAATGGTTTTAAGATGACCTTAAGTAAAGAAATAAACTCAATCTCAAGTGTTGGGTGTAAAAATAGTTCAGGTTCATCTATTACGATTAGGCTATGCTCCCTTATCGCCCCAACCACATTAATGGCAATATAACTAAATAGTTGCTGGCCTGAGCTCAGTCCTTTTACTTTGTTATCTTTAATAAACTGAATACCATCAGTAAAATTACATATGCTCTTAAATACTGCTTTTTCATATTTAGCACCAATCAGTCCATTTAACTCTAAATAATCTTCACCGTTGATAATACTGGGGAAGCCATCCAAAATACCACCAGCTTTACTCATGTTCACTTTAATCGCTAAGTGGTCAAAATCTAGCGCTACTTTTAATGCTGATTCTACTGCTGCAAACTTATTAACCCACCAACTTTCACCTTTATACTTTTCGTCTTCAAAAATAGCATCGATCAGTGAATGGCTTGCTTCAAACTTTGGTAAATTACGATTAATGCGTACTCTTTCACCCTTGGGCTTTGTAAGGTTAATGCGTATTCTGCCATTTTGACCTTTCTTTTGATTAATGCGTTTACTGTCATTTTCACGTTTCTGCCTAAACCCAAAATATCGATATGAAGTTTTATCAGACACCTTATCTTCTGTTGTAAGACCAAGGCTGAACTCTTCAAAAGGACTGTATGAAACTAGAATCAAACGATTGATATTAGGCCTTACATCAAATGGTTCATGACCTAAGCCATCAAGCGTTTTTTTATCACCTATTCCTGTTTTCAACCAGTATTCCACTAATGATCTCAGGCAATAAGATTTACCAATACCATTAGGACCGATTAAGACATTGACATCATAAGGCAACAAACCTGATTCAAACCTAAAAGGTATTGGTTTCGAATCATACTCAGTAGTCAAAATATTTAACGTAAAATCTCTTATTTGACTTTCTTGACCAACAAACAGTCGCCAACCATCTTGGAATGACTTACTACTGCCACTATCCCGAAGTAAAGAGCTAGAAAAAGCTGGAACTTCTGATAAAACCTTGGCTGCATCATCCCTAATAACATTAATCAAATACCCCGCATCTCTCAAATTAAGCAGTACCTTTTGGCTAGCAGATTCATCAAGCTTTGATTGCAAAACCTTGTAAAAATCAACATCCGTCGGGACGGAGACGTAATCTACATTCGGTATAGGGAATTCCCCATTCCACCCTGCTGCACATAACTCATCTAATCTATTCGCGGTATAATCGCAATCAGTAATCAGCACCTTTAAACTGAATTCAACAGGCTGAACGACACCATCAATAACAAGAGTGCTGTTCAATTTTGACAGCACGCCAAAATCATTCCAATTATTGCCGCTTAATGAAAGATAGCTCTTTTCTCCTGTTAATTTTGGAGCTTGTGATCTCCAATCTAGATTGGGGGTATATTTTATTTTCATGTAGCGTCCTGTTCTACAACTTCCACAACATCTGCATCAACTATTTTTATTTTAATCAATATGATAAAACGTCTATCTTTTACCAACTTTAAGAACAAATCGATGTTGTTATTCATCAATAATAAACTGACCACTATCATTTGAAGGCAAGTTGAACTCATGATCATCAATGATACTTCCATGTTCAAATTGTTCTCCAAAATCCCTTGAGCTAAACTACTAAGTAGATCATGCATAAAACCACCTCGAACTGACTTTTTATTTTCAATTTTAGGATTATCGAAAGCAGCCTTCATTTTTTAAATAGCTCTTGTCTTGGGCTGCAGCCCACCGTCCTAATTTTTGCAAACATCCTTTAAAATATATACAGGATTAACTCAATGTGTCATGTTTCAGCCTCATCTCAATAAAATCAATATTTTCAGATACTTGGTTAATCACAAGCTCAATAATTATGGTAGATATCGATTTTGAAGCAGTCTTTAGATGGTCCTCAAGCTGTTTTTTAAACAATTTAAACCATTCAAATTCAGGGTATAACTCATCGTCTTTACCAAGAACTTGATTTAAACGCTCTTTGATTATTGGAATAAACTGACGCTTGGTTTCATTTGGTAAATTTAAAAAAGCATTAAGAAATTCATCAGGTTTTATGAATTGTAATATTGGTTTATTTTTGTAGTGTTTTTTGTTGTCGGACCATTCAAATAATGGAATAAACTCTTTGGGGTCTGAATTCATGATTTGAATCAACTTAACTGAACCCGCTTGCATTATCTTTTTATTAGCATTAACAACATAATCATTAATACATTTTGATATTAACTGAAAGTCAGGGTGCTCTCTGCAGGTATAACTTAAACCTTGGTATGAACCAAATCCATTTAATTCCTCGAGTAGATCATCATTGATTTCAAAAGACTTATTTATGCTAACATCATTTAAATAAGCATCCACATCGTTAGCAATATCCTGCGGCGTTTTATTTAATAAGTCATATTGTGACTGCCGCAAAAACATACCGGCAACATGTTTTAACACACATAGGTTCAGATATTCTCTGTTATTAAACTCAGTGATTACCAAGGCTTGTAGCTTAGTAAACTCATGATCATCTAAGTTGTAGAAGTACCATAATTTTTTCCAATTAGGAGTATGCTCAAAAGCAAAGTATTTAGAAGTTCTAAATCTAGCATTTATTTGCGCAAAATTTGTACGACTACTTTCAAAAAACTCTTTCCAAATACTTATATCAATAATTGAATCAGAAAAATCAATTGGATATTTACTTTGTAAATTTTCCTTCTTTTTCGCGTCAGTATTTACCTCACTTTTTGAGTTATCATTCCACAGGTAATTATAATCGAAAAACTCACCTACTTTATCAGCAAGCAAACTCCCTGCGTGAACTTCCATTGAAACAGCGATAAATAAAGCAAGGAAATGTTCCATTAGCTCTTCTTTATCCCTAATATCAGCGTCTAACTTACTGAACCACAATTCTAAATCTAAGAAGCACTTTCTTAATGATCTTAGGTTGTTATATCCAGAATGAGTAAAAGTGCTAATTATGATGTTTTTATACTTAGCAAGTGATTTTTGGTTAGTGGGTGATATCAGATTTTTTACAAAATGGTCAAATACGCCTTCTGCATCGGCTTTCACTTCTATTGTTTTACCAATAAGCTTTTCTTTTATTTTTTGATATTTTATCTGAGACTGGGAATCTGAATTCGAAAGTTCTATGAGTTTCGACTCATCCGCAATGAGTACAACTTTATAACCATCCTTCTCTACGAAGTAATTGATATAACCTAAGATAACTTGAATATCCATAGAGCATCGTTCAAGATCGTCAAAAACCAAAATGCAATGCTTTGTATCCGTTAAATATTTTGCTAAATTTATTTCTGGAACACTAAGGTTGGCAGAGGCATCAGCCTTCCCGTCGCCATCCAAATCAATTTTTAACGCTCCCTTTAAAATGCCTTTTGCAATTTGACCAGCGAACATCATTTTTTTACTAGATAAAATAGGGTTTAGCTGCTCAAAAAACTTTGCTTCAATATCTGTAATATCCCCAATACCATAAAGGCTGACACGAAGAAACTTGAAGTCATTATTAGCACTTTTCATTTTTCTAATAACATCGTCGACTAGATGTGACTTGCCGCACCCCCAAAAACCTTTGACTAGTAATGCATACTCTGGCGCAACTTCCATCGAACAATAATATTCAATTAAATCTCGAGCATTTTTATTTAAATCAGTCACAAGCTTTCCTCCTTGAAAGTCAACAATAGGCTTCTCACCTTTTGACTATATTTGCACAAAATTCGCTTTAAATTCAATATCACAGAAAACTGCCACTGATGAGTATGGCTATTGACGGTTGCGTTCCTTCGCTGCATAGCTTAATCCTTTAGCTGTATTTGTCCTGAAATCAATTTTGGCAAAAGCATATCTCGCTGCTTTTTGAGGTTTTCGTTTTGCTTACTTAAAACTTTTATCTGAGACCAAAAAGTACAACAAATAGCTTCAAAACTTTGTTGAATCTGAATTGGTGGGATAATGATCTTATATTTACTAAGATCTGCAATAGTTATCTGAGATATTGAAGTTCCACTATCTAAACTACGTAAATTAGAAAATTTTAGCTGGTAAAATAAATAAGCTTTCTTAAGAATGTTTTCATTTTCCATTATGTAAATAGACAAATTTGTAAGCCAACAAATATCAGGTGACATTTTGACATCTCCAGTGCCACCGACACCACGAGCAACGACGATAACCTTTGATTCATTAAGGTTAGCTTCAGGGTAATACCCCGTTATTTTATATCCACTATAAATAGGTATTCCCTCTTCACATCTAAGTTCCTTTTTAGACATTTTCCCGTATTTCATTGATGACGCACTTTCTAGCTTGCCAACCTCCCAACCTTCGGGGATTGGGCCTAATGGGGAATCGATTAGGTTTGGTTTACTGTCTTTATTATCAGAAGAGCCATCAGGCTCATTGGCATGGCCTGGGTAACGGAAGTAAACAAACCACTCACGGTAAAGGGATTGCGCCATCTCTTCTAAAATAGCAATACGACGGTTGTTGTTTTCGATTAAGTTATCGTATTCATTGGCTATCAAAGCATACTTTGTATAAGCTTTTGGAAAAGGGATTCTGAAATCATTGATAGTATCTTTTGTTAAGTTTGGAAATGTTCCTCCACCTGCCAGCTGAAGCAAACCGTGTAAATTCACCTCTAAAGCATACCTAATAAATCTTGTCGCAAGTAAGTTTTCTCCTCTAAAACTACAAACCCCCCGACCTAATGAGTAATTTTGATCTGCCCAATTCATGCGCCCAGTAGTTGAACCTCGTACACAAAAAATCAAATCTCCCTTCTCACATTCTCTTTTTGAATCAGTTGTAAACAAACTCACATTAGGAAAAGAGGTGCCGAACTCTGTCGGACCATTTATTAGAGGCTTACCAACATTTTCATTGTTATAAGTGTGGCCCTTTGGCGATTGCCCCATAATAACAGTGGCAATATCCCCAAGTCTTTTATACTCAATCACTATAAGCTACCTAAAACTGTTGATACATTGGCTGAAATTTCGGCTTCTAGTAAATGCGCCTCAGAATTCAGTGCTTCTAACTCTTCTTGGAGAGCCTCTAACCGAGCAGAAAAATCTTCATCGCTTTCTTTCTCTCCCTCTGTAACGCCAACATAACGTCCAGGGTTTAAGCTATAACCCTGTTCAATTATTTCAGCTTTGGAGGCGACCTTACAAAGCCCCGCAATGTCGCGATAAACCAATTGACCTTCAGATTGACCGCCAGCATGTTCGAAGAACTTATCGAGTGAATAAGCACCATCATTACCAGCATCTGGATGGCTCTCTAGATAGGTATTATCGATAGCTTGTCCACGGTATAAACGGACAATGTTGGCAATAAAGTTAAGTTGCTCGCTGGTGTAATCTCGCACAGCACGGGTTACTTGGCGGAAGATATGACGCGCATCGATAAACAATACTTTGCCTTTGTTATGAGCAGGCTTATTTTTATCTAAAAACCACAAGGCACAGGGAAGGGTTACGGTATAAAAGAAGTTGCTAGATACCGCCACCATGACATCAACACCATCATCTTCAATCAGTTGTTGTCGAATGTCTTGCTCTGAACCACGGGAATCACTGGCTGAGTTAGCCATAACAAAACCTGCACGACCGGTTTTGTTAAGCGCTGAATAGAACATCTGAATCCAAAGGTAATTACCGTTATCATTACGCGGCATACCGAATGGGAAACGCTGTTTGTCACCTTCTAAACGCTCTTTTTGGATTTCATTCACGTTAAATGGCGGGTTAGCCATGACAAAATCGAACTGACCATGCTGCTTACCGCCAGTTATCTCGCCTTTGGCTAACTCAAACGGATCTTCGTAGTAGGAGTTACCTTCACGGATATCACCTTGTAAGCCATGAACAGCTAAGTTCATTTTAGATAAACGTACTGTATCGCCGGTTTTCTCTTGGCCGAAGATGGACAATTCATCCGATGCGTTAGCGCCAGCAGTGCCAGTAGTTGATCGGTTGTGACTCGCGACGAAGTCTGCCGAACTGACAAACATACCTCCGCTACCACAAGCAGGGTCGAATACCTTACCGCTATATGGTTCGATAATTTCAGTGATTAATCGAACTAATGCTGATGGTGTGAAAAACTCGCCACCGCCTTGACCTTCTGTTTTAGCAAACTCATTAAGGAAGTATTCGTAAATACGACCGAATACGTCAGAGCCCATGCCAAAATCAATTGCGGTAAAGTTTTTCAGTAAACCTTTTAGAATATCGTTATCGAAACGGGTATAGGTTTTAGGCAGGGCATCTTTAATGGCTTCGTTTTCAGCTTCTAACGCCTTCATGGCGTTATTGACGTTGAGACCTATGTTTGAACCTTCTGGTAGCTCTAGGAGGTTGCTATATAGCGCTTCATCTGGCACATACATAGCGCCTTCGGCTTGAATGCGTGACTTGATACTGTCAGTTGTTCGACGACGGCTTGAGTTATCATTGAGGCATTGCTTAGCTTGATTAAAGCGGTATTCTGCATAGCGTAAAAAGATAAGCCCCAAAATTGGACGAGAATATTCTTGAGCGGTTAAACCGGTATTAGCACGTAAACTGTCTGCTGCGCTCCAGAGCTGCTTTTCAAGCTGCTCCATTTTTTTGAAATCTGCCATTTTGCTGAATTACCCAATAAAATATTAGGATCGATTCTATCAACAATTAGCCAATAAAAAATACTATTTAGATCGTAAATCTGTAATACCAAAAGAAAAATTATTATTCTTGAATTAACTTATGATACGTATTCATCGTTAACGGTAACTTATGTTTCTTTTTAGTTAACCAATTATGGCCGCCAAGTCGTTTATCCAGTTGGGTTCGCGATAATTGATTGTTATGTTGTTGCATAATCGATGTCACCTTATCAACCAACATGGCATCACGTTGTTGCCAATCAACTCTTGGTTTCGCAACCGGTTTTTGTGCTTTAGGAAGGTGCAACTCTAGCCATTGCTTTTCATATGCATACAGCCAAAAAAAAGCGGCATTGCATGAGGACTTAATCTGTTGTCGAATCGCCTTTGGTTTACGCTGGATAAAACGGGTAATTTGAAGCTTGTATTTTCGCCTTTTAGACTCATGCCGGCATTGTTTACGCCATTGAACTAACTCTGGTGAAGTAGAGATTTGCTGTTCAACACTCCCTACAGATATGCCTACTCGTTTAGCAATTGCATTTCGATGAAAGCCTTTGTGGGCAAGAAACATAATCTTGGATTTCATAACCTCGGTTATCTGTTTAGGTTTAAGGTTAACGGGGATATTAAGCCTTAATGCGAGGGCTTTAACATAACAACGGCTTTTACCAATAAGCCGCCCTACACTTGCCATCGATTCACCTTGATGCAGTAATGCAATGCACTTGCTTTCAAGTAGCTCTGCTGTAGTGGCATCTTCCGGCACAGGCTCATTATATTCTTCACAAGGTAAATGCTTAGATAGCCAGAATCCCAACAAGAGGTATTTAAATGGATGTTGGGAAACCTTACCTGACAGCAAATACGAAACATATCTAAAGTCTGTTGATGACTCAGGTAACAGATGTTGTGACTGGTAAGCTAGATTTTGAGTAAATTGATAGAAATCTTCGACTAGTCTCTTTCTACGGAAATGCCCATCTTCAGTAACAAAGCCGAGTTTATCGAGCTTGGCAATTATGTCTTTCACATTGAAGCTCTGATTATTTGTGCTTACACAATTAAGGTAACTGGCAGCATACTTTGCTAACTCATAGCCAAGTAAACTGCTTTGTTTTGGGCTTATATCTACTTGAGGTAAGAAGCCATGGCTCAGCTTTGATCTTTCAACTAGGGGAAGATGAACTAGCCATACTTGATGCTTATAGCAAGACTCGATACCTGGGATTTGATGAGAACGGTGCCAATACGATGTACCAAACTCTTGGATATTTTCTATTGCACATTGGGGACAAAACTTAATAGATAAAGACTCTTTTTCTTTTACACTTGTTAACTGGCAAGCCCTGATGGCATAAGCAGCATTACTAGACACTAACCCCGATGAAATAGTTGATTGATAAGATGGCAAGAAATGAATAAACAAGGGCCCAAGCGTCTGCTCATTCATCAATTCAACTGGTGACTCCAGGCTAAACTCACTGAGTTGAGAAAGCCCAGCAGTCAAATAAGGGTGAATAGTAACCTTGTGATTATCGAATACAGTCGAGAGATAATTCTCGATTGTCATGCCGGTTAGGGTGAAATGACGGACAATACGGCTAAACAGGATTTCATCAGGAAAGGCTAGGGGAAGTATCATTCTTCCCCCCCTAAATATATTATTAGTTACTCAATGGCTAAATTTTAGACGATATTATGTAAGTTGCAGCATTTAAGATTGAGGTAATCTTTTCGAAGGGCGGCTAACACAGGTCATTTAACGGATCATCAAGCATTAGTTTTTTTTGCCTCAAAAAACTAATGGGATCTTCTAGCCCTGTGGCCTGTTGAAATATATCAGGATCTTTTATTCTATCGAGTAAATCAACTGCACCCAGTAACTCAATCAGTTTAGAGGAAAACTCTGGGTGCTGCGGTTTTGTGATATCGCCAGTTTTATCTACAGTGAGCACTTTTTGTGGATCAACTTTTGTACTGCGACGCTGTTTTCCCGTTGGCAACACAATAGCACTTATTAACTCTTTAACTTCATTGGTTTGTCGTGATAAACCACATGCAATGGCATTACCCGCTTCCAGAGTTGATACTGTAATTCTCTCATCGGCACTGCCTATCACTAAGCGTTGCGCCTCTCGATAAGTGCGGCTCGCCATATCAATATTACCTACAGATAGTAGGTGAAGAGAGTGATTAAGCTCATCAGTCAATTCTGTGTAAACATTAGTCCACTGATAATTCCAAAGCTGGGCAATAAATACTTTCCACGAATCACTTTCCTTCGCAAGTACTGACATTGTATGGTGATACCCACTTTCAGCTCGTCTAGCAGCTTTTAACTCTTTAACTAATGTCAGATCAAATGGAGGGTTAGCAACAAAGAAAAGTGGCACCCCTAATTTGTTCACTAACCGATGCAAAAATTTAAGTAGATTATTTTCGCCACCGGTTCGTTTAAACTGTAAGTTTTGCATCTCGTCTATAACCAACATTCCGAGAAAGTTATTTTTAATGCACTGTTCTAACTGACGAACCAGTCCGCCAATCGTTCCGGCAGGCACGGTCTTTACTCTATCCAATGAAAGATCTAACGAGGCTAAAATTTCTTCACACAAATCTCTTACGCTTGAATTACTTGGGCAATCGACTTTTATCCAAACAACTTGCTTTCTAAGATTTAAAGGATGGTTTTTGTATGAGTCATGCTCAATTACACTAGGAAAGTAACTAAGCACTTGCTCAAGCATTGATGTTTTGCCTACACCGCTTTCCCCAATTAGCGTTAAGCCCTCTCCTTTGGGTTGAAAGAAGCCTGTTCTAGGCTCTATTTCTGGTCTTTCATCCACTAAATAATGCAAGTATTGTGCGGTAGTCGGGGTTAGTGGGTTTTTTGCGGAATATCCTTTTTTTATAGCTCTTTCTATCGCCCTAAAGCAGGCTTCATAGTCTGTCAAAGGCTGCCTAAGTTCTTCAATTCTATTTAAGTATTCATCTCTTACTAAAGGGTTTGGATGCTCAGCAATATCTTCTGCATAATCAGGATAGTTGCTGAAGACTTCCATAACAGTTTCCCAGGAGCTTTTTGTGGGGAGTGCTTCAATTAAAGGATTGCCTCGGTGTTCCGGCAGTATTGCATCATGGTAAATTGCTTTAGTCGTTATCATGATCAATCTCCTTTTGTTCTTCTTTTTCTGCCAATTGGCAAAGAAATGACTTTTCCGACTATTTTGCTTGATACCGCAGTATCGATAACGTCTTGTCTCTTTGTTTCTGTCTCAAGCACATTGGTTGTTGCTTTTAATTCATCTTTGCGGTGTTGGCGGACATTTTTCGTTTTTTCAGCAAATGATATCTTTTCAGAATTCTTGCTTCGTTCTTTCGCATTTTTAGTCATCTGTTGACGACTTTGGTGATCATCAATAGATGCGACACTTATAGGTGCTAACTCTTTTTTTGAGTCTAGCCAGTCTTGCATAAAGTCAGACTCATACATCGATTTATCTTTGAACATTCGGCTACGAGGCAGCAGATGACAAAGTGTAAAACCATGATTTTTATCTAGCCTCACATAAATATGGTTGGTAGTGTTCTCATCAATTCGAGCTTCTAATCGCCATTGACCTGACGACCGAGCAACCGATGCTAAATTACGTTCTTCAACTTCTGAACATGAATAATACAACCCATTAAAATGTATACCACTGCGTGTCATACTGACTTCTGCTGGAGGAAGTAAACGAGCTATAACGTCATCAGGAAGTGCTGCTTGAAGCTCATGTTTATGCTTAGCAAGATGAATCTTCCAATAATTGATTGGTGTTGGTGATAAGTCATTTTCGACTAATAACGGACTTGAAAAAGCTAAGTCGTCAAAAATGGATCTATTGTGCTCTAGAATGGCTTTTATTATTTCAGTAGTCACTTCTTTTAAAGTGTAGATAGCATCTTTTCTAGGGTCTCTGCTACCTCTGACAATATTACCACCTCGAGTGGTACCCATAAATTCATGAATAACTTCATTATTTAGAATATCAAAACGTTTCTCAACCACTCCTTTACAGTCAGGCCTGTAAGGGGGAGTGAAGGAAAGCTTAGTCATTGGATTTAGTGCTTTCTTAGGCTGTAAGCCAATCATTTCGCCATTATCACAAACCAGTTCCTTTGGAATATGTGAACAAGGCCACTCTGAATCATCGATATCCACACCAAATTCTTTGCAGTAGCGAGATTTAGGTAGAAAACTGTTTGATAAAGCTTGTCTAGCTGCACGCCATGAAGCATGGAAGAGTGATACATGCATACCAACTATCATCCGGCTAGCTCTGTCGACAACAATGTAGATTGTTGGTCTACCTAATATATGCTGCGACCCCAATTCAGAAACAATATGAACATCAGCAACAGTTGCATCGATCTCAAAGTGAGTTCCAGGTAAATAGCTATCCTGAATAACACTTCCTAATAAACCTCTTTTATTCCTTAGATGATCATTTTCAGTTGTCCTGCCCTTAATAGACTCATCTTTGGTAAATATTTTCTTTGACCAATAATTAAACTGCTTGAGTGTGGGTACACAAGGCGGTTTACCGCACGCATTCGCAATACGTACTTCATCAGCATAACTATCTTTTAGCATGTTTTTATAGGTTTTTGATAACGTCAGACAGGTCTGCTTTAGGTAGTACTTTTTAAGTGCTTTCTTAAACTTACTTTTATCGATATCAGTAATTATGTATTTAACAGCTCTTTCTACCGCCACTGTTCTGGGTTGCTTAGGTGCCCCGAGTGGCCTACCTGTTGATTTCCTATCCTTCCCCGAACCGCCACTTTTAGAAAATGCAGGAAGAAGAGCCATCTTATCCTGACCATAACGCCAATATTGCGTTAGAAGTCGGGACAATGCTTTACGATCGATATTTACTGTTTTCGCATACTCTGCAAGATGTGGAACACGTTTTTTAGTCGCGTAATCAAAAACAAAAGCCCGATCGGAAACAATACCTTCAATTAGCCCATAGTTTTTATCTCTACGCGTAATATGTTCCTCAGGGATATTCTCCTCTGCGACCAAAAGAAAAGTTGGTAAAGTAAACTCCGATTTTTTGGCTTTCTTACTTTTTACATGTTCAATAAATGCTTCCATAGAAATAGCCAAAAGCCGAGAAGTTGGTGACTCAGTATTAAGGGAAAATATGATGACAGATTCAACATCGTGCATAATGTCTATAACTCGATATAAACCATCTTCAGCTAAATCGGAGCCTGTTAACTCCCAAACACTGTTTCTAGGAAGTTCCATTCATAACGCCTCTTTGCATAACAGCAATCGATTTGACATCTAAAATCCCTAGTTCAGGGATATATGATGATAAATCCACATCAATGAACTTATCTGCAATTAAATAGCGAATAAGTAATTGAGCCTCATCGTGTAAAGCTATATTCATTAAAATCAATTTATTACAAAGATCTTCGAAGAAATATTGCCCAACCTTGATAACCGCTAAAGTACTTCTTATCTGTTCATCAGAAAAACGAGTTGGATTTTCACGGAAAGGGGCTGTTGCCCAAGCAAGGTTACGGCTTTGGATTTTAGTTAATTCATTACCAGTGAAGTAGCTAAACTTAACGCCAAGCAGTTCCCAACACACTCTTTCAATATCAATCTTTTCGAGTACTCGTTGTTCATCAGATTCACTTTCAGGCTTAACTGAAATGGCGTGGTATGAAATACCTTGAGTAGAATCAATCGTAAGTAACTGATCCGTTGTCATAATGATTGGTTCTTTAGTTTTGGGATGGGTCGGATGCTTAACACCCAACATACTCGCGACCTTCTGCGTGTAGTTAAGTGGTAAAATAGGGAACTGCTCTCTTATATCAACAATGCTGTCAGAGAACTCAGCTAAATGAAATAACTGAGTTTCAATTGAAGACATCATATGATGACTTCGTTGAGCCTTTCTCCCAAAAATTATCGATCTAGTACCATGACCTTTTACATCCTTGGTTTCAAGCCACGGTTTATAAGCGGAACCTTGTCCAATGCCATGCTTATTTTTTAAGGCTCGCTGATAATCCTTTAAAGATTCAAGTTTTCTTCCACGCGACATAACATTTCCAGATATATTTCACCCAGAAAAAGCATAGTATCAAAAGTCACTACGGGCAAACTTTATTGTCTGAAAACACTCTTACGGGCAAACTTTAGTGCTTACGGGTAAACTTTATTGTCTCTACACACCGCCAACCCTGCCGCGACACCGGATGACCAGGCCCATTGAAAATTAAACCCGCCTAACCAACCACTTACATCCATTACTTCACCAATAAAATACAATCCTGGTACTTTGTTAGCTTGCATGGTTT
>Ga0208032_1000510_pt1 | contig 21089 bp, 18 predicted proteins | sample MalvirAntarct_66_FD_184254 | JGI IMG/M metagenome (GOLD analysis project Ga0208032, IMG submission 184254) | Marine viral communities from the Global Malaspina Expedition - Malaspina viral metaG Antarct_66 (SPAdes) (version 2) | ecosystem: Environmental > Aquatic > Marine > Oceanic | place: West... | reverse complement strand
CCACAGGTTTATATTCTATTTGATCTATATGAAGTTGTGGAGTTCTACATACTTTTAAAGTTTTACCGTCTACATTTAATGAATGATTAAACTGTACACTACAATCTTTTTCTAATTGTCTTGCAATTCTTTCAATTGGTATTTTCCAACTGTTACCTAAGTGTTCAATAAAAGAATTTATCTTAAAGTAATGGAAACTATCTTCAGTAAAACAAGCACCATTTTTAATTTGACCTCTTTGTTTAGCTTGTGGTCCGTTTATACAGTATTGATATAACTCTTCTCTTAATCTGTCACTTATCTGTGTACCTTTAGGTGGATAGATTGTTTCACAACCAACACCACGCCATTCATTTAATTTGGATCTATAATCTTTTGGTTTTAAAGGTTCAAAATAAACTCCTGTCTGTTCCCATATTAAATTCAGTACTTCTTTTTGAGTAGTCATTAACTTAGTGTTAGGTATTACTACTTCATGCTTGTCATCATTAGGCATAACAACATTGAATCTGTATTCTGGCTCTACGTATTTAATTATTTGAAAATTAGTTATGTCTGGAAAAATTGAAACACCATCTGAAGCTATTCCAAAAGGTTTAGAATAACATAGACTACGCATACACTTATCTTTGATTGGTTCTTCATAACAAGTATGACCTGCTGTTTCACCTTTCCAAGCTTTTATTTTTAAATCTAATTTAGATTTGTCCCAAGGTTCTGAAAGATAACTATAGTTTGCTTTAGATACTTGATCTGGCCATTTCTCTTTGTATTTTTTCTTAGCAAAGACCATGTAGTTATACATAAATCTATCCCTACCATCTTCTAATTTAGCTTTAGAACATAAAGCTAAACATGGAGGACCATCATCAAATTCTGGATCAGCTCCATTTAATATATTTGCGTGAGTTTCTTCTACTAATTTTTCTAAATCTTCTTTACTAATTCTTAAAGACTCTGCTACTTCTATAAATTTAGTAAGACTAAGTTTATTATTATCTTTATCTAAAGCATATCTACTAGACTCACCATTGTTATAGTAAGGTAAGTTAATAAAATTCCCTGGTTTGATGTCTCCTTTTTCGTCTTCCTTTAATTCTTTCTGTTTAGGAAAAATTTCGGTGGTAGGCTTCAAACCTAGCGGTAGCAGGAAAGCCTTTAATGCATCAATTAAATCGATAGCAGGAATTGCTTCTTTTAAAAATATGTAACAATGTAATCCTCCACTCTTAGAAAGAATGGGTACTAAAGGTAGTTTAAATTGTTCGAATAAGGATAAGTATTTTTCTATTTTAAAATTACCATAGTCAGGTGGGTCTACATCTATGCAACCAAATTGTGCTGTTTTATTTAGTCTACAAGGTTGAACACCAATAGATATCTTACCTAACAAATGATCTTTGTAATCATTGACAGCTAAAGGTCTCCCTGCCCATTCATAGACAGGTTTAATTTTGTTTTTACTTTTATCTAGTTCAGTTCTAGACATGTCAGCTATTCCAAAGTCTCCTTGATAGCCAGTGAATAACTTTATAAATTCATTTTCCATAACGATCCCGTGTTAGGACAGCCTCAGTCTCCCTCGGCTGCCCACTTTCTTGCAAGAAATCTAGTAATTAGATTCTGTTGTTGGTGTAGGTTCTACCGAAGCCGCTGCAACATTACTTTTATGTAATGCTAAATTAAAATCTTTAGCCATGCTATAGATCTCTGCATTTTCTATCGGTTTAACTATGTTAACAACCATCCCATGCCAGGTAAAGTTACCTGTATTTTCAACAGAGTTTATTTTATAAACTCTAGAGAATGAAGGAGCCGGTATAGACTTCCCTGTGGTTTTTGAAATTATCATTTCATTATCCATCAGTGAGTTCCAACCTCTACTAGTTTTTAACTGAGTAGTTTTTAATGACATCAAAGCCTTTTCAGGTTTGTCACCAAGGATAATCACAAAGTGATTTGCTGTCTTAATGATTTCATTACCATTAGACAGTACATCTTTTGTACCTGTACCCTTAGTTGTTTGAGCCATAACCTCTGGTCCTCTGTCAGGACTAATAGGTCTGCCTTCACTTTTGTCAAATGGTGCCCATTCAGGATATGTCATTTTGTAAAAACAAGGTATTACTTGAATACCTTTTTCTCCACTATACAGTTTTTTAGTTACTGTATTGTAAAACATTCCAGCTTCTGCACCTTCAACGTATTTCGCATGTTTTTTTTTCGTTTCATAAGAACCACTTTGTAGTAGTTTTAAAAACGGTAATGCTAAATCACCTTTGTCTATATTTTCTAAACCCATTCCTGAGTCAGATTCAAAATCTAGAGTGGCTATTGCACCTTCTTTTTTTATTGCTAAGTCGCTTGTTTCTTGTGTCATGTTATTTGTTCCTTGTTATTTTTGTTTTGTTTCCCTTAAACAGGTTAAAATGTTCAGAGGGTAGATCTAAGTTAGCCTCAGATCTTTCTCTAAACAAAGCTTTGAGAGTCATAGGTTCAACCTTCATTTTTTGTGCAGGTTGATAACCACTCTTCTCAGCAAGGCTAGCGTAATCGTTCGCCTTGTTATCTTCGCCACGACCAAAGGAAACAGTGATCTCGTTTTTAATCAGATCACCCAGGTCATTATCTCGAAGCCATTGGTAGGCACCTTCCTTATTTGCTATAGGAATACTGGCACCGTAAATCTCTTTTACTTCTATGGCAGAACCATCAGTAAGTTTAAGAGTCTTTAGTTTCATGTCATGCATTATCTCTGGAATAACTTCCTCGGATATTTTGTCAGCTGCTTCTTTCTTTTTCTTTAGGTTTTCTTCCATGATTTTTACTTCATCTTCTAAAGCTTGCAACCTGATAACATAGTTAGATAAACTTCTAACGTTTTCTATTTCGTTTACTTGTTGAGGAGAATCCTCCTCAAACTTTTGTGTTAGGTCTTGATTACTCATCTATTTCTCCTTTCTCGTATAGATCAAATTCTAAAGGATAATACATTTGTTCTTGTCTGTCCCATTTTAAACTTTTTGCTCTACCATTATTTACTTTAGCAATAACAGCTCCAACCATAAAAATTATTTGCGGATCACCTGACAATAATAAATAATCATTATCATTAAAATCTTTTAATAATTTTTCTAGTTTATATTTAATTGGTCCAGGGCTCATAACAACTTGGCTATCTTCCCTTAGAAGAACTTTTAATTTACCGTATTTTTGAGCACCAATAATATTAAATTTAGGACGCCCTGCTCGGGTTCCTGGTACTTCTTGTAATACGTAAACGATCGGTTCGGGTTTATTTTCTTTCATGGTTGACTTTGTATTTTATATATATTAAGTTGTCAACTAGAAAGAAGAATTAATTATGGATTATAAATTTAAGACAAAACCCTTTGCACATCAAATGACTGCATTGGAAAAATCGTGGAATAAAAAAGTATTTGCATACTTTATGGAAATGGGAACTGGTAAAACAAAAGTTGCTATAGATAATATAGCCATGTTGTATGATGCAGGTAAAATTAATGGAGCTCTTATTATTGCACCTAAAGGTGTATATAAAAATTGGTATTCTCAAGAAATACCCACTCATTTACCCGACCACATTGAACATAAATCAGTTTTATGGCAAGCAACAATAAATCAAAAACAACAGAAAATATTAGATACTCTATTTGAAACAGGAGAAGATCTTCACATACTTTGTATGAATGTAGAAGCTTTCTCTACTAAAAAAGGTATGGACTTTGCAGCTAAATTTTTAAATTGTCATAGCACTTACATGGCTATCGATGAGTCTACTACTATCAAAAACCCTGGTGCTAAACGTACCAAAAATATAGTAGGTATAGGAAAACATGCTAAGTATAGACGTATACTAACTGGTTCACCTGTTACTAAATCACCTTTAGATTTATATAAACAGTGTGAATTTTTAGATGAGTTTTTATTAGATCACTCTTCTTATTATACTTTTAGAACTAGGTATGCCGTAATGCGTAAAGCACATTTTAACGGAAGGTCTGTAGAAATAGTAGTAGGTTATAAAAACCTTGGTGAGCTGTCCGACAAAATAAAAAACTTTTCATATAGAGTTTTAAAAGATGATTGTTTAGATCTTCCTCCAAAAACTTTTATGAAACGTATAATTACATTGACTCCAGAACAAGATAAAGTTTATCAGCAAATGAAAAAGATGGCTCTTGCTTTAATGAATGGCAAGATGATTACTACGGCCAATGCCTTAACTCAATTGATGAGACTACACCAAATAACGTGTGGACATTTTAAAGCTGATGATGGTTCTTTCCAGGAAATAAAAAATAATAGATTGTCTGAACTAATGGAAGTCTTAGAAGAAGTAGAAGGAAAAGCTGTGATATGGGCACACTATCAATATGATATAGAAACAATAGTAAAAAGTATTAAGAAAAGATACGGAGATAATTCTGTAGTAACTTACTATGGTAAAACTCCAAATGATGAGAGACAAGATAACATAAAATCTTTTCAAGATCCAGAATCTCCAGTTAGATTCCTTGTAGGAACTCCCCAAACAGGTGGTTATGGTATCACATTAACTGCAGCTAGTACTATGGTGTACTATTCTAATGGTTATGATCTTGAAAAAAGAACTCAATCAGAGGCTAGAATAGATCGTATTGGTCAAACAAAACCAATGACTTATGTAGATATTATTGCTGAAGGTACTGTTGATGAGAGAATAGTAAAAGCTTTAATAAAGAAAATAAATATAGCTTCTGAAGTAATGGGTGAAGAATTAAAAGATTGGTTATAAGATATTATAGGACATACACGATGGTGGCTTGTAATTTTTAATTTGAAACTTTGCCGTCTTTCCACACCATCTCAGGTAAATTTTCAGTATACTTTTTACCATCAAAAGTTAGAACTTGTTTTCTGTTAGACCCTTTAGCATCATAGGACACGTGGATCCATCCCGCCTGGTCATCTTCGGGTTTATAGTACTCGAGAATGCATTGATCAAAATCAACGTTATTAATCAGCCAATAAGCTACTTTAATATTGGAGACCCCATTAATTTCAAAATCGGCGGCGCATCCAAGTGCGTGCTGCGATGTCTTTTTGCTCCCTATCGCTTCACAGAGAGCTTCTGAGCGGTATCCCGAGGAAATGCTTAGGGCTTTGTCGAAGTGTGCTCTAGTGGGTTCTAAGACCTCGTAACAGAGGTTTCCTAGGTTTTTAATCTCTCCAGGTCCTGGAATGTTGTTAATTCCCTTACGTACTGCTGTCATGGATCGTGTCATCTCTTCTAGAGTAAAATGTTTCGATAATTGCATGGTAAATTTTTTTATTTAGTGATTAGTTCAAAAATAACATAGAGCATTCCTGTAATTAAAGCTCCCATAGTAATTAATAAAATACTTTCAATTCTTTGAATCTGTGATTCAATAGAATGAATCTTATCGTGAGTTTGTTTTTGCATAATACGACACAGTTTTTCATGTGATTCAATTCTTTGCAATGCGTTAGTTTTGTTTGCCATTATGCTGTTGTCTTCCTTTGTCCTAATTTAATAGCTTTTTCAGTGTTAGATAATAATGCATCTTCAATACGTGTCAAGTTAGTTTGTGGGTTAACATTCTTGTTGACAGAAGCCATTTTAACTGTTTCAGCAGACACTGGAGCCGTGTCGCTTGGTACGTCAGGCTTGATTAAAGATGAGTTATTATAGGGGTCTTCAAAAGAGCTACCCTCTCTTTCTAATCTTTTTTCTAAAAACTCGTCTTCTAGTTTTAATTTTTCTTCTTGTCTTAATTGATCTTGTTCTATTTCTAACTCTTGTTTTTTTTGAAGTTCCTCTAATTTTCTTTGATAGAATAATATTCTTAGTTCTCTAGGCATTTTAAATCCTTCTATTCTATCTTCTTCTCTTAAACCTAAAGGAAGTTGATCCCATTCATTTACAATAGAATCCAATTGATTTGTATTAAGAAAATCATCAACCGAAAATCCTGTTATATTTTCTCTATTAAATCTTTCTACAATAACCTTAAAGCTTCCTCTGTCAAAATTAGGAACCTTGTTGGGAACAAACATACCTTTCATTAAATAATCAACATCGTCTTCTGAAAAATTACCTTTATTTTTTAAAGTATTTTCAATTTCTGTTTCAGTAAATGTCATTCTTCTCATAAGTTTAATGTCTTCATAAGCTTGAGACCATTCTCTGTAATTATTAGATTGAAGTTTGTTAAAAAGTTTAGGAACAACTTCTGCTTTGTATCCCTGTAACATTAAATTTTTATCTTTTTGTAAATTTTTATTATTAATTGCATTAGTTCTAAATTCTTTATCTGCAGCAGACATACCACTTGTTGATTTACTAATTAAATATTGAAAATTTTTTAAAGGATCTACTTTAAATACACTAACTCCAGTTAATGTTTTAGATACTTCTAAAATAGGGTCTAACTCTACACCATGTTTTGTTACTTGCCCCTGCAAAGAGTCTACAATTTTTTCTACATTTTGTAGTGTTGTAGGAAGTGCTTTGTCATAAACATATTTCATTGCTTCTAACCAAGGATTAATTCCATTTTTATAATCAATTTGACCATTATTAGATATCTGACTACCATTTAATCTAGGTGTTATATCCCAAATAGTTTTATATGCTATAGAAGGACTTACAAAAGGTTGAATTGTATTGTAAAGCGATTTAGCAAAAGCTTCTCCATATAAACTTAATTGTGATTGATCAACATCTGCTCCTTCGTTCATCACACCTGCAAAAACTTTAAAGGGGGTTTGAATATCAGCGTAAGGATACATTGCATCAAAATCATAAGCGTAAAAAATTTTTAATTTTTCATCCCAACTTGTTGGAATAATTGTATGATATTTCATATAATCAGGTGCTAACCTTTTTTTCCAATCTTCAATCATTCTTCCATCTAGACCCGTCATATATAAAGCAGTGCTGTATAAAGTTGGCCCTAATGTTAAAGCTGTTGTCATAAACCCTGTTAATCTTCTCGCACCCATTTGTCTGATATAAGGGTTGCTAGATGCTAGTTCCTTGTTACCTCTACTTAAAATTTGGTAAGAATTTCTCCACATTTCAGAAGTAAAACCAACAAAGTTACCCATAATAGGTATCTTTCTAATATTTTCTACAACTCTTGGTACCATAGAGTAATTAGGATACATCTGTCTAACTTGAATTCCAGCTACTTCTTTCATAGCGTCATCCAATGTTTTTAAATTTCTACCATTAGTTCCAGCTTCTGTGCTTCCTGCTTTAAAAGGATTAAATTTGTATCCTTCTACTTCATCAAAATATTGTCTGACATCATCCATACTTCTAAAAGCAGGTTTTAATTGAGATTTTGTAAACTGATAACCAAATAATTTCCAAATGTTATCCCCTAATTGATAAGCCTCAATGGCTTTCTGAACTACTTTTCCAGCAGCACCTTGATTAGTAAACATCCAATTAAACACTTGATCAGATGTTTTATCAGAAAAATTAAATCCTTTTTTAACAATATTTTGTGTAGTAGGATCAACAATAGATTTCAAAGTACTATTTTTAGATGAGCCAGATAAAACTTCAGGTATTAAAGCTTCTATTTCTCTAGCAATTGTAGAAGAATCTAAAGCCCCGGCTTCTAACGCTTCCTCCATTAATTCTCTTAGAGCTTTTGGATTTTTAGTTTGCCCCAACATTTCTTTAAACAACATTTCAAAGTTATCAGCAACCGATGCTCCTGCTCCCATGTGTCCATTTGATAAAGCAAATGCTGCAGCTGTAGTAATGTTTCTCATTTGGGTCATTACGGATAAAACAGTTTTGTTCATTTGAACAGTAGCTTTAACAGCTAACAAAGATTTAAAAAATGGTACTTTTAAAAATTGATCCATGAAAACATTTCCATCAGTTATGGCTTTAGCCATTTCTGGTAATGCTACCATTTCTGATCCGTCTGCATTTTTAAAAATATTTCCAAGGTCTACATTGTAATCAGATTTTATTTTTACTTCAGACACAGCTCTTGGTGCTTGAATACCATTTTCAGCAGCAAATTTTTTGTAAGCTGCTACATCTTTAAATAACCATTTTCCCATTCCCATTTTACTTATATCTTTAAAAGCATTGTAAGAATGAAATGTATGGGCTTGTTCTATAATAGTATTTAAAATAATGTTTTTAGGGTCTTCTACTTTACCCAATAGTTTTGCTACTTCATCAGGAACATTTTTTATATTTTTAAATATACCACTTGGCAATACAGTGGCATCTGCTACAGCTTGTAATCTTGCACTTGCAGTGCTACCTTCCGTAATACCTACTTTTAACAATTGGTTTACATCTTGTGTTGCATTAGATATTAAAGCTTTTTGATCAATTTCATTAAGTTTATTAAAAGCATCGTCTAATTCAAGTTTATTTTTTTTTGTGCCATCAGCATTTTTAAATTTTTTTAAAACTTTCATATTTTCTCTTATAAAAAATCTAACTCCATTATCAAAATTTTCTTTGGTAGGACGAAAACTATTATTTCTAAATATTTCATAACTAGTGTGAAGATATTTACCCATGTTATCTATTATTGTTTTTGTTAAACCCGATTCTGAATCTTTAAGCAAAGGAAGAAGCATTTCACTTTGATCATCAATCGTTCTTCTTAAAGCTTGTGCATCAAACCTTAATTCTTTAGGTAATCTTTCTAAAGCATCTTTGTATGTTTGATCCCCTCTTTTGCCGGCTGTTTTCATAAAATCCATTACATCAGCCCACCTACTTAAAGCTCTTACTTGAGTAGCACTACTAAACATTTTACTGCTAAGACTAGCATTAACCATTTTATACATTATACGGTCTAAGTTTTTTATGTAACCACCAGCAAGTGTGTTAGCTGTTCTTACTTTATTTTCAATTCCTCTTATAGCTTCAGCTGTGGGTTTATCATATTTAAAGTTTGACATAAATCTAGAATAAACTGATTCAAAAGCTGAACCCAATGCTCTAGGAAATGACGAAGACGCAGTTTCTGAAAATTTCCATAACTCATATTTAGGTACACCAAATTTTGTAAGTGTTTTTTTTCTAGCTGCACCTAAAGTTTTAACCCATCCTCCTAAAGAAGTTAAATCTTTAGCTATGTTTTTAGCCCTAGCTATATTTTTTCCTGCACCCGTTAAACCTTCTGTTTTAGTTCTTTTAGCCAATCTTTTTTGCCATTCAAAAATAGGTAGTTTAAACTCTACTCCTTTAATTGTTAAGACTTGAGAAGAGGGTTCTGTTCTTGCTCCTGTTTTTTTATTTATTTTCATCAACCTAGAAAAAGGATTTGTAATAGCAAAAGGTTGTGTTGCTACATCAAAAGTTAACATTTTAAGAGGAGTTGTATACAAAGGTTCTACTCCATATGTAAATACTTTACCTGTACCAAAAGCTAACACCTTTAAAGATTTACCCATTAAAGTAAGTCCTCCTAAAATAGCTGTGCCTTCTGCACCAAATTTTAATTTATTTCTTAAAGCCGCAGCGGCTCTTTCTTTACCAGTTAATCCCTCAAGGCTTTCCGTTCTTTGACCCACTAATTTTCTTTGAATTAAATTACCTTCTTCACTTGCAAAAATATCAGCTATAGTTTTATTAGCTGTTCCTGAAACAACTGTGTCTCCTACAGCCGCAGGTAATACATAATAACCACCGTACTTTGCAATGTCCACTCCATGAGAACCCACATTAAAACCTTTTACTTTAAAATCTCTTGCTTTAGTAAGAGATTTTTTAACTAAACTTTTTTTAGCCCCAGTTTTTAATATTTTTTTAGCGATAGAACTTGCTATACCAAAACCAAATCCATACTGAACAAGAACAGAAGTAAATTTTGCTAAACCCCCTTCACCTTCTCTGTAAAATTCATCGAGATCAATTGCAGGAAGAACTTTATTTAATTTTTCTACTGCATTATCTGTAAGACCTGTCATGTCTCCTATTATAGCAGCCACTTCAGCAGTCCCTTGATAAGCATTGTGAAGTCCCACTACTGGACCAGTTAAAGCTTTACCTAAAAAAGATTCTTTTACTTTTCTTTCTGCTTCTTTACCTTCTTCGGTATCTTTTCTATAAGCTAAATCATACCTTCCTTTTCCAAGATATTGAAAGTCCGACCATTTTCCCATATCATCTGGATGAGCAAATGCTTCAACTACTTTTTTATCTGTTAAATCTATAGGATTACCTTCAAGAACTGAATCAATATATTTTTTAACAATGGTGGTATCTTTATTAAAAATTTGAAGAAGTCTGTCTGTTTCTGCTGCTGTAGACCCTTGGAGATTATCTATTTTATCTACATAATCTTCTTCAAGAATAGCAGGTTCGTTAAATTTTTTTTCTTTTTGTTTTAATCTATCATTCTTAAGTTTTTCTCTTACTTCTGCAATTAAAGGTACTTCTCTTATTTTTTGTAAAAGACTTTTTTTTTCTTCAGCCATTTAGTTCTCCCTAAACTTGTTGTGCGTCTATAACTAATTCAACTCCGTAGGTATTATTAAAAGAAATTACATCTTCTTGGGATTCTATTTGAGCAAAGTCTTCAAACGCTGAAGGATTATAAGCTATTAATTGAACAATATCATCAGTTATTTCTTGGGGTAATCTAGCCCTTAACAAAGCAAAAGCGTCTTCTCCTTCACCTAGACCAGAACCTTGTTGAACATTTGGATCCATTTTGTTTGTAGCAATTTCAGTAGCACTTAGTTCCATCTCCGAGCCTCCAGGCATTGTAGAAGTTTCAGTAATTTGCGCACCCATTTCATTGGTACCCATAGCATAACCAACTCTTCCACCTTGAGCTACTTCAAACCTTCCTCCAGTTAAACTTCTTATTAAATTTTTTCTTAATTCGGCTCTTTGTTTTATAGAAGTCTTAGCTAACACTTCTTTTGTACTATATACTTCTGCTGCAATTTGTGATGCTCTTGCTAAACTATAGTAGTTACTACCAAGAGCTAATATGTTTAATGCTTCAATTTCATCTATAACATGTTGAGGTATAGGTTCATTTGTTGCTTTTGCTGTTTTTTTTGCTGTTGCTAATAACTCTGCTGCGTCTCCTGCTAATTTTTTCTTAGCTTCTACATCTAAAGGTCTTACCCCTGCTTTAGTTATTTCAAGATCTCCAGCTAATTTTTCCTCTGCTATAAGTCTTTCTTCTCTAGATTTTAACCCTTCTAACTCAGCTAAATCTTGTGTGTCTTTTCTAAGTTTTCTTTTTTCAGTAATATTTTTAGCTTGGTCATAACCCATTTGACCTATTGTTTTTGCATTACCCTCTGCATCATAAGCATTTGCGTACTCACCAAAAGATGAAACAACATCTCTAAAGTTTTGTCCTTCTGGAGTTCTAAAAATTTCTTCTCTCTCCGTGTTTATAATTTCTCTAGTGTCTTCTCCTGCATATCCTCCAGGTTGTTGAACTAGTCCTCTTCTTGGAGTATCTAAACCAGACGTGATGCCAGTCCCTTGGGCCTGGTAAGTTCTACCACCCATATTAAACATTGGTCTTTTTAAAATTTTATTATACATTATATATCATCGTTGTTTGATTGAATGCCTGCAGCAACAGCTCTTGGATCATAACTACCTCTAGTCATAGCGGAACCACCGAGTGTTGTATACATGTTAGCAAAACCACCAATACCAGTAAGTAATGGATTAGGTGCAAATTTTTGTGTAGGTGAACCAGGCATTGCGCCAGATACAGTACCATAGATATTTGCAACATCTGTAATTCTGTCTAGTGGTAATTGGTATGCACTTTGATTAGCTTGTGCCATTGCATTTAATTTAGATTGCTCTAACAATTGATCTTGTTGACCAATTGCATCTAATGACGCTAAATTTTGTTGTTCCATTCCAGGTACAAACGATGCTAGTCCTTGTTGTAATGAACCTAGTCCTAATTGATTACCCATTGCTTGTTGTCTATAACCCTGTGCTTGATCATAACCTTGACCATATAATCCTGCTAGTAATGCTGCTCTGTTTCTATCTGAGTTAGATTGATACTCAGCTTCTGCAACACCTTGTCTAGAACCACCGAAAGCTCCAGCAGTGTATGCATTCATACCCACTTGCCCAGATCCTATTTGTGCCTGTCTATCAAAGTCAGTCATAGTTGTATTAATAACTTCTTGTTGATAAGGCGACATGAAAGCTTGATAATCTTGCGAAGGATCTGCTAAACCTTCAGCTGCCGTATTAAACTGAGACATTTGATTTAAATAAGGTTGGTAAGATGCAACACCTGTACCCCCTGTAAATCCTGTAACTTGTCCACTAGCATCTCTTTGAATATCTCCAAGGCCAGATTGATTAGCTATACCTTGTTGTGCTTGTTGTTGAAATGCTGTTTGACCTGCAACTTGTGGTGTTAGTGCTCCAACATCAATAGGAGTCCCTAGTTGCCCGATACCATATTTAAGAATATTTTGACCGTAAGGTTGTAGTACTCCTGAAGGTAATAAACCGTTTCCTGATGTATCGTAATTAACTGCCATTATGCTGTCATCCTTTTAGCTTGTGGTTTTGCTTCTAATGTTTTCATAGTATTGTACATTTTTTGTGCACCTTTGTTAATACTTCCTCCACCTGCAGCTCTTACTGCATCGGCTGTAAATACAAATTCGTTTTTAGAAAGTCTTGCAGGTACATCATCTTTTTTTTCGTACTCTCCAATGGGTACAAACCCACCGTTAAATCTATAATCTTTTTCCATGCCACCAAGATCCATGACGCCTCCTCCGGCTCTCTTGACTCTGCCACCTTTTTTCTTTTCAATAGGTTCTATTCCATTTTCAGTAACATTAAGCATTATAATACCACTGTCACTTGATTTCATATCATACAATTGATTTTTAATTACTTTAACAGTATCTGTTTCATAATCGGTATAAATATTTGCATACTTGTCTTTTAATTCTGGATTTTCTTGTATGTATGCTTGAACACCTTCATCACCACTTTCAGAATAAATTCTGTTTAATATTTCTACATCATCTTTTTTAGTTATAAAATCTTTTACATCTACAGTGCCATCAGTGTCGTCAGTCATCTCACCCATCATGCCACCTACTGGACCCATACCATCCATGTAACCAGGTCGACCACCATTTCTTAAACCTGCTATACCACCTTTTTGCATTTTAACTCCATGCCAATCTGATGTTTCAAAAAAATCTTGAAAACCACCATAACCACCTTGAATATCGTCTGGTAAAATTTGCCAAATTCTGTAAGCTCTTTCAATACCATGTACACCTTCATTATTAGAATAGGCAGTACCACTATTATAAGCCATTTCCATAGACTCTTCATCATTAGAAAGTGCTTCTGTTTCAATAGCGTCATCAATACGTACAGTGTTGTCCCTTACAGGACCTTCACCCATCATGTAACCAGGTCGACCACCATTTCTTAAACCAATGATACCACCTTTAGCAGATAGTTTTCTATTTTTAAAAAATTCTATTACTTCTTCAATACTTATTGGATCACGGTCATTGCTTAGTTTAAAAACTCTTACAGCTTCATCCATTGTAAGGTCTTTAGGTATTTCTGACATTTTCATGTTTTCTTCTAATATTCTAGGGGGCTCTCCTTGTGGGTTTTCAATAATTGTTGTATCAATATTTTCAATTTCCGTTGAGTTTTTTAATCCAGTACCCATAGCAAATCCCATTCTCTTTACAACATCGGGTGCTTTTTTTCTAAGTGCTTCAATACCAGGACCACCACCCATATTAAATCCCATTGCTTTTACAACACCTGGTGCTTTTTTTCTAAGAGCTGTAATACCTGCATTAGGATCACCACCATTTCTTAAACCTATAATACCACCATTGGCTGCTAGAGCCGTGAAATCTGTTACGTCTGCTTTGGATCTAGGAATATTTGTAACTTCCATTGGAGTTAAATTTAAATCTACTGCTGATTGTGCTTCTTGCCCTGCAGATGCTACTTCAAGCATGTAGTCTCTATATGCGCTTTCGCTTAATTCGTTTCTCTCTTTTTGATTTTTGTAATCTAGGTAACCTTTAACAGCACTCGCTCCAGCATCAACAAGACCTTTATACTTGTCATAAGTTTCTCTAGCTTTGTTAATGTAGCCAAATACATCCATAGATTATATTCCTTTGAAATTGTTATATATTAAAATAGCAGGCATTTCTCCTGAACTTATACTATTATCCGTTTTTTCCACATAAATCAAGTGCTGGCATTATGACTTTAACATCTTGTTCCAGATTTTCTGGGAGTATGTTAGCTGCTTTATACGCTTCTTCATCTTTATATATTGCACCTGTTTTTTTATTTCTGTAGGTAGTTATTACTTCTGCTTCTATCAAAGGTACTTCTTGTCCGTTAATTATTGTTGTTTTTGTCATTAAGTCCTATCTTGTTGTAATACGCTTATTGTAACTATTGGGCTTGCAACATCAGAAAGCATTTGAATCTTGTCGCCTTCTTCTAATATCAACACAGTTGAATCATCTCCTTTTAAAAATTCATTTTTAACAGTTGTTGCTGAAGAATGTTTATCATAAATAAATGCTGTACTAGAACTACTATCAAAAACAGATAGAGTTAAAACAGCTGTTCCCACATTTGCATTGTACACAGAAATAGATTTAATAATACCTACTGTAGCAGCTGGGACTGTATAACAGTCAGCTGTAGTAGCAGCATCCAAAGTAGTATGATGTAGTTTATATGCATTAGCCATTATAATCTTTTTGTTGTTTTAACTTAACTTGTAAAAAATGTAAAGGCTTCTTGCTCATCCTTTATTTGTTGTTGGTATGTAGTATTCATTTTTTGTACAATTGATATTACGTTGTTAGCCAAATTCTGTACGTTTTGTCTATCAAACTCTGGTCCTTCAATTGTAGGTACTACTTCTGATATTTTTGCCATTATCTTCTTCCTCCTGCATGTATGTCTAGTCTAAAAGTTCCTAGTCTCCAGTTTTCTCCAGTACCTGTATTAGATACTTTAAAAGCTATTTGACGAGCTCTTATTCTAGTGTTTAATTGTGTGGTACTTGTTGTTGCCGTAAATGTATTTGTAATAGTATTGCTGTTAGGAAAAGCTTTTGTGTTTAATGCTACTTGTGCATTTCCCGTTTGTGCACCAAAGTCAGGCAAGAATCTACTTATTCTCATCATGTATTCTCCCTCACCATTTAATCCCTGTTGATCACTAATATCATAATCCCCTGATTCAACATTAGCTAATACTGCATTAACAGTTCCATTGGCAAAAACTTCATCTGTTCCTACTTCATGTTGCCAAAAATAACTAGCACCATTGGTTACACCATTTACATTTGGTTCTGTTGGTGCAATATTTGTTATATACTGTGTAGCATAGGGTTTTCCATAAACACCTTCTGGTGTCCATGTTGTTCTAGCAAGTGAACTCGTTGTCCATATTGGATCCGGGTCGCTTGATTCTATATAATTGTAACTAACAGAACGGTTAACTTCATCTGATCCTTGACTACAATAAAACCAAGTTACTTCACCAAATAAATTATTTACAGCACCATGTATTTGTTGGTTAGCATTTACATTAATATCTTCAAAAACATAATCTTCAACAAGACAAGGCATACTGTAAACTCTACCCCCTGTATATTTAAAGAAACCATTCGGTCCCATCCAATAAGCAACACCATCAATTTCGACCGGTGCGTGTTGACTAGATATTCCACAGTTAGTACCAACTTGTTCAAAACCAAAAGTAAAAGGTTGGCCTACAAATTTCATTGTATACATTGCAGTATCTGACCAAACATATAATGCAGTCTTACCTGCAATTACTGATAATAATTTAGATCCATCAGGAAGTCTTTGTGACCCTGCTGTGTTAGTAGCGGTTGCAGTATAAGCTCCAACCCCATCAATATTTTCTTGGTCTGAGAATCTTACAAACATATCATCTTGTGTAGTAGAATCTCCTAACGTTGTTTCTGTTCCAATAAAAACTAAATGTCTATCGGGAGTTGACACACACATGTCTCTTGATGCTGTTGGTGCATTAGGTAATATAACTGCTCTTGTAATTAATGCATTTGTTAACGTTGGATCCCATTGCCATACTTTTTTATTGTGAACTAATGCTAATAAAATTTGTCCATAATTAACGAGTCTCCATTGTCCTGGTTCAATTACAACTTGCGCTGATGAACTTGCACTACCCCAACCTACATAGCCACTTGCATCAAAAACAGTTGTTCCATTAGTATGAGAAACAGCAGTAGTTCCACTAATACCTCTTGTAATACCTGTTACTTTGTTGCCTGTAATTCCAGTGTAGCCAATTAATTCATTGTCTATTTGAATAACCTCAGTTGATCCGCCACTAGGAATTGTAAAACTGGTTGTCGAAGTTAAAGTAATTTCTGTAGCAGAACCATTGTTACCACCACTTGCTGTTAATACACCATTTAAAGTTGTAAATGTTGGTGGAATAACTTGTCCACCAAATGTATTTGTACCCCAACCAAAACCATACCCTTGAGTAACAGGTCCTATTTCATAATAAGGATCTATAGTTGCAGTTGCAATAGCGCCACCTGTACCTGTTTCGTTATTATTAGCTAAAGTTGTCATCTTAATAGTTAGTGTAGTAGCACTTGGAGTGCTTAATACTTCAAATAACTTTCCATTAAAGTCAGCAGCTGTGAAAGAAGTACTGACCCCTGTTAAAGCAACAGACCCATCTCTTACTAAAAGAATGTCTTCTACTGTTGCATTGTGTGCAGCACCATAAGTTAGTGTAAAAACATTGGAACCGTTAGTACTTCCAATAGCAACTCCAGTTTGAATTTTATCTTTATCAATAGGAGTTATATCGTAAACAGCACCTTCAAAATAAATGTAAAGCAGTTTGTTTGTGCCAATTGCTACGTATTTATTACCAGCATTATCTACCCACGCATGTTGATCTCTGCCTGCACCTACTAAATTACTTGCTGTTAATTGAGACCACCCACCTATTTTTTCAGGATAACTATATCTAAAACGCATGTAGTCACCATTGACCCATCTTCCTTCGGCGCCAGTATCTGATGATTGTTTATCTAAACCTGGTTTTAATGTGATTTTTGTTAACATATAAACTCCAAGTTACAAAATATACTAGATTAGAGCATATATCAATATGAATAAAGTAAGGGGAATCAGTGGTGGATCATCCCCTCACAAGCTTAAATTGTATATTATTTTTTAGGTACTGTAAAGCCTTTAAAATATGAAGGTAAACCTAACATAGGTCTCTTATCATATAGATTAGCTTTAGCATCTTTACCTTTTAAATTATTGTAATGTAAAAATACTTGTGCACAATCTTTACCTTCAAAAGGTTCTCGCCAATGTTCAACATCACAACCAGAATAAATTAACATGTCACCTGGTTCTAGTTCTATTTTAATTCCAGCTTGTCCTTTTCTTCCAGTTGGGTCTAAATAAATTGGCCATGGCTCACCACCTAAATTCAACGTAGTAGATACTTCACATGAATATCTATCTTTATGTCTAACTAGGATATCTCCTTTTTTATAAATTCTTGCATAGGAATAAGTAGGACATAACTTTAGTCCCGTTTCCTTATCCATCTTTTTATTTAGCATACCTAGTAAGGTTTCCATTGCCATATCACCATAGTGTGAATAAGTGTTAGGAACTTGATCATCATTCCATACACCGTACTCTGCGTTAAAAGGCGATAGATATTTTTCATCAAATAAAAATCTTGCTGTTGTTTTTTTGTTTGAAAAGTAAGTGTAGATAAACTCAGCTACATCTGGAGTTATAGCTCCTCTTAATACTTTATATTTATTTTTCTTAAACGACATTTAATACTCCTTTTGGTATTGCTTGGCAGTTAAAATGAATAAATCTAAACGGTTCAACACCCATATCAACAGTGTATTGATGTGGCATGTATGATGGAAAAAATATCATTCGACCTGGTTTTGCTTTGTAATGAATGGCTGAACTTGCATAAGTTACTTTTGATTTATCTAATTCAGGTAATAAGTTCATAACATTACCTGCTCTTGGATCTTCAAACAAAGGCACCGATGTTTTATCACTGGCTTTTAAAAAATAAAAACCTGACATATGTCCATTCCAATGTGTATGTAATGTGTGATGACCACCACCATCTTTAGCAAATTCTTGCACCCACATTTCTGTAGTAAACAATTGATGACCCCTCATATCAAAACCCATTTCCATTAATAAGTTATTTGATGTTGCACCAATATAATCTGTTAATACTTTAAATGCAGGGTCTCCAATTAATGATGTAGAATGATAAACACTACCAAGATCTCCTTTAGTTTTATTTGTTTTATTACGTTTATCTATATCTGGTTGTAAATTTTTTATAGCTTCATCTATATATTTATCTGACGCTTTATCTATTTCACTAACAAATTCTGGAGCATCCGCAAACCATATAGGACATTTAAAATAATCCTCCTTATTTAACTGTTGAGGGTATTTTGGTTTTTTAATTCTTTTCTTTTTCTTTTTCATATCTTTCCTATTTAAATGGGTATCCGAGGTTCCAAATTACTAGACTATGTCTAACACCACGTTTAACCGGTTTAACTCTATGCCATACATCAGAAGGAAATACAACTAAAGAACCTTTAGATCTTATTTCTTTTAATACATGGGTGTTGGCTTTCTTATCTGGATCCATATTTCTCATATCAAATTCTAACTCTCCACCACTATAATCTTTGTCATCAGATAAAGATAAAGTTACAGATAACTTTCTTTGTTTACCGTTCGATGGGTCACCTTGTTGTCTTTGATAAGGTTTATCCCAACTATCACAATGCCAATCATAGTACTGGCCTTTTTTATATTTTGTAAATTGACACGACTCAGAAAAATCCCATTGAAAATTCCAGTTAGCTTCTCTATTAGCTTCATGAATATAAGGATGGATTGCATTATAAATCCAACGTTCGTTTAACCAAACTATATCCGAATCTCTTTTCTTTTTTAAATCTTGTACTTCTTTTTTATTTAATTTTCTATCACCTAATCCACCTGTAACTGCCATTTCATCTTGAATAGATTTTGCATAACGTACAATGTCATCACATACATGATGAGGTATTGCGTTTTTAAACCAATAGTAATAATTTTGTAATTGCATATGTCTTTATAAAAACAATATAAAAGAATATTGCGCGGTTGTCAATTATTGAAATTTGTATCGTATAACAACAACACCTGAACCACCTGCATTATTACTTGCTCCACCACCACCACCAGTATTAGCTGTACCAGCTGAACCAAAACCACCAGCACCAAAACCTACGGGTGACGGATTTCGTAAAGGACCATCTCCACCTGCATTTCCTCCACCTGCTCTTCCAACAGCACTTGCTGTAATAGAAGAAGTTGCACCTGCACCACCAGGTCTTGTGGGTCCTGAACTACTACCATTTCCACCTGTACCACCAACAGCAGTTGCACCACCTCCACCACCACCGGCATAATATACACAACCTTGATGAAATCCACCTCCACCAGCAAAACCTTGATTAGGAGTTACGTCAGGAGTGTCTCCAGCTCCACCACTAGCAGGTCCGGGCGGTGGGAAAGGAGCTGATCCTCCACCTCCTGATCCACCAGATGCTCCATTATACATAGCACTTGGTAAACCACCACCAGATGATCCACCACCACCACCAGCAGTTGATGTAATTGATGAAAAAATAGAATTATTTCCATTTCTACCTATAGAAGGTGATTCTTCTGGACTAGAAGATGTTCCACCTGCACCGATTGTAATAGCGTAAGTTTGTTTAGAAACGGATAATGCAGAAACACCTGATCCAAGAGGTGACGCACTGTAACAACCAGAAGCAGCACCAGATGATTCTCTATAACCACCAGCTCCACCTCCACCACCGTTACAACCTCCGGCTCCACCACCGGCTACTACTAGGTAATCAACTGTATTTGAACCTGCAGGAGTTCCTCCTTTAGAAACTACAAAGTTAGATGATGAATTGAATGTATGAATTTTAAAATTACCACTTGTTGTAATTGTTCCACCTGTTGCAGTAACAAAATTAGGTGGAGGTGGTGGCCATGATCCTTGAGACCTGGCACTAAATTGACTTTGCATTGACCACACACCACTTGCTTTGCTTAATTCTTTTACGATAATTCTTCCTGATCCACCTGCAGCACCAGCAGCACCACTTCCTGATCCACCGCCGCCGCCTCCAGTGTTAGCAGTTCCTGCAGCACCACCAGTTCCACCACCGCCAGCTCCACCACCGCCTGATCCAGCTGCTCCACCTGTACTACTACCTCGGCCACCACCTCCACCTGCATAAACTGTACAAGTAATATTATCTGTTTTTCCAGCTCCACCAGCTCCACCAGTTGAGCCTGCAGGTGCATTTCCACCCACTGCTCCAGCTCCACCACCGCCACCACCAGCGCAACCTCCAGAAGGTCCACCAGCTCCACCATTATTTCCTTGACAGGCAGTTCCAGATCCTACAGCACCAGTTGAACTTGCACCGCCTCCTGAACCACCAGGAGCACCAGCTCCGTTAGGATGAAAACCTCCGCCACCACCACCTGTTGAGGTAGATAAAACAGTTCCACAAGTTATACCAAAAGTAGAATTAATACCAGAATTTCCTATTGTTGAAGCTGGTCTAGTTGCTCCACCAGCACCAATAGTTGCTGTGTAAGGTGAGTTTCCACAAACATTTATTTCTTCATCAACAAAACCACCTGCTCCACCTCCACCACCAGAAGGACCAGAACCACTAGCTCCTCCAGCAATATTTATAACTTGAACAACTGCAGTTCCTGGTTGTGTTGTAATTACACCTGAGGCTGTTTTAGTCGTAACAGTACAGTCTCCAAAAGAAGTTTTATTATTTACTCCTAGTATCCCGCCGTTTTGTGAGCTGTTTGAAGGGCTCGCCATATCTTAGTTCTCCTTATGCGGATACCCAAGCTAGTGCTGATGC
>Ga0208032_1000508_pt1 | contig 21197 bp, 15 predicted proteins | sample MalvirAntarct_66_FD_184254 | JGI IMG/M metagenome (GOLD analysis project Ga0208032, IMG submission 184254) | Marine viral communities from the Global Malaspina Expedition - Malaspina viral metaG Antarct_66 (SPAdes) (version 2) | ecosystem: Environmental > Aquatic > Marine > Oceanic | place: West... | reverse complement strand
AAACAGCGCAATTTTCTTCATAAAATTCTTTTTTATAGCGATCTAAAGGTACTTCATATTTTTTTAAAAACGCGATGCTCCTTATTTTCTGAATTTTGGTTGCGAACCAATTCATAATAATTAGCTAAAAGGGCTTTTAAGTAAGGAGATACCGTTATTTTTGCAAAAAAATTAATAGCACTTATATGTTTGACAATAAAGACGTTCAAGGAACTGATATTGGGTCACTTGGAGAATTTGGACTCATTGATCACTTGACAAAACATTTCGAAACGCATCAACACTCTACCATTAAGGGTATTGGTGATGATGCCGCTGTGATTTCTTCCGAAGAAAACAAACAAATTGTTGTTACAACGGACATGTTGGTGGAAGGGGTTCATTTTGATTTGGGTTATATGCCTCTAAAGCACTTGGGATATAAGGCAGTTGTGGTGAATTTAAGCGATGTATATGCTATGAATGCTGTGCCTAAACAAATTACAGTATCCTTGGCGGTTTCGAATAGATTCTCCGTGGAGGCCTTAGAAGAATTATATGCTGGAATTGCTACTGCGGCCAAAACGTACAAGATTGATGTGATTGGTGGCGATACTACTTCCTCAAATACTGGAATGGTGTTAAGTATAACAGCGCTTGGTCAAGTGGAGAAAGATGCTGTTGTTTACAGAGATGGTGCGAAAGAAAATGATTTGCTTGTAGTTTCTGGAGATTTGGGAGCAGCGTATTTAGGGCTACAAGTTTTAGAGCGTGAAAAACAGGTTTTCAAGGTTAATCCAAATGCGCAACCTGATTTAGAGCCTTATTCATATTTGGTTGAACGGCAATTAAAACCGGAAGCTCGAAAAGATATTCCAGCGCTACTTAAGGAGCTTGAAGTTATGCCAAGCTCGATGATTGATATTAGTGATGGATTGTCTTCAGAAATCATACACTTATGTAAAAGCTCGGCTGTTGGGTGTAATTTATACGAAGATAAAATTCCTTTAGACCCACAGGTAATTTCTACTTGCGAAGAATTTAACATGGATAGCACAACAATTGCATTGAGTGGTGGTGAAGATTACGAATTATTGTTTACAGTTGCACCAGAGGATTTTCCGAAAATAAAGGCGAATCCGCATTTAAGTATTATTGGACACATGACGAAAAAAGAAGAGGGGATACATCTTATTACGAGAGCTAACACAAAGATACCCTTGATAGCCCGTGGTTGGAATGCGTTGAAAGAAGATTAATTAAACGGTTGTTTGTTTTTGGAAATGATTTTCAAATAGCAAGTGACTTTACCTCCAATACTTGATTAACTTCGGCATACAGTCATCTTTTACAAGTATTTATTTTGATCGATGTTAAATGGGTAGTCTACGTTTAGATTTTTTAATATAGAAAGCTGCTAATGTACTATTTGCCTTTTTTGAAGCCCGCGTTAGAACTTCAACGCGACCTGAGAAGGTGTCTGTTAATTCACGACCACAATTAGCACATGTGTATTCGCTAATATGATTTGTCACTTTGCGACTTACCGAATAGTCATGACCTAACGAGGTGCACAAAATGCGGTAGAGGAATCGATTAGCTTTTGGGGGATTATTCTTCATATATTGAAAATAATTGTTGACTACCAACGTTCTATGTGGTAAAAATAACTATTATTATTCCCAATTCCGTACGTGGTACTACGTACGAAAACACCTAAATTTGTGATTTTTTTTGTGTTTCACTTCTCATCTAAATACGGCACTAAAGAATATGTGCTTAGTGAGATGTCAACGAATTATTTATTCGGAAGAAAGTATAAGAGAAAATATAGTTTTTAGAGATTTGTTTTTTGTGGTTTTCAGCTTTGATTAAGTCGAAAATAATATACAAAATGTTACGTTTGCACGACCAAACGTAACGTTTTAATAGTTTCCTCCTTATTTTCTGTGAGTAACATATGTCCGCCTTTAATTTTCATCAAGTGTGTATGAGTAATTTTTGCGACATGTTCAATAGATGCTAAAGGAACAATTGTGTCTTCTTCACCAGCTATAACCCACTTTTTTTTACTGAAATTTTGTAAGACCAATGTTCTATCGGGTCTATCTCGCATGCCTAGATGAGCAGCTTGTAAACCTACTGCCGGGAATTTTAGCGCTTCCAATTTTTGTAGTTCTATTTCCGAAGCAAACCGAATGCGAGCGTTTTCGGTATACAAATTAGTGAGGGACATGCGCACATAACTTTCATTATTTCGTTCTAGTAAGGCTACCGCCCTATTTCTATTTTTTTTACGCTCGTGGTCATCTGCTAAAGAAGTTGAATTTAATAGGATTAGTTTATCGACACCTGTCTCAAATAATTCAAGTATTGCTAGAGCAACGTACCCGCCCATAGAATGACCAATAATAGTTGCTGATGGAACGCTAAGTTCATCTAGGATGTGCATAACAACATCAGCCATTTCTTCCATAGTATGAATCTCGCTAAAACAACCACTCTTGCCATGGCCTGGCAAATCGACGGTTACAACTTGGAATGTGCTTTTAAATTCATTTACAACCGCTAGCCACATACTGCTGCTTTCTAGAAAACCATGCAATAGTATTAAGGCTGGACCTGTTCCACAGGTCTCATAAAAAATTGGGGTATGACGATAATGCGTGATCATTTTTCTATATTCGAAACAAATATCTCACAATGAGTCACACCAAGCAAACCTTTATTACAGCATTCGCATTGTTCTCCCTTTTTTTCGGAGCTGGAAACTTAATATTGCCTCCTTTTTTAGGTTTTAATGCAGGAACAGATTGGATATGGGTAGCCTTGGGGTTTGCGGTATCTGCGGTTGTTATTCCTGTTATGGCAATTTATGGACATGCACGCCTACAGGGAACCATGCTCGATTTTGCCAATAAAGTGTCGCCCGTATTTGCAGTGATTTATGCGGTCTTGGTATATGCTATTGCAATAAGTTTGCCTTCTCCACGAACAGCATCCGTGACCTATGAGATGTCTATTCAACCCTATTTTGAGATATCTTCACTTTGGTTGAGCGTGATTTACTTTGCGCTTGTTTTAGTGTTTGCGTTAAACAGAAGTAAAATAATAAGTCTAATTGGTAAGTTTTTAACCCCCTTAATAATACTCATCTTACTGTGTATTATTGGGATTGGTCTCTTTGCTGAATTGGAGCCGCTACGCGCTACCATTTTTAACAACACCTTTACTGAAGGGATTCTAGAGGGCTATCAAACTTTTGACGCCCTCGGGGGTATTGTTGTTGGTGGTGTAATAGTTATTTCTTTGGCGATCCAAGGGAAATTCAATTATGAAGAAAAGAAATCTATGATTGCGCGGTCTGGATTGTTGGCAGGACTTGGACTGGTCTTAATTTATGGAGGCCTAATTGCACTAGGCGCTTTTAACAGTGGAATGTTGGATGTAGAAAACAGAACACAGTTGCTAACACTTTTAAGCACTAACACCTTAGGAGATATTGGGACTGCATTCTTAGCTGTACTTGTTGCTTTGGCTTGCTTTACAACGGCTGTTGGGATAGTCACTGGAACAGCAGATTTTGTGAAGGGTATCGCGGATAATTCGCAACATGCATATACAGTAACGGCAGTTTTAGGGTGTATTTTAGGCGTTGCCGTTGGACAATTTGATGTGCATTATATTATAAATATTGCCTTACCCGTCTTGATGTTCATTTACCCAATAACCATTGTCCTTATCCTGTTAAACGTGCTTCCAAAACAATTTGCATCGAAGTTAGTTTTTAGAACGGTTACTTTGGTTACTCTTATTTTTAGCATCCCAGATTTTCTACAATTTTTTGTTACAGAAGGAACTTTAGACGGTATCAACTCATGGTTGCCCTTGGCTAAAGAAAGCATGGCTTGGGTATTACCAGCACTTGTGGTTTTTCTAATAACAAATTTGTTTCAGAGGGTATTCTCTTCGGAAGAATCTGAGCGTTGAAAAATACTACTATGAATTCATCAAATCCTCAATCTCTTCGGCTTCAATAGGAATGTTTCGCATCAAGTTAAACGGTTTGCCACTTTTCTGAATCACTACATCGTCTTCGAGTCTAATTCCGAAGCCTTCGTCTGGAATATAAATTCCTGGCTCTACGGTGAATACCATATTGGCCTCTATTGGCTCCCAGAGAATTCCGTAGTCATGCGTGTCAAGTCCCATATGGTGAGAAGTTCCGTGCATAAAATATTTTTTGTAGGCTGGCCAATCTGGATTTTCGTTTTGAATATCTGCTTTGTCAATTAGACTTAGGCCTAGCAATTCTGAAGTCATTAATTTTCCAACTTCCACATGGTATTCTTTCCAAAGTGTGCCTGGAACTAGCATTTTTGTGGCGTCATTTTTCACGCGGTTTACCGCATTATACACATCGCGTTGTCTGTCTGTAAACTTTCCGTTTACAGGAATGGTTCTTGACATATCACTGCTATAATTGGCATATTCTGCACCTACATCTAATAAAATAAGATCACCCTCCTTACATTGCTGATTGTTTTCAATATAATGAAGCACATTGGCGTTATTCCCACTTGCTACAATTGGTGTATATGCGAATTTCTTTGAGCGATTGCTTAAGAAGGTGTGCATAAATTCCGCTTCAATTTCAAATTCCCAAACACCAGGTTTTACAAAACCAAGGACACGTCTAAAACCTGTTTCGGTAATGTTACAAGCTTCCTGCATCAGGTCTAATTCTATTTGATCTTTCACAGAACGCAGGCGTTGTAGGATAGGATTACTTTTTGCCCAGCTATGCGCTGGAAATTTTGCCTTCGTTGCTTTTATAAATCTTCCTTCGCGTGTTTCAGTTTCAACATTTGCTCTGTAGTGTTCGTTGGTATTGAAATAAATAGTTTCAGCCTGCGTCATTATCTCATAAAACACCTTGTCAAAGTCCTGCAGCCAATGCACTGTTTTAATTCCGCTTACCGCAAGGGCACGCTCTTTAGTTAGTTTGGCGCCTTCCCAGACAGCAATGTGCTCATTTGTTTCTTTCAGAAATAATATTTCCCGATTACTTGCGTCTGGAGCGTCAGGGAAAAGTACAAGGATACTTTCTTCTTGATCTACACCGCTTAAATAAAGGATATCTCTATGCTGCTCAAAAGGCATTGAGCTATCAGCACTTATGGGATACGTGTCATTACTATTAAAAACTGCAATGCTTTTTGGCTTCATTTGAGCCATAAAGTTTTTACGGTTTTTGATATATAGTTGGCAGTCTATTTGGTGGTATTTCATGATTCTGAATTCTTGATTTCTTCAAAAGTACAGAAATAAAATATCCTTCCCAACGAACTTTGCCATAGGGCGCTAAGTTTTTTTTATTTTTTGAAAGAATTGTTTAACAGGTCTTGTTAATCTCACTATAAATATTTTGTGAAGCAAGCGTATTTCAGTAAATTAAACCCGTTAAAACAACCAAAAATGAAAAGACTGCTATTCCTATCTGTATTTTTAATTGCTTTTATTGGCTATTCTCAACAACCTGCAACAACTGCTACTTTGGTTGAAGAAGGCCTTCAGCAAAAGGGAAAACTCATACAAAACTCACTCGTAAAAAACCTCCCCTTTAAAAATATTGGCCCAACCATTATGAGCGGCAGGGTAGTGGACTTTGCTGTGAATCCTGAAAATCCAATCGAATTTTATGTGGGTTATGCTAGTGGGGGTGTTTGGTTCACGAACAATAACGGAACAACATTTACTCCAGTTATTGACAATAGTCCAACACAGAATGTTGGAAGTTTGGCTGTAGACTGGAAGAGCGGAACCATTTGGGTGGGTACAGGTGAAGTCAATGCGTCTCGTTCATCTTACGCTGGAATTGGCGTTCTTAAATCAACAGATAAAGGTGTAACGTGGCAAAATATGGGTTTACGGGATTCACACCATATTAGCAAAGTAATTATCAATCCTAACAATGCGGATGAGGTGCTTGTTAGTGTTGTTGGACATTTATATTCGCCCAATGAAGAACGCGGTGTGTACAAAACTAAGGATGGCGGTTATACCTGGAGTAAGACATTATTTGTTAATAATCAGTCTGGTATTATTGAAATGGACGCAGACCCAAGCAACTTTAATTTGGTGTATGCGTCTTCTTGGGATAAAGACAGGAAGGCGTGGGATTTTCGTGGAAGCGGTAGTGGAAGTGCGATTTACAAAAGCAAAGATGCTGGTGAGACTTGGGTTAAAATGACTGAATCTGGTAGTGGATTCCCAACAGGTGAAGGTGTTGGTAGAATTGGACTGGCTGTGGTTGATGCAAATACCGTTTATGCAATTCATGACAGCCAAGCGAGGCGAGAAGAAGCATTATCTAGCATTGACGGAACAGGTCTTAGCAAGGATGATTTTAGAACAATGACTACTTCTCAATTTTTAGCATTGGATGATGAAAAACTCAACGGTTATCTTAGACAGAACGGGTTTCAAGAAAAATACAAGGCAGCCAATGTAAAGAATATGATGCGTGGCGGAAGCGTGAAGCCTATTGATTTGGCGAAGTACTTAGAAGATGCGAATGCCATGTTGTTTGACACACCTGTGATTGGGGCCGAGGTTTATAAAAGCATAGATGCTGGAAAAACATGGAAGAAAACGCATGAAGGATATTTAGACGGAATTTATTTTAGTTATGGGTATTACTTCGGAAAAGTACACGTAGATCCATCCAATGCAGACGGAATCTATATTTATGGAGTTCCAATTTTAAAGTCGAAAGACGGCGGAAAGACATTTAGTTCAATCTCTGCTCAAAATGTTCATGCAGATCATCACGCTTTGTGGATTAACCCTGAAATGCCAGGTCATTTAATTAACGGAAATGATGGTGGGGTGAATATCTCTTATGATGATGGTGAAAGTTGGATTAAAAATAATGCGCCATCTGTTGGACAGTTCTATGCGGTCAATGTAGACAACGAAGTACCTTATAATGTATATGGCGGGCTTCAAGATAATGGTGTTTGGGTTGGTCCAAGTACGCATGAAGAAAGTATTGGGTGGAAACAAAAAGGAAGGTACCCGTATGAGTCAATTATGGGTGGCGATGGAATGCATATTCAAATTGATAGTAGAAATAGCGATATGGTTTACACTGGTTTCCAATTTGGAAATTATTTCAGAATCAATAGAGCGGAAGATAAAACAACCTATATCCAACCAAAGCATGAATTGGGAGAAACGCCATACCGATTTAATTGGCAGACGCCAATTCTATTGAGTTCGCATAATCAAGACATTTTATATTTAGGAGGAAATAAACTCATGCGTTCCATGAATCAAGGAACAGATTGGGAGGCAATTTCGGACGATTTAACAACTGGCGGTAAACAAGGAAATGTGGCTTACGGAACATTGACAGCCATTGATGAGTCGTCTTTTCAGTTTGGATTGCTATATGCTGGAAGTGATGATGGGTTGGTTCATATCACTAAAAATGGAGGTGGCAATTGGACAGAAATTTCTGAGACTTTCCCAAAAGATTTATGGGTGAGCCGCGTAATAGCTTCTTCGCATAAAAAAGAAAGAGTTTATGTTACATTGAATGGTTATCGCTGGGATGATTTTAAACCCTATGTTTATATGAGTAACAACTATGGTGTTAGCTGGACTGCCATTCAAAGTAATTTACCCGCTTCATCGGTCAATGTCATTCGGGAAGATCCGGAGAATGAAAACGTATTGTATTTGGGTACAGATAACGGCGCGTATGTCTCTTTTGATCAAGGAGAAAAATGGGAGGCTTTTTCAGAAGGATTGCCAAATGTAGCGGTTCATGATTTGGTGGTTCAAGCAAGGGAGAAAGATTTGGTGGTTGGCACCCACGGACGCTCTATTTATAAAGCTGACATCTCATTATTACAAGGCTTTTCCGAAGAGGATATGAATACTATGATGCTTGCGGATATTGAAACTATAAGAGTTTCACGTCGTTGGGGAAGCAAAGGCTTTAATCAATATGGCGATTATTTTGAACCTTCCGTTGGGCTACAATTTTATGCTCCAAATGCTGGCGGCGCTACTATTTCGGTTTCAACTGAAGAAGGAAAAGAATTAAAAAACTGGACCGTTGAGGCGGCTAAAGGAGTGAATGTAGTTGAATATAATGTAAGTCTTTCAGAAAAAGGAATGAAGAATTTGGAGAAGGCTGGGACTAAAGTAAGAGCGGCGTCCAATGGAACTGCGTATCTTCCAAAAGGCACATATCATATTGAAGTTTCTTTAAACGGAATGAACTCAAAGAAGCCTTTTGAGTTAAAATAAGATATCTGTCAATTGTTATAATAAAACAATACAGATTGTTTGGCAAAAATTGCATGGAGTCGTATTTTTGCAGTATCTAATTTTTTAGAATAAAAACCACCATGGGAATGATTTCCTCTTCAATTGCTCGAAAAGTTGCTATGGCCCTTTCTGGGCTTTTTCTTGTTTTCTTTTTAGGGCAACATTTTGTCATCAATTTAACTTCGGTCATTGACCCAGAGACCTTTAATAGTTGGTCTCATTTTATGGGAAACAATGGATTGGTTCAAGGGCTGCTTCAGCCGGTTCTTATATTTGGGGTAGTATTCCACTTTGTTATGGGATTTGTGCTCGAACTCAAAAATCGGAAGGCGCGAGCGGTGAGTTACGCTTCTTATAAAGGAGGCGCAAATGCTTCTTGGGCCTCTAGAAATATGATTATTTCAGGTTTAGTAGTTCTGGCATTTTTAGGATTGCATTTTTACGATTTCTGGATTCCCGAAATGATTCATAAGTACATTGAGTCGCATCCAGAAGATCCCACAAGATATTATGCAGAGACAGTTCATAAATTTGAAAGTCCTGTGCGTGTTGGTATATACATTCTGGCGTTTATTTTATTAGCAATTCACCTTTGGCATGGCTTTTCATCTGCCTTTCAAAGCGTTGGGTTCAACAACGCCTACTCGAAAGCATTAAGGGGATTCACTAAATTTTATGCGGTGATTATTCCGTTTGGCTTTGTTTTCATTGCCATATATCTTCACTTTAATCAGTTACCACATTAATAACAAGCTATGTCAATATTAGATTCTAAAATACCAGAAGGACCCTTAGCAGATAAGTGGACAAACTATAAAAACAAAATTAACCTCGTTAACCCTGCCAACAAGCGAAATATTGATATTATCGTTGTAGGAACAGGATTAGCAGGAGGTAGTGCTGCGGCAACCTTAGCCGAACTAGGATATAATGTTAAAACATTTTGTTACCAAGATTCACCTAGGAGAGCACACTCAATTGCAGCCCAAGGAGGTATCAATGCGGCTAAAAATTATCAAGGAGATGGCGATAGCAACTATCGGCTATTTTATGACACGGTAAAAGGTGGAGATTATCGATCTCGTGAGGCAAATGTGTATCGCTTAGCAGAAGTCTCTGGGAATATTATTGATCAATGTGTTGCTCAAGGTGTTCCTTTTGCCCGCGAATATGGGGGGTTATTAGATAACCGTTCATTTGGTGGGGTGCTTGTTTCGAGAACTTTTTATGCGAAAGGACAAACCGGACAGCAACTCCTGCTTGGAGCCTATTCTGCCATGAATAGACAGATTAACCGAGGAAAAATACAGGCTTTTAATAGGCATGAAATGCTGGATATCGTGAAAATCGATGGAAAAGCTAGAGGAATTATTGCCCGGGATTTAGTTACCGGTAAATTAGAAAGGCATTCAGCGCATGCTGTTGTTTTAGCAACGGGTGGTTATGGAAATGTGTTTTTCTTAAGTACCAACGCAATGGGTAGTAATGTGACGGCTGGATGGAAAGCTCACAGACGAGGTGCCTTCATGGCAAATCCATGTTATACACAAATACATCCAACATGTATTCCTGTTTCAGGAGATCATCAATCTAAGCTTACGTTGATGTCTGAATCGCTTCGGAATGATGGTAGAATTTGGGTGCCTAAGCATTTAGACGATGTGAAAGCAATCCGTGAAGGAAAAAAGAAACCTGTAGATCTTTCCGAAGAAAACAGAGACTATTATTTAGAAAGAAGATATCCAGCTTTTGGAAACCTTGTGCCAAGAGATGTTGCGTCTAGAGCAGCTAAAGAACGTTGTGATGCTGGGTTTGGTGTGAATAAAACTGGAGAAGCTGTTTACCTTGATTTTGCAAGTGCGATTAATCGCTATGGAAAAGAGCAGGCCATGATTCACGGCAATCAGAATCCAACGGAGCAAGAAGTATATGACCTTGGTCGTGAGGTTATTGAAAATAAGTATGGAAACTTATTTCAGATGTACGAGAAGATTGTAGATGAAAATCCATACAAAACACCAATGATGATTTACCCTGCGGTACATTATACAATGGGCGGACTATGGGTTGATTATAATTTACAAACAACCATTGAAGGTTGTTACTGTGCTGGAGAGGCTAACTTTAGTGATCACGGCGCAAACAGATTAGGAGCTAGTGCATTGATGCAGGGTCTGGCAGATGGGTATTTCGTGTTGCCATATACTATTGGAGATTATCTTTCAGCTGATATCAGAACGGGTAAAATTCCAACGGACGGAGTTGAGTTTGATCAAGTTGAAAAAGATGTAAAGGATAGAATTTATAAACTCATGAATGCGTCAGGAGCACATTCCGTAGACTTCTACCATAAGAAGCTTGGAAAAATCATGTGGAATAAATGTGGGATGTCAAGAAATGCAGAAGGTCTTTCCGAAGCGATTGAAGAAATTGCAGCACTGCGAGAAGATTTCTGGAAAAACGTAAAAGTTACTGGTACTGCAGATAGCATGAATCCTCAACTTGAAAAAGCGGGGCGTGTTGCAGACTTCCTAGAACTTGGAGAGTTATTTGCCAAAGATGCATTGCATAGAAATGAATCTGCTGGTGGGCATTATAGAGAAGAAAGTGTTGAGCAAAGTGGCGAACAGAAAGGTGAAGCTTTGCGAGATGACGAAAACTTTAAATATGTTGCTGCTTGGGAATTCAAGGGAGAGCCTAAAGATGCAATGTTGCACAAGGAAGATTTAGTATATGAAAATATCGAATTGAAAACGCGCTCATATAAATAAAAGTAATATGAAGTTAACACTTAAAATATGGCGCCAAGCCAACGCAACTGCTAAAGGAAGTATGCAGACATATCCAATCGATGGAATAGAAGGCGATATGTCGTTTTTGGAAATGCTGGACCTTCTTAATGAGGGTTTAATTAATAAAGGTGGCGAGCCTGTTGTTTTTGATCACGACTGTAGAGAAGGAATTTGTGGCTCTTGTTCATTACAGATTAATGGTGAACCGCATGGCCCCGATAGGTTAGTTACTACATGTCAATTACATATGCGTATGTTTAACGATGGAGATACTATTGTTATCGAGCCGTTTCGCGCAAAAGCCTTTCCTATTATTAAGGATTTAATGGTGGATAGAAGTTCTTTTGATCGTATTCAGCAGGCTGGGGGATATATTTCTGTTAATACTTCGGGAAATACACAAGACGCTAATACAATTCCTATTAAGAAAGAAGCCGCGGATGCGGCAATGGATGCTGCTACATGTATTGGTTGTGGGGCGTGTGTTGCGGCGTGTAAAAATGCAAGTGCTATGTTGTTTACCTCTGCTAAGGTGTCGCAGTTTGCACTCTTGCCTCAAGGGCAGGTAGAAGCCACTACGCGCGTGATGAACATGGTAGATCAAATGGACAAAGAAGGCTTTGGAAATTGCACCAATACAGGTGCTTGTGAAGTAGAATGTCCAAAAGGAATTTCATTAGAGAATATCGCACGTTTGAATCGTGAATATTTGACTGCTAGTCTAAAAGGCTAAGACAATGAGCCCATATAAAAAAGCCCGAGCAATTTTGTTCGGGCTTTTTTATTATTGCCTTTTTAACCGTTAAGCAAGTACGCTGCTTTTTCGCAGCGTTGCAAAGAAAGGTCTCTCTAAGTGCTAAATAGTCATAGGCGATATTTTGACACGCTAGATTAATGCCAACCAATTGATTACTATCAAAAGCCAATTTTAGTAATTCAAAATTGATGGCTAAATCTTTGCCAGAATGCCCGTTATTATAATATATATTTGAGGAAACCATTAGTCTGTTGAAGAGAAGTTCTTTTTCAGACGTTGTAATAGGAGGTTCAATCCGCTCCAAGCGTATCGTTTTGTCAAATAGCGGTCTAAAGAAAGTAGATAATAAGAAGAAATAAAACCTCCTCCTTTAATGATTTAATAGCGTTACCTGCGGCATTACGCAAAATGAAACAAAATATCATTTTATAAACGTAATCTATAAAATGGCGGCTAATTCACATTTATGATACACTCAAAATTACCTCACGTAAAGCCAAGCATATTTTCTATAATGAGTAAAATGGCAGCGGAATACGATGCTATTAACTTGTCTCAAGGGTTTCCTAATTTCAAAAGTGACCCCAAATTAGTTGAAGGGGTTTCAAAGGCCATGCACGATGGTTATAACCAGTACGCGCCCATGGCGGGTAATGTGAAGCTCCGCGAAGCGATTGCTGATAAATTTGAAAATTTGTATGGTAAAAAGTACGATCCAGATACGGAAATTACGGTGACAGCTGGAGCAACACAAGCCATTTTTACGGCGCTAGCAGCGACAATCAATGTTGGTGACGAAGTAATCATCTTTACCCCAGCGTATGATTGTTATGAGCCTGCTATTACTTTATTTGGAGGCAAGACGATTTCAGTTCAGTTAGCTGCTCCAAATTTTGCACCAGATTGGGACGAAGTGACTTCAAAAATATCTCAGAAAACCAAGATGATTATTATTAATTCTCCTCATAATCCCAGCGGGATGCTGTTTTCTGAAAATGACATGCTTACATTACAAGAAATAGCGAATGCTCATGAGCTGCTGGTTTTAAGCGATGAGGTGTATGAGCATATAATCTTTGATAACGAAGTGCATCAATCTGCTGCCAAGTTTGAAGATTTATCAAAACGAAGCATGATAACTGCGTCCTTCGGAAAAACTTTTCACAATACAGGATGGAAAATGGGTTATTGTGTAGCTCCAGAATGGTTGATGATCGAATTTCAAAAAGTGCATCAATACAATGTTTTTAGCGTTAATCACCCCATGCAAATAGCGTTAGCCGATTACTTATCTGTTTCTTCAAACTATTTAGGTCTGTCATCTTTTTATCAAGCAAAGCGAGACTTGTTTATTGATTTATTGACCGAGTCACGGTTTAAAATTATTCCGTCTAAAGGAACCTATTTCCAGCTATTAGATTTTTCTGAAATATCTCCGGAGGGTGATATTGCCTTCGCCGAAAGGCTAACGAAAGAACTTGGAGTTGCCACCATACCTACGTCTGTTTTCAATAATAATCGAGAAGATGTAAAACAAATTCGAGTTTGCTTTGCCAAAACCGAAGAAACACTCCGCGCAGCGTGCAAAATACTTGCGAGCGTATAATCTATAGAAGCTATTGCTATGGAGCTAAACTATAAGTTTAATCAATTGTTTTATTGCAACATACAATCGATTTTACTGGCTTGAGATGTTTGTAATTGGTAATTTTCGGACGTGGGATTAAACACATTTTACAGGTATAAAAATTAACGATATTATGGATAACAATAATAGTCACAATGGCGGGGATATAAGCAAATGTCCTTATTTCGATGGGGTACAAGATCAGGCAGCAGGCGGTGGAACCGCAAATAGAGACTGGTGGCCAAATCAACTAAAGCTAAACATACTGCGTCAACATGCATCCAAGTCAGATCCAATGGCGGAAGATTTTGATTATGCAACGGAGTTCAAAAATCTAGATTTTGACGCCCTTAAGAAAGATCTTACTAACCTAATGACAAATTCGCAAGATTGGTGGCCCGCAGATTATGGTCACTATGGAGGGTTTTTTATTAGAATGGCCTGGCATAGTGCTGGAACGTACCGTGTGACTGATGGTCGTGGAGGTGGAAATACAGGAAATCAACGTTTTGCACCTTTAAATAGTTGGCCAGACAACGGAAATTTAGATAAGGCAAGATTGCTTCTTTGGCCAATCAAACAGAAATACGGTAAAAAAATATCCTGGGCAGATTTACTAATCCTAGCTGGGAATGTTGCAATAGAATCGATGGGGGGAAAAACCTTTGGATTTGCAGGAGGACGTGAAGACATTTGGGAACCAGAACAAGATATTTATTGGGGGTCTGAAACCGAATGGATGGGAAATAAAGATCGTTATAAAAATAATGGTGAACTTGAGAAACCTCTAGGTGCGGTTCATATGGGTCTGATATATGTAAACCCAGAAGGTCCAAACGGAGAGCCAGATGTGTTAGGTTCAGGTCATGATATTAGAGAGACTTTTGGTCGTATGGCCATGAATGATGAAGAAACAGTTGCCTTGGTTGCTGGTGGGCACACATTTGGAAAGGCACACGGCGCAGGTGACGGAGACCTAGTAGGGGTTGAACCAGAAGGCGGAAAGATAGAAGCGCAAGGCCAAGGATGGTTAAGTACGTATAAGTCAGGGAAGGGTGATGACACCATTACTAGTGGTATAGAAGGAGCTTGGACACCAAATCCAGATAAATGGGATCATGATTACTTTGATGTACTTCTAAACTATGATTGGGAGTTGACTAAAAGCCCGGCAGGTGCACACCAATGGACGCCAACAGCTGGCTCTAGTGCCCGAATGGCGCCAATGGCTCATGATGCTTCAAAGAAGCAGCCATTAATGATGACTACTGCGGATATGGCATTAAAAATGGACCCTATTTATGAAAAAATATCAAGACGATTCCTTGAAAATCCAGAGGAATTTGAAGATGCTTTTGCTCGTGCATGGTACAAATTAACGCATCGTGATATGGGACCGATTTCAAGATATTTAGGTCCAGAAGTTCCCAAAGAAGAATTGCTATGGCAAGATCCCATTCCTGCATCGTCAAGTTCATTAGATGACGCATCGATTGCTGAATTGAAAAAGACGCTTCTTGCTTCAGGGCTGTCAATTTCGCAATTGGTAACAACAGCTTGGGCATCAGCGTCTACATATAGAGGTTCTGATATGCGCGGAGGTTCAAACGGTGGACGTATTCGACTAGCACCTCAAAAAGATTGGGCAGTAAATAACCCAGCCGAGTTGTCTAAAGTGCTTAGTGTACTAGAAGGCATCCAAAGAGAATTCGCGGCTAATGTTTCTATGGCCGACTTAATTGTCTTAGGAGGAAATGCAGGTGTTGAGGAGGCAGCGAGAAAAGCTGGTCATAATGTGACAGTGCCATTTACTTCAGGACGTGGAGATGCTACTCAGGAGCAAACAGATATTGAGTCATTTGCTCATCTTGAACCAGCTGCTGATGGTTTCAGAAATTATTTAAAAAGTGATCAAATTACCTCTGCAGAGGAATTGTTGGTTGATAAGGCACAGCTATTAACTCTTACCGTGCCAGAAATGACAGTTTTAGCAGGAGGAATGCGCTCATTAGGAGCAAATTTTGACAAGTCGCGTCACGGCGTGTTTACGGACTCTCCAGAAACCTTGACCAATGACTTCTTTGTAAATCTTTTGAACATTGAAACAACTTGGAAATCTATTTCTGAAGACGATAACGTATTTGAAGGGACTGATCGTGCTACGGGTGCAGTTAAATGGACTGGAACTCGAGCTGATTTAATCTTCGGATCAAATTCAGAGCTTCGAGCGATGGCTGAGGTTTATGCATCTGATGACGCTAAAGAGAAGTTTGTGAAGGACTTCGTGGCAGCTTGGACTAAGGTGATGAACCTCGATCGATTTGATCTCTAGAATGAATTATAAAAATATATTGTAGCTTGAAAATAAAAGCGGAAAGATTCTTTTACCCTTCCGCTTTTAAAATAGATGCTTATGAGTCAGCAGTTATTTGATGCCATACGAAATGAAGACGTAGCAACGGTGATTACGCTGCTTGATATGAACCCAAAATTGGTACATGAAAAAGACCAACGAGGATCAACGCCATTATTATTAGCAACTTATTACGGATTCGAGGGCATAACAGAGGCTTTATTAAAATGCGAACAGAATTTGGACGCTCAAGATGCAGCTGGGAACACAGCACTAATGGGAGTCTGTTTTAAGGGATTTGAAAACATAGCCAGACTTTTAATCGAAGATGGTGCAAATATAAATAAGACAAATAGTAATGGCGCTACTGCCCTTATTTTTGCTGCGATGTTTAATAAAGTTTCTTTAATTGCGCTTTTACTTGAAAATGGAGCTGATATTGGTCTGAAAGACGACAAAGGAAATACCGCTTTAGATCATGCCAGGATGCAGGGACTAAAAGAGGTGGCTGCCATGTTGTTAGATTAATGTCATTTGTTGGCTAAAAAGAACTAATTTTATTGAGTTCAATTGATTACCTGTGAATAACCTTAAAGTCTCTTTCATACAATCAGATCTACATTGGGAAAACCCAGTGGAAAATAGGTCGCAATTTTCAAAAAAAATTCAAACTATTTCAGATGAAATAGATCTCATTGTACTTCCTGAAATGTTTACAACGGGATTTACTATGAATGCTTCGGAAGCTGCCGAACCACATAAAGGGATTTCCTTTCAGTGGATGCAAGACCAAGCAAAATTAAAAAACGCAGCAATTACGGGAAGTCTTATTATTGAGGAGGATGGGAACTTTTACAATCGCCTCTATTTCGTGTTTCCAGATGGATCCTTTGAGCAATATGATAAAAGACACACCTTCACACTAGCAGGGGAACATGAGGTTTTTAAAAGCGGAAATGAAAGAATTGTTGTAGCGTATAAAGGTTGGCGTATTTGTCCATTGATTTGCTATGATTTAAGATTCCCAGTATGGGCAAGAAACACTTCAGATTACGATTTACTCATCTATTGTGCGAATTGGCCTAAAAAACGAATTACTGCGTGGGACGCCCTATTAAAAGCCCGGGCCATTGAGAATATGAGTTATTGCATAGGAGTAAACCGTGTTGGGTTGGATGGCAACGGCCATGAATATACGGGTCATTCTGCGGCCTACGATGTTTTGGGTGAGCGTTTTGAGAACCCATTTTTTGAAAGTGATGGAATTAGTACGGTAGCACTAGATATGGATCAATTGGTAGCTACGCGAGCGCACCTTCAATTTTTAAGTGACAGGGACCGCTTTACTCTAGAATAAAGGTTTCGTTTAAACTCCAATTTGGTTTTACTTCAATTTTAGAAGGGTAGTACAGTATCTTTTCAGGTTGGGTTCGCGTTAAGAAATGACCACTGTCCCACTGTCCATTTTCATTGGTGTCGAAAATAATTCGGATATAGTAAAACCCAGGGTCAATAAAACCGAAATTTACTTCCTTGTTTTCCTTCAAATAATATTGATCTACAGGTTGGAAGCTAGCATCTACGAGCTCAACTAAAATTGGAAAATTCTTGGCATTGCTTAATTGCACGGTGATTTCGCCATAATCCGAAATTAGTTTTGTTCCCACTCTATACTGCAAGGTGTCATTGGTGCTTTCAAAAAAATCTGTGATAGCTCCCGGCAAGACATTGAAGGTGTAGGTTTGTTCTTCGGCACGGTCAAATGTGAATGCTATTTTATTAGTTTGTGTCTGAATTTCTGCCTGAAAAGGCACCGCCAGTGTATCTTTGTCTGTTAGTTGTATTTTTTCTGAATCAATAGCAACTAGTGGAGTATTGGCCCGAAGAAAGAAGGTGTCTCGGGGTTTTAATATCCCAACATTTATCGGATTTATTTTCAGTGAATCGGCAAACAAATCCCGCATGCGCACTTGTACAGTATCAATTTTCGAAGCATTTTTTATTTTGAAAAGCAAGGACTCAACTTCCAATGCGGGTTTAAACCAATAATGTAAACTGTCCTTTTCTGCATCTTTGAAACTTCTATAACTAAATGCTTCGGGAACTTCAGAAATCACTTCGATATCCAAACTCGGTGTATCACCATCATAATCGAAAATAATATGTTGTTTTGTTTCGTGTTTACCAAGCCTAACTTTATTAGTAGGAGCTTCTTTAAAAACCTTTAAAGAAAATAAGCTGTCTGATGGAAGACTAACTGCATCTTGAATAAATCCTATTTTATCAGTTTGCGGTTGGTATTTAAAGTCGTTACTAATTTCTTGAAGTGCCAGCAACAAGTAGTTTCCTTCTTTTAGATTTGTTAGCTCAAACCTATCTGTACTGTCTTTTGTTATTGTAACATAGGTAGGTTTTTCAGTATATATTAAAGAGTCTTTGAAGTCTTCAGTCATTTCGTATAGCATGACAGTCATAGGCTCTGTGGTCTTCGGAAATTTTATATCGCCAACTGTACCACTAAGTTTCAAGCTGTCTATGTAGCTGCCCGTTGAAAACACATACTTATAGTAGTCATATGCATTTGCTTCGTTATTATCAACGATACTTTTACCGAAATTTATGGAATACGTCGTGTTCTCTTTTAAAGTATCGAGTAATTGTATTTTTAGTGTTTTTGACGTGCTAAGAGGTGTTATCACTGGAGCATACGTCATTGGGGGTGAGATTAATAAATTTTTCTGAAGCTCTTTTAATTTGATGTACTCATCAAAAGTGATCCTAATTTCATTTTCCGAAAAATTAATTGAATAATTCTCTGGACTAGTTTTTAGAATAACTGGTGGAATTGTATCCAAAGCACCTCCTGTTGGACGTCCTTTTTTTGCGCAATCAATAAAAGAAAGCAAGAACAATAGCGCTATTGGAATATAGAGAAGTCGGTGGGTGTTACTTTTCGATTTGCTATCTGTCATTGGTAGTGACAAAAGTAGGGAGATTTTTCACAATGTGATAGCAATCGTGGCCAAACTAATAGTTACATTCTTCGCTTTTAACAGTTGTGAAGCACAGCGTTCAAGTGTTGCGCCAGTAGTTACAATATCATCAACCAAAAGCACATGAGCGTTTTCTATTGCCGCGGGCCTGTTTAAGTCGAAAACTTCAACAGCTCCAAATCGCGTAAGGCGTTTTTTAAAAACTTGTGAGTTAGTGTTCGATATTTTTAAAAGCACATCATCATAGTAAGGAACTTTTAGGGCCTTCGCAACTTCTTCTCCAAATCCTGTGACCTGATTATAACCCCGTTTTTTCTCTTTTATTTTGTGCAAAGGGACTGGGATAACCATATCAATTTGATCATAGGCTTTTGTTTCAGCAAGTTCTGCACCAAGCCATTTTCCGAAGAAAAAACTAATCTCTTCTTGTTTCCTGTACTTTAAATTGTGCAAAATTTCTTGCGTGATGCCTCTTTTTTGAAACTGTATTAGTGCGGTGGCGTTTGCAATTGGGATTCTTCCGTAGAGCATTTTTTTCATCGCGTCATTATTATTTCTATGATGACAAACAAGGGGTAAATTATGCCTGCATTGGGTGCAAAGTACTGTTTCAGAGCCGGACAAGAGCTCTCTGCATCCATTGCAAATCTTTGGAAATAAGAGATTTAACATATATTTTTACTTTTTACCATTTTGTAAACGTTATTGCAAACGAAGTGTTGCTACTTTAGCATCCTGAAACCATCAACTCTATTAGAATATGACTACTGAAAACAATAGCACTAAATTTAAGGTATTGATCGGCATTTTATCGCTGCTTCTTATCGCCTTAGCCGTGTATACGGCAAAACTGTATAACGATAGTAAGGACAATGAGATGAGCCTTATTTCAGAAAAAGCTAAAATTGAGGGAGAGCTAGAAGACCTCATCGCCAACTACGATGAGATTATACAAGATAATGAATTAAAAGATAAAGACCTACTCGCGGCTCGTGAACGGGTTTTTGTTTTATTAGATTCAGTAAAAACGGCAGAGGCCAATGTAGGTTTAATTGAACGGTATCGAGCAGAGATTGGACGTCTCAAACTTGAGCGCACGCAACTCTTTAGAAAGGCAGATAGCCTAATTGTTGCAAATCAACAGCTTTTAATGGAGCGAGACAGCACCTATGTTGTTTTGGAAAACACACAAAGAGTAGTTGATTCGGTAAGCGAAAGCAACACCCTAATGACCGAAACTATTAAGCGCGCTTCTATTATTGGCGCTACAGATCTTAGAGGGGAAGCTGTGATTGTTAGAAATAGCGGAAAAATTGTAGATACGAAACGTTCTAGCAGAGCTGATAAAATTAGAGCCTGTTTTACGTTGGCACCGAACGCCATTGCTCAAAAAGGAGATCGCCTATTATATGTTCAGGTGTATAATCCGAATAAAACCCTGCTTGGGGACAATGGAAGCGCCACCTATGATGATCAAGAGATAGATTATAGTGCAGCTTCACGTGTTTTTTACGAAAATGAGGAACTCGATGTATGTATACTAGTAAGTGCTGATGAAGCAGATTTAGTGGAAGGGCGCTACATAATAAATGTCTTTGATGGCCCTGCTAGAATTGCAACGGCAAACATGATTTTGAAATAAACGAACTTTCCTTAAAAAAAAGCGTATCCGCTATGATGTTATCATGGCGGATTTTTTATTTTTGCGCTATGGCAAATAACGATGATCAATTTAAAAGAGTAGTATCTCACGCGAAGGAGTACGGATATGTTTTTGCATCTAGCGAAATTTATGACGGACTAAGTGCAGTTTATGATTATGCACAAAATGGTGTGGAGCTCAAGAAGAATATCCGTGCGTATTGGTGGCACAGCATGGTGTATATGAATCAGAATATTGTTGGGATTGATGCCGCTATTTTGATGCATCCTAAGACATGGAAAGCGTCTGGCCACGTGGACGCCTTTAGTGACCCGTTAATTGACAACAAAGATTCTAAAAAAAGATTCCGAGCTGATGTACTCGTCGAGGACTATGCAGAGAAATTGAATATAAAGGCACAGAAGGAAATTGTAAAAGCCAGAAATCGCTTTGGTGAAAGTTTTGACGAAGCACAGTTTGTAACAACCAACCCACGTGTTGTTGGTTATAAGGAAAAACAGCGAGAGATTTTAAGTAGGCTAGCACGTTCTTTGGAAGCTGAAGATTTGGCTGATGTTAAAGCCTTGATCGAAGAGCTCGGAATTGCAGATCCAGATACCGGAAGTAAAAACTGGACAGATGTACGTCAGTTTAATTTGATGTTTGGAACCAAATTAGGTGCGTCAGCCGAGAGTGCAACAGATTTATATC
>Ga0208032_1000502_pt1 | contig 21477 bp, 13 predicted proteins | sample MalvirAntarct_66_FD_184254 | JGI IMG/M metagenome (GOLD analysis project Ga0208032, IMG submission 184254) | Marine viral communities from the Global Malaspina Expedition - Malaspina viral metaG Antarct_66 (SPAdes) (version 2) | ecosystem: Environmental > Aquatic > Marine > Oceanic | place: West... | reverse complement strand
TCAATATCAGACCACTTGATAGAACCGCTGACAGGTCTAGCAAAAATAGCCGCTAACGTTCTTAAATGTTTTTTGTTCATAAAGCCTCATAATCCGTTAAATTCATAGTACCACTTTTTAGTATCACTTCAAGCGAGTTTGATACTATTTTTTAGTACCATCATTAAAAGGCATTTGCAGCTATAGCCCCCATAGATACGGGGTCAGTTGTTAGCAGCTTTTGCGTGGTTTAATCTACTAAAGCTTGGAAGTTATGGACGCCTTTACCGGTTGTGGAAGTGGCCAGCTCGCGCCAAGCTTTATAGTATTGACGAAACAACAAAGGTAAATGGCTTAACGCCATTTGAATTAATCATGGCTTGCCTTGATGAACTCTGCACCAGCACCGGATATTGACAGCCTGTTACCTTGGAATGTTAAAAATAGCTGCAGTTGACTAGTTGTTTACAACAGAGCCAATAAAATTAATGGCTCTTGACGCTCTTCTAGGATCTTAAAAAAGAAAAGCTCCTCAAAGAAGGAGCTTTATTATAGTGAGATTTACTTGTAGTACTGATAATGTCGTTTGGAATTATGCTTCCAACTTTTTGCTAGGTCATACACATACGCTGGATAGTCATCCCATGGGTTAGCCAACGATCTTCCACGAGCTGCTCGTAACTTGATCGGGTAACCTTTGCACTCAATCATATGAAGGAAGTAATAACCCTTTTCCTGTTTTGTTGAAAAGTGCTTGTGGGCTCCACTGCGTACGCTTGGATAATAACCCCAAAAATATTGACGCTGACTTTTAATACGTTTTCGGTACTGATGTTTTAGTTTTTTCATTTACCCTCCAGGTTTACATTACCTAGAAGGGATCCTCTGCATAGTAGTTCATTTATCCACCTTATATGTGCTGTCTAACTTAGTCTTACATATCAACAGTATGATCATATGAGTGATATTTGTAAAATCATCTTTATTGTTATTTCCTGGTGATAAGTTTACTCAGTCAACTTATCACCAGGAAGCCATGTTAAAGCAATACGATATTGAGCTCAGTCGCCAAACCATGAGCAGCTGGATAGAACTAAGCATCGATAATAATAGAGCTGAACGTGTAGTAAAACCATTTGTGATATGCCGAAAGAATTGGTTATTTAGCCACACGGCAAATGGGGTCCATGCCAGTGCCACGCATTAAAATATAGTCGAAACGGCGAAGGTAAATGGTCTAATCCCATTTTATTACATCATGGCTCACCACAGTATAGACTGGCTGTTGGATGCTTCAATGGGTGAGGACTATTGCCTGATTTATCAAAATCATGCATCAGAGAATTGGTCATTGTTACGCAAACTATCGTTAAATATGCTCCGCTCAGAATCATCTAAGTGAAGTATACCCATGAAACAAAAACGAGCCAGGATGAAACCAGAATATTTAGAAGACGTTTTGAGTGCAGGCTTAACCGAGTTGGTTGAAATTTAAGCGCTCATGCGTTCACCCTGGTTAATTTACTTCATATTATTTATTCTTCTTCATTTTCACTGTTTTCATCATCCTTGCTGTCGTTTACTCTCGAATCACAGTAATACAAGAGCAAGGTAAAAAATATAAAGCCTAGGGTCAAACTGTATTTCATCATCACAACTCTCCTCATATTTTCAATTAGTTAAGCGATAGGCAATCCTATACGAATACTTAATCAATTTATCAGCTAAGACTTTGCATATACTAAAAAATTAACGTTACGTTAGCCATGACTAACGAACTTTCTTTGTACCTGATGTCCCATTGCTAATAGTTTTGGAGTTTTTTCTTGTGTATTGATAAAGTCCGTTTTATTGGTCCAACCATAACCTTGTGTATTTATAATTGACTGAGCCGTTGGCCCGCCTAAGGTATTGCCAGGGCCTAGTACGATGACTTTGTCTGGAGCAAACTCTTTTATACCAACGGCTATCGCTTTGGTGAAATCATAAGGCGCTAATACCTGATGCCCAAGGGTGTATTCATGTAATTTATTGGTATCGGTGCTGTATTGTGTCCAAATACGTCCTTCGCCATCGATCATCGGGATTTTGGGTTGCTGAAATAACTCGGCAGTTAATGCAGCCTTACCTCGCGCTGAAATATCCGCCATTAAAGGAGAATGAAATGCACCGTGGTTATATAGACGCATTGGGTATCTATCGTCAATGTTTGGGAATAACGATTCAGCGCGTTTAAGTCCAGCTTCGTTACCCGCTATTACTCGATATCCGCCAAGGTAAATTGATGTATAAAGATGACCCCCCTCCTCATTGTTAATTTGCTCCATCAGGTTATCGATAAGCTGAGTTTTTGCGCAGTCGAGCCGCCAATGCTCGTCCATTTCAGGATAGATAAGCTGCCCACCAATTAAGCCATTGGCCATCATAGATCCCATAGTATTAATGACTTGAATAGCGCCATCGTGATCTAAAGCCCCCGCCAACGCTAAAGCGATATACCACCCCATCGAATTACCGGTTACAGCAACGATGTCATATTGTTCGCGGTCAATGTCGATAAAGTCACTCATTGAACACGCATAAATTAGCGCGGAGGCATTTTCGCCCGAGGTATGCTGTTTGAATGAGTATTTTGTTTCACTATCAAGTTCAGCTATGCTCATTTGGTTTTGCTGACGTCGATAAGCATCGATATGTGCAATAAAGTCCTGTTTATCAACATGATTTCGCTGTAAATAACCGAGTTCGTCTTTGTTATAGCAACCTCGGCCTGGGGCAACCACCAGTATTCTTTGTTTAGGTTTTTGACTATTTATTTGATTTGGGTTCATGCTGGTATCTCCTGCTGTTGCACCAGACTGTTATCTAGGGCTTGATTAGCTGATTGATCAACAGGATTGTTTTTAACTAAGGCTAAAGCCGCGTCAACGATGGCATCTCGCACCGGTAACGGCAGGGTTGCAGCATCCGCTAACGGAATATAACAATCCTCGGCGGTTATTCTTGCCACTACAGGGCATAACGAACCAAGTTGTTCATGCAGGCTGGTTATAATCGCTTCGCTCACCGAACCACTTCGACGGCACTCATCCACGATTAATATATGACGGCAATGGCGGGCTTTTTCGGCTATTGCGGTTTCATTGAGTGGCGCGAGGTAACGTAGGTCGATAACCGTGACGGCAATACCCTGCTCGGCCAATATTTTTTCTGCTTGGCGACTTAAATAATACCCATTGCCATAACTAATAATGCAGAGGTCTTTACCCTCGCCAAACAGGCCTAATTCACCATAAGCAAGCGTCAAAGCTTTGGCTTGTGGCACATATTGCCCAGCCCATAAATTATCACCTACCTCGTGTAAATCACGTGTCATGTAAAGGGCTATAGGCTCAAGAAATACTACGACACGTTGCTCTTCCTGAGCTAAACGCACACATTCGCGAAGCATAGCCATCGCGTCTTCACCATTAGATGGACATGCCAAAATAAGCCCCGGAATATCCCGAAATACGGTAAATGAATTGTCATTATGAAAATGACCACCGAAGCCTTTTTGATAACCAAGTCCCGCGATGCGAATGACCATGGGATTAGTGAATTGACCATTAGAGAAAAACGATAACGTTGCAGCTTCACCGCGAATTTGATCTTCTGCATTATGTACGTATGCCAGAAATTGGATCTCTGGGATCGGCAAAATACCGTTGTGTGCCATGCCGATTGCCAAGCCTAAAATAGCGGTTTCATCTAGCAAGGTGTTGATCACTCGATTAGGACCAAAACGTTCAACCAAACGTGATGTCACATGATAAACACCACCTTTTTTACCCACATCTTCACCGCAGACCACAATATTGTCGTTACGACCCATCAGCTCAGTTAAGGTGAGATTAATGAGTTTACCCATGTGCACTGGCTTATCTAACGATAGTTTATCGGCGCTCATTAATTGATTGAACGCATCTTCAGTGTATGGCTTTGATTCGGCTAACGTTGATTTCACTATTTTGGGAGGAATAATACTGGCCATGACTTGTGCGGCCGATTGCAATTTTGGCCTGTTGACCACTTGCATAGCAATCGCACTTATCCTTGCTTTAAGCTCTTGATATAATTCAATCACTTGATCTGAGGTTAACAGTTTGGCTTTAATTATTTGTTGCGCCGTAACCAGTAAAGGATCCTGGGCTTCATTTTGTAAAATATAGTCTTTACTTAAATAGGCTATTTCGGCGTCACTGCCTGCATGGCCCATTAACCGCACTGTGCGCACATGTAAAAACACTGGTTTTTTATGTTTACGGACATAGTCTGCCGCAAGCTTACTGACTCGATAGGTATCCAATACATCACGGCCGTCGCAATAAAAATATTTAAGCCCTGCACGCTGGCTAAAATTGGCTGTTATCCAGCCTTTGGGAGTACGAGTTGAAATACCAATACCGTTATCTTCGCACACAAACATTATTGGCAACGGAATTTGCTGGTACGCTGTCCAACATGCAGCATTGATTGCGGTTTGAGCACTGGCATGATTCGATGATGCATCACCAAAATTACACACGACGATACTGTCTGCGGGCATATTAGCGGCAACCGATAATCGCGCGGTAAGTGGAATACTAAATGCAGCACCAATAGCCTTTGGTAAATGCGATGCAATAGTTGAAGTTTGCGGAGGAATAAATAAGCGTTTACTGCCCAGCACTTTATGACGTCCACCAGAAATGGGATCGTCACTTGAGGCTGAAAAAGACAGCAACATGTCCCAAAGCTGGGTTTCACCAGCAACTCGCCTGCCACGCTCTATCATGAAAGCGGCGCTGCGATAATGCAGAAACGCCATATCTGTAGGCCGCGTTGCTAATGCATAGGCCGCATTACCTTCGTGTCCTGAGCTACCAATAGTATAAAAACCTTGATTACGAGCACGCATGCGGCGCGACTCTAAATCCAGTAAACGACTTTTAAGTTGTGATTCAAATAACCCAAGAAAATCAGCATCACTTAACCCCAAGTTGGCGTGATCCCAGCCTTCGCCTATATCTTCAAAATCTTCAGCTAATACGCGCTCAATAAACTGCTGCTCTAATGCTATTGCCCTATCTTCCATAGCTGTAATCCTACATAATTTGCTGTATCACACATTGGCTCAACCACAGCTAATTCAAGTTATTACTTGGGCTGAATTAACAATTTTAGCTAGCAAAAATTCACCCTATGAGAAAACCCAAAGGACATTGCAACTTTATATTTGGCTAAGTCTTACTTGATTTGATTTTTTAGTGACTCTAGTTCTGTTACTTAGCGTGATGCTTAAAATAGAACTGCTATTTAATTGACCTCTTCATACGTTGACCTGTGCATATGTTGGTCTTATGTACATGTTGGCCTGACACATAGATTGAAGCCTTTGCGGCTCACTGACTGACGAATATGAGATACGCGTCAGTCATTACCCATTTGAAACTAAGTTAATATTCAGATCACAATCTACTTAGCATAGCCTCGGGTTAGCCAAAGGCTTGAATGCCCGTTTGCGCACGACCTAAAATGAGCGCATGAATATCATGAGTGCCTTCGTAGGTATTGACGGCTTCAAGGTTCATGACATGGCGGATAACATGAAACTCATCACTAATGCCATTGCCGCCGTGCATATCACGCGCCATGCGGGCTATGTCCAACGCCTTACCGCAGGAGTTACGTTTGATCATCGAAATGGCTTCAACGGGCAAGGTATCGTTATCCATCAATCTACCCGCTTGTAAGCAAGCAAATAAACCCATGGTGATATCGGTTTGCATATCAGCCAGTTTCTTTTGAATTAACTGGGTTGCCGCTAATGGACGGTTAAATTGAATTCTATCTAAGCTGTATTGACGCGCCGCGTGCCAACAAAACTCTGCTGCACCCAATGCGCCCCAAGCAATGCCGTAACGGGCTTTGTTAAGGCAACCAAAAGGCCCTTTTAAGCCAGACACATTAGGCAGCAATGCATCTTCACCCACCTCAACGTTATCCATCACTATCTCACCAGTGATAGAAGCTCGCAGTGAGAATTTACCTTCTATTTTTGGGGCACTTAATCCTTTCATGCCTTTTTCTAGTATGAATCCTCGGATCTCGCCGTCTAGTTTGGCCCACACCACAAACACATCAGCAATAGGTGAATTGGTGATCCACATTTTAGCGCCAGTTAGGACATAACCCCCTTGGGTTTTAGTCGCTCGCGTTTTCATGCCACCAGGGTCTGAGCCAACATCTGGCTCTGTTAATCCAAAGCATCCAACCCATTCACCACTGGCTAATTTTGGCAAATATTTCATCCGTTGTGCTTCGCTGCCATAGGCATAAATCGGATGCATCACTAAAGATGACTGCACGCTCATGGCTGAACGGTATCCACTGTCCACGCGTTCGATTTCACGGGCAACTAATCCATAACTCACATAATTAGCGTCTGAGCCGCCGTATTGCTCCGGCAAAGTTGAACCTAATAAACCAAGTGCACCAAGTTCATTCATGATCTCGCGATCAAAATGTTCTTTTCGATTCGCCATTAATACTCGAGTCATTAATTTTTCTTGTGCGAATTCATGAGTCATATCTCGGATCATGCGTTCTTCGCCAGTTAACAAACTATCGAACTGTAATGGATCTTTCCAATCAAATATTACACGAGACATGGGTTCCCCTTATTTTTATTGTTTTATCTACAAAGACAGTGTTTAACTTCTCTAATTGTTTAACTTCTGTAACTATTGCATTAATGGACTGGCATCAACATCAAATTCAAATCCATCAATATTAGCCTGGCTTATTAGGTGTCTAATGTATTGTGCTATTGCTTTACGTTTTACTTTTTCATTTAAATAAATCGTGATACGTTGCTTAACTAAATCATAAGGTAATTGATTACCGGCAATTTTCATGTCAATAAATACCACATGGTATCCATAACGTGATTCTACTGCATGAGTCATTAACCCTTCACTTGCAGCAAAAACTTGTCGTTCAAATTCTGCAACGGTTTGACCTTTACTCAATTGCCCCAATACACCGCCATGCTTCGAAGAGTCGCATTTAGAATGTGCTGAAGCTAAAACGCTGAAGCTTTCACCCTGTTTTAGTTGCTTAATAATCTCGTCAGCTAATGCTTTAGCCTCTAATCTTGCATTGATATCTTCTACTGGAGCAGGCAATAAAATGTGTCTTGCGGCCACTAATGGTGATGTCGTAAATTTTGATAAATTGGCTTGGTAATACTGTTGGCACTCTGCCGATGTGGCTTGTGGTATTTTAATATCTTGATTAATAAGTTGCTCTAAAACGGCATCTTGGTAAGTTTTTTCATCTGCAAATGTTGTTGCATCAATGTTATTGGTCAAATTGAGTTCGTCTGCACGTTGTAATAGCAATTTACCAATAATTAAACTTTGAGCAGCACTTACCATAGCGGCTCTATGATTGTCTGCTGGATGATATTGCATTTCATTCAATACGGCTTGTTCAGAGATAGACTCTTGATTAACGCTTATCATAAGGTACCCTCAATGGAGATGAAAAATGCCCTGAGCTAAGCCCAGGGCATCATTATCATTAACGTTTCACACGAACAACTTGGTAGTTTCTGCTTAAGTATTGAACTGGAACACTGGCAATGTGAACTAGACGACTAAACGGAAATAATACAAACAAACTCATACCAAGAAATATATGCAGTTTGAAGATAATATTCACATCGGCAATCGATGCTGTCGCTTCAGAAATATCAAATGTCACCACATTTTGAGCCCAGCTCATCAGCAATAACATTTCTGAACCATCAAGATGCCCCAAAGACACTATGATAGTTATTAATCCGAGTACAAGCTGGACATAGAGCACCATCAAAATGGCAATGTCCATGTTACTGCTTGTTGCTTTTATTCTCGGGTTGTTTAAGCGACGTTTGATTAAAATGGTTAATCCATATAAACAAATTAAACCAAATATTCCACCAGCCGTTATCGCGATTAATTGTTTGTCACTGGCTTCAATGCCAAACAAGTGCCATACCTCCGCTGGAGTAAGCAAACCAACAAAGTGACCAAGTAAAATCGCGATAATTCCAATATGAAAAGCTCGACTTCCTCTTTTAAGGTCTTTACTTTCAAGTAGCTGGCTTGAACCTGTTTTCCACGTATACTGCTCTCTATCGTAACGTACGATAGAGCCTACAATAAAAATAGCGAAGGCAATATAAGGGTAAATGCCAAAAAACAGCGTGTTTAAATAACTCATGGTTTACTCCTAACTGGCACGTTTATCAAAACCAGTCCAGGTGACTGGCACAAACTGATCTTTGCGTTGACTTTCACTCGGACGATTAACAGAGCTTGGGCAGTTTTCTGCATCAGGGGCACCAAAGGTAACCGCTTCTTCTTCCCATTCTTTATCAATCGCCTGCTTAGTATCATCACGCTTTTCATTAACGAGTTGGGCTCGAATTGGAGCCAAGTCGACCTGGTTTTGCGCTATATGAAGTAACGCATCAAGCAACACCGCGTAATCACTCTGACGTTTCTCTAGGCGACAAAATAGAAGTGCAAGAATATGCTCTACTTCTTGTATTCCCGCCCTAGCATTTTCATCACCTTGGCTTGATAAAAACTCAAGAAATAGTGGGATATAATCCGGCAATTCTTTTTTATCGAGTTCTAATCCTGCTTGTTTGTATTGGCTAACCAAATCAACCATCGCTTGACCACGATCCCGGCTTTCGCCGTGCAAGTGTTCAAATAACCACAAACCAAGAGCACGACCACGCTCAAATAGGCCATCATACTCTGCTTGCCAGTCCATTAAATCACCTGCAAAACGGTGTTCAATAAAGCCGACTACAGCTGCTTGATGTTGCTCATTCAATGGACTATTTTGTACCACTTCAATGAGTTCATCACACGCATCAATCATCTCCTGCTTGGGGTAATCCAGCAGATGAGATATCACACTCAATACTTGCATGTTTTACTCCTTATTTGATCTCAACAGGGATAATCTGGCGAACAGTTTGCTTTTTGTTACCAAACAAATTCACGCTATTTCCACCGTCACTACAACCGTTACCAAAGCTAAATCCACAGCCGCTCTTCATGTCATAAGCATTGGCAGCATAGGCTTTATGGCTGGTTGGAATGACGAAGCGATCCTCGTAATTTGCAATCGCCATATAGCGATACATTTCTTCAACTTGGTTTACCGTTAAACCAACTTGCTTAAGCACGGCTAAATCTTCAACACCCTCAACTTGCTGAGCACGTTTAAAGGCGCGCATTGCAATCATTCTTTCAAGCGCATGAATAACAGGGCGTTCGTCACCCGCTGTTAATAAGTTAGCCAAATAGCGCATTGGAATTCGCTGAGATTTCAAATCAGGAATAACACCATTCATGCCAATATGACCTGCTTTTACGGCAGTTTGTATTGGTGATAGAGGCGGCACATACCACACCATTGGTAAAGTGCGATATTCAGGGTGTAATGGTAGTGCCACTTTCCAGTCAACAGCCATTTTGTATACTGGTGACTGACGAGCTGACTCTAACCAACTATCAGGGATCCCTTCCGCTCTAGCAGCTGCAATAACTTCTGGGTCACTTGGGTCAAGGAACATACTTAATTGAGCGGGATACAAGTCATGCTCATTAGGTACGCTTGCGACTTCTTCGACTCTGTCAGCATCATATAAAAGCACGCCTAGGTAGCGAATTCGGCCCACACAGGTTTCTGCACATACTGTTGGTTGCCCAGCTTCGATACGTGGGAAACAGAAAATACATTTCTCTGATTTACCTGATTTCCAGTTGTAATAGATCTTTTTGTATGGACAACCAGATACACACATACGCCAGCCACGACACTTGTCTTGGTCAATCAGCACAATGCCATCTTCTTCACGCTTATAGATAGCGCCCGATGGACAACTCGCAACACAAGCAGGGTTGATGCAATGTTCGCATAAGCGTGGCAAATACATCATGAATGTTTTTTCAAACTGACCATAGATGTCTTTTTGCACAACTTCATCAAAGTTTTTATCTTTTTTACGCTCAGAGAACTCTGTACCAAGAATTTCTTCCCAGTTTGGCCCCCAGTTAATTTTCTCCATACGTTGACCGGTAATCAATGAACGAGGACGAGCCACAGGCTGATGCTTGCTATCTGGTGCATTGTGTAAATGTTGATAATCAAAATCGAATGGTTCGTAATAATCATCAATTTCAGGTAAATCTGGATTAGCAAAAATATTAGCTAATAATCTACGGCGATTACCTTGACGAGGCTCTAGAGAGCCATTTTTATTGCGCTTCCATCCACCATTATATTTATCTTGGTTTTCCCATTCTTTTGGATAACCAATACCCGGTTTGGTTTCTACGTTATTGAACCAGGCATATTCCACACCCTCGCGGCTAGTCCAAACGTTTTTACAAGTAATAGAGCAAGTGTGGCAGCCGATACATTTATCTAGGTTTAACACCATGCCAATTTGTGCACGTACTTTCATATTTTTATCCTCGACTTACTCTGCGTCTAACCAGTCAACATTGTCCATTTTACGAACAATCACGAACTCATCTCGGTTACACCCTACGGTACCGTAATAGTTAAAACCGTATGATTGCTGTGCATAACCACCGATCATATGGGTTGGTTTCATCACAGCTCGAGTGACTGAGTTATGGATACCACCACGAGTTCCTGTTGTTTCAGCACCTGGGGTGTTAACAATTCGCTCTTGAGCGTGGTACATCATGCTCATCCCTTGTGGTACACGTTGTGATACAACCGCACGACACGCTATTGCACCGTTTACGTTAAAGACTTCAATCCAATCGTTATCTTTAATGCCTGCATCTTTGGCGTCGATTTCGCTTAACCACACAATCGGACCACCACGACTTAACGTAAGCATGAGTAGGTTGTCTGAATAGGTTGAATGAATACCCCATTTTTGATGCGGAGTGATCCAGTTCAGCACCAACTCTTTATTACCATTTGGTTTTTTGCCTATAATAGGTTGAGTCGTTTTTAAGTTAACAGGTGGTTTGTAACTCACTAATGTCTCGCCAAAATCGCGCATCCATTGATGATCTTGATAGAACTGTTGACGACCCGTTACTGTGCGCCAAGGTATAAACTCATGAACGTTTGTATAGCCAGCGTTATAAGACACATGCTCGTCTTCTAACCCAGACCAAGTTGGCGAGCTAATAATTTTACGTGGTTGCGCTTGGATATCCCGGAAGCGAATTTTCTCTTCTTCTTTAGGTTTGGCTAAGTGGCTATGGTCAAGACCTGTAAACTCACTTAATGCAGCCCACGCTTTAACCGCTACTTGACCATTTGTTTCTGGTGCCAAGCTCAAGATGACTTCGGCAGCATCAATAGACGATTCAATTTTTGGTCTACCTTTTTGAGGGCCTTCAGTAGTGTGCAGATAGTTGAGCTCACCAAGGAATGCTACTTCTTTTTCGGTATTCCAGTTAATGCCTTTACCTCCATTACCTTGGCTTTCCAATAAAGGACCAAGAGAGGTAAATCGGTTATAGGTATTAGGATAATCACGCTCTACAACCATAAAGTTTGGCGCTGTTTTACCCGGAATAAGGTCACATTCACCTTTCCACCACATTTTAACGCCATCTGGTTGAGCTAATTCAGCAGGTGTATCGTGCATTAAAGGCACTGAAACAAGGTCTTGCTCCACACCTAAATGCCCTACACAAAGGTTAGAGAATGTTTTAGCGATACCTTTAAAAATGTCCCAATCTGAACGAGATTCCCAAACAGGATCAACCGCCTTAGATAATGGGTGAATAAATGGATGCATATCTGATGTATTCATATCGTCTTTTTCATACCAAGTCGCGGTAGGTAAAACGATGTCTGAATACAAGCAAGTTGTAGACATACGGAAATCCAATGTCACCCATAAATCTACTTTGCCTTCAGGTGCTTTCTCATGCCAAATCACATCTTCTGGTTTTTTATCACCACTTTCGCCTAAGTCTTTACCTTGTAGGCCATGCTTAGTGCCAAGGAGGTGGCGCAACATGTATTCATGGCCTTTACCTGAAGATCCCAGTAGGTTTGAACGCCAAATAAACATGTTGTGTGGGTAGTTTTTAGGATTATCAGGATCTAAACTCGCAAATTGCATTTCACCTGAAGTTAACTGCTGCACAGTATAATCTTTAGGTGACATACCCGCTTTAACCGCTTCTTTACATAAATCAAGTGGGTTTTTATTAAATTGTGGCGCTGAAGGCAACCACCCCATGCGTTCAGCACGTGTGTTGTAGTCAAGTACTGATGCTGTCCACTTAGTCTTATCTGCCAGAGGCGACAACACTTCGGTCATTTCGAGTTTTTCATAACGCCATTGATCAGAATGGTTATAGAAAAACGAAGTTCCGTTCATTTGACGTGGTGGTTTTTGCCAATCTGAACCGAAAGCTAATGGTACCCAACCGCACTGAGGGCGTAACTTTTCTTGGCCAACATAATGCGCCCAACCGCCACCTGATTGACCAACACAGCCACACATCATGAGCATGTTGATTAAACCACGGTAGTTCATATCCATGTTGTACCAATGGTTTAAGCCGGCACCCACAATAACCATGCTGCGGCCTTTGGTTTTATGTGCATTATCTGCAAACTCACGGGCAACTTGAATGACATTTTCAGGATCAACGCCGGTGATTTGTTGCTGCCAACCAGGTGTATAAGGCACGTTATCTAAATAAGATTTAGCAGTATTGTCGTCGCCAAGACCATTATCAACACCGTAGTGCGCAATCATTAAATCAAATACGCTGGCAACTAAAACGCTGGTGCCATCTTTAAGCGTAACGTTCTTAACAGGGACTTTGCGAACTTGGATTTCATCATGTTCAGTGTGTTGAAAGTAGCCTAAATCATGAGCTTTGCTGCCAAAATAAGGAAACTGTACATCGGCTACGCTGTCAGCTTGTTGCTTTAAGCTCAATGCAAACTTATGTTTTTCTCCTGTTTTGCCGTTACGTTGCTCAATGTTCCATTTGCCCTTCTCACCCCATCGGTAACCAATTGAACCCGTTGGAGAAATAAGTTCTCCAGTGTTTTCATCTATTGCAATGGTTTTCCATTCAGGGTTGTTATCTTGGCCAAGATTGTCTGCTAAATCAGATGCACGTAAAAATGCACCTTGGACTAAACCAGTGTCATTTTTATCTAACTTAACCAACATCGGCATATCGGTATAAGTGCGCACATAGTCAGCAAAATATTCACTCGGTTTTTCAATGTGAAATTCTTTTAAAATGACATGGCCAAAAGCCATCGAGAGTGCAGCGTCGGTACCCTGCTTTGGTGATAACCAAATGTCAGACAATTTAGAACATTCAGAATAATCTGATGTGATAACGACAGTTTTAGTGCCTTTGTAACGCACTTCAGTAAAGAAGTGGGCGTCAGGTGTACGAGTTTGAGGTACGTTTGAACCCCAAGCAATAATGTAGTTTGAGTTATACCAGTCAGCCGATTCTGGAACATCTGTTTGTTCGCCCCATACTTGAGGAGATGACGGTGGTAAATCACAATACCAGTCATAAAAACTTAAACAGTTACCACCGATTAGCGATAGATAACGAGAACCTGCGGCGTAACTCACCATACTCATTGCCGGAATAGGAGAAAATCCCATAATACGGTCTGGACCATATTCTTTAGCCGTATAAATATTTGATGCTGCAATAATTTCGTTTACTTCATTCCATTCAGAACGAATAAAACCGCCTAAACCGCGCTTCGTTTTATAGCTTTTAGCCTTAATTGGGTCATTAACGATTGAAGCCCATGCATCAACAGGATCGCTAAATTGAGTTTTAGCTTCACGCCAAAGTTTTAATAAGGCTTGACGTACTTTAGGGTATTTTAAGCGATTGGCACTATAGATGTACCAAGAGTAACTTGCACCACGTGGACAACCTCTAGGCTCGTGGTTTGGTAAATCTGGGCGAGTTCTTGGATAGTCAGTTTGTTGTGTTTCCCATGTGACTAATCCATCTTTAACATATATTTTCCAGCTACACGAACCTGTACAGTTTACACCGTGTGTTGAACGTACAATTTTATCATGTTGCCAACGACGACGATATCCATCTTCCCACTCGCGACTTTCATCAGTAGTCACGCCATGTTCATTGGAAAACGATTGCTTATTTGTCTTAAAGAAGCGCATTTTATTTAAGAAATGGCTCATGTTTACATCTCCTCACCTACTCGGTAGTTGGCCTGTTACTCTTTTTTCTTATGCCAAAACAAGTTTGTATTATGCTCAGCGATAATCTGTAATATATGATTACAAAGCAGACTTTAATTTGACTCAGATCACGTCAAAATCAGTAATAAAAGTGATGTAGAACAAGAAAATACCCTCTTGTGAGTATATTCTGGATAGTGTTTTTAGGCGGTAATACAGGCTTGTGTAACCGAATATGGCTATTGATATGTCACATTATTGTGTAATCAATTCTTTGTGGGTAATTAGATGAAAAAACGTTTTATTGGTTCAGTGATGCTTTACATCACCCTGTCGTTAACCAGCATTATCGCTATTGCAATAATGACGATGTTTGCGTCTTATTGGATAACAGAACAAGCCGACATAGATGCATATGCTATCAATATTGGTGGTTCACTTAGGATGCAAACATACCAGATAGGATTTTATACCAATGCAGGGCTAACAGAAGAAACTAAACAAACAGTATCCTTATTTGAAGCAAAATTAGATTCACCAATCTTCAACAAGTTTAGACAATCACCGGATGTGATAACTGTATTACAAGACTTATCAGTATTTTGGTATCAAGAAGTCAAACCTAATCTTGTTGCCGATAATCCTCAGTTAACACAACTTCTCGCTACTCAGGTAGAAAAAGCTAACCAGATCGTGAGCCTTTTGCAAAAAAACGCCGAACATAGAATTGTTTTATTGAGAACAATACAACTTGTTGCCGTATTTATTACCCTAATATTAGGTGTGTTAATTATATATTTGATGAAATTATGGGTACAAATACCAATGGCACAACTCACCAAGGCGGCACATGCAATAGGTAAAGGAGATTTTACGCAGAGAGTACAAATAAAAGGAGACGACGAACTAGCCTTGCTTGCTGCTACATTAAACCATACTTGCGATGCAATAGCGGCAATGTATGGACAGCTTGAAAAAAGAGTCATTGAACAAACACAAGAACTAAAAAGAAATAATAAAGCGTTGAAGTTTTTGTTCACCACGGTAAGGACAATGTTAGAAAAACAAGAGCATAAAATTGACTATCAAAAACTACTCGATGAACTAGCCGATTTAATTAACGTTGATAATATTGAACTGTGTTTGATGACTGCCCAAGGGGATAATCCCTATTTACAGGTTCAAAACCATCAATTAACCAGTCACTTATGCACGACAAAAAACTGTAATAAATGCCATGGAGATGCAGTATTTATAAATATTTCAGAACCCCAAAATACTCTGTACCCTCTAGTCTACAATGATATAAACTATGGGGTGTTAGTCGTAACAAACGATTTAACCATGAGCCCGCATAGTTGGCAAAATCAGTTAATTCAATCTGTGGCAGATCAAGTCGCTCTATCTCTTAATCTAGCGGACCAACACAATAAAGAAAGACGTATAGCCCTTCTGCAAGAGCGTACTGTGATTGCCAGAGAATTGCATGATTCGTTAGCTCAAGCCCTTTCGTATTTAAAGATTCAAGTTACGCGTTTGGATTTTAGTCAAAAAAGACTGCAATACGAGCAACAGCAACCGATTATTGACGAGCTACGATTAGGGTTAGACTCCGCTTATCGACAATTACGAGAACTGCTCACGACATTCAGATTAAAAGTACTTGATGAGGGCTTACACCCTGCGTTGAACAAAACATTGGAATTACTGACAGAGCAAAGTGAAATGCAATTCTATTTACATTTTGCTATTCAGCAAGTTCCTTTGTCACCCATGGAAGAAATTCATTTATTGCAAATTGCACGAGAAGCATGTCAAAACACTGTTCATCATAGTCAGGGTAAACACGTTTGGATAGACATAAAACAATCAGAAAATAACAAGATAGTATTGACGGTTAGCGATGATGGTATTGGTATCACTCAGTCTGCCAAACTTAATCATTATGGCATGGCTATTATGCAAGAGCGATCAAAACAATTAAACGGTGAACTGAAAATAAGAGACCGTTTAGGTGGCGGTACAGAAGTGGAGCTAACATTTATGCCACAAAGTACGTTATCGCAAACCAGCGTAAAAGCTGATAATAATGATGCAGAATAAATAGCATCTTTGAATTATAGGATTTGATATAGAGTAGATCTGATTTACATTTGTACTTAAGTTACAGTTAATGATGTATTACTCATTAAATATCATCATTAACTGTACACAGTAACGTAATTCAGCATTTGATTGTTAATTAACTTCTGTAAAACCAACCAATTGCAAAAACTAAACGTATAATTAGTAGATATTTATATTTATTTTTGTTGGTGCAACATCCACACGGCAGCTTCAACACGAGAGCGCATTCCTAATTTTTTTAATAAATGTTTTACATGTACTTTAACAGTGCCATCGGTAATATCGAGATCTCGAGCAATTAATTTATTCGTCAAGCCTTTTGCAATAAGCTTTAATATTTCAAATTCTCTACTAGTCAGTGAATTTAACATCAACGCTTTTTGTGATACATCTGGCTTACGGATAGCTTTAGCTAATATAGCGGCCAATTTTTCAGATATAACCATCTTGCCTGTCACTGCTTGTTTAATTTTTTCTAGGATTAACACAGGATCCATATCTTTAAGTAAGTAACCATCTGCGCCAAAACTGATCGCTTGAATAACATCTTCATCATTGTCAGAAACAGTTAACATAATAATACGTGAGGTTACCCCTTCTGAACGCATAATACGTAACGTTTCGAGTCCATCAAGTCCGTGCATATTCAAGTCTAAAATAATTAAATCAGGATCTAATTCCTTCGCCAATTCAATGCCTTTAGTACCGTTATCGGCTTCCCCCACAACTTCTAAATCGTCTTCTAAGGCAATGAGTTGTATCAGGCCCTTTCGTAAAAGTGGATGATCATCAATCAAAATAATCGTCGCGATATCCTTGTTCATTTTGTAGCCCTTAAATGCATAAAAATAAAACCCAGGTCATATTAAGTAACATACCCGAAACAAAAATTGATTTACATCATGAACTGATCAGAATGTTTTCACGGCGGTATGAAGCTTAAATACTTAGCTGGAGTAAAATCAACTAACAATAAAAACTATAATTAACAGTAGATTAATGCAAACGCATACCTACTGATAGGTACACCAATCTGTAATTTAACCTATAAAATTACCCACGAATGTGCATTGTCTATAAGACGGTCTGTCACCATAGTGATGCTAAATTTAACCCAATGGATGAGTATAATGACAGATCTAAACAAATGGGAACCAGAAAATGAGCAGTTCTGGCAAACCAGTGGCAAATCAATTGCTCGAAGAAATCTGTGGATTTCTATACCCAGCTTATTATGTGGCTTTGCCGTTTGGCTTTATTGGGGCATTCTGACCGTTCAAATGATGAATGCTGGTTTTGACTTTACTTCTGACGAACTATTTACTTTGACAGCGATTGCTGGTTTGTCAGGGGCAACCTTACGAATTCCTAGTAGTTTTTTTATTCGTTTTTGTGGTGGTCGAAATACTATCTTTTTTACAACATCATTATTGATTATCCCGGCATTTTTTACTGGGGTCGCGCTACAAAACCCGGATACACCATTATGGCAATACCAGTTACTAGCATTATTATCAGGTTTTGGCGGTGGTAACTTTGCTTCTTCGATGTCTAACATCAGTTTCTTCTTCCCTAAAAGCCAACAAGGGTTAGCATTAGGCTTAAATGCAGGGTTGGGTAACTTTGGTGTTACTTCAATGCAAATACTTATCCCATTATTTATGACCTATGGTGTCTTTGGAGCATTTGGCGGCGATCCTGTGACGTTAGTCAGTCCATCAGGTAGTTTGATTGGTAAGGTGCCTGCTGGTTCAGAGACTTGGATCCAGAATGGCGGTTACTTGTGGTTGCTCATATTAGTGCCACTATTTTTTGCGACTTGGTTTGGTATGAACAATATTCGAACTAAAGAAGTATCGCCTGATGTTGGTTCTCCACTAAGCGCTATCGCTATGATTAGCGTTATGTTAAGCATAGGCTTAGTGATTGCTGCAGCAGGCCTATGGTTAATATTGCCCGAAGCGGCAAATGGCTCTGGATGGGGTATCCCCAAAGAATTAGTCTTAGTGTTAGTCGTGGCATCAACGGTATTTTGTTTAAAAATGCTACCAGGAGCAATAGGTGATAGCCTATCAAAGCAATACCAAATCTTTAATAACAAACATACTTGGGTTATGAGCGTTATCTACACTATGACATTTGGTTCATTCATTGGTTTCTCTGCTGCATTTCCATTAGCCATTAAAGTGATTTTTGGTTTTCAACATGTACTGGTTGATGGTCAAATGACACACGATACAGTTAACCCTAATGGTCCAAGTGCATTAATGTATGCTTGGATGGCACCATTTATTGGAGCCCTAATTCGCCCCGTTGGTGGTTGGATTGCAGATAAACTGGGTGGAGCTTTTGTTACTCAATTGTGCTCAGCAGTAATGGTGGTTTCAAGCTTTGGTGCTGCTTATTACATGGAGCAGGCATATAATTCTGCAACTCCAGAAGAGTTTTTTATGCCGTTCTTCATCATCTTTTTAGTTCTGTTCGCTGCTACCGGAATTGGTAATGGCTCTACTTTTAGAACGATAGCAATGGTATTTCCAAAAGAACAAGCGGGTCCAGTATTAGGTTGGACTTCGGCTGTTGCTGCTTATGGCGCATTTTATATTCCTATGGTTTTTGGCCAGCAAATAAAAGCAGGTACACCTGATGTAGCCCTAATTGGCTTTGCCATATTTTATGCCGTTTGTTTACTTGTTAATTGGTGGTTTTATCTTCGTAAAGATGGAGAGTTTTACAATCCATAAATAATAGTTTGCCCCAGGCTTACTTCAATAGTAAGCCTGTAACCATATCGATTCAAAAGTTGTCTAGATAAAGAGTATTAATATGAGTGCATTAAAAGAATTAATTACCATGGCTGGCTATCAAGGTGAACCGGTAAAATTGTTATTTTTGTTCGCTAAAGCGGATTATGAGCAATTGGACAATGGTGAAAATAAAGGCCATATGATACCTGTTATGTGTGTTGACAAATCCCCTACTGAACTCACTACTTTCACTGAGTTATGTAATGAAGCAGATAATATAAACGCTGATTGGGAATTTATTTTTGTCACTAGCATGCTGGCAGATGTTGACAAAGAAGCATTAGATAATGGCTTAAAACGAATGGCAAGTGATATTGAAAATGGCCAAAATACGGCTATGTATGTTGTATTAGACAGAAAAGAAAATGTCATCCAAATGATGCGCAGTTGATCTGTATTTATCGACATTTTTACTAAAGGATTCCCACCTTATGTTAGGTCGGGTTTATCTAAACTAATCAATAATCTAGTCGGCTAATTTTCTGTTAGGCAATCTCAAATTAGCGCTATTTAGCCGACTAAAAAAGTGAAGTTGTAGGTAGTGACTGAAAATTGCCGTTGCCTGCCGGGCTGAGACTAACATGGTTTATAACCCTGAAATCTCGACGTTGGCAACTATGCCCGCAATGATAGGCCTTGAGTAACACTCATTTTATCTCTCAACATAAAAAATATGCAAAGATAAACCCGCTCTAGCCTGTATTGATAATAAATTACTGGCAGATTGTAGAAGATCACACCGATTAATCACTAAAAGATGTTGCGCAGAACACTCATACCATCGGTTTTATCATTATTCTGCTGCGGCATAATGTGCCAATGTCAAAAATAAATCTGCTATATCTTCTTGCTTCAAAGTTTCGTCAATCGTAGGAAAAAAAATACTCTCACTCTTTATATTGATCGCTTTCAACAAACTTTCTAACTCATCAAAAAAAGTGATTAAGTCAGTTACCTGTTGCTTCACATTCATTTGAGCTCCTTCATAATTTGATTGAATTAACAGGAGTATTTGCTCAAACGCTTTATAAATGTGTTCAATTAATATTCTGCAGTGTTGAAACTCTAATTGTAATGAATACGTTGGGTAAGTCTCAAACAGTGGACTATTTCTATCTTCAAATAGCGGCGTTTTTCAAGACAGTTGTCGCCTAAATTGTTAAGCAGCTTCTTTATGTTGCTCTGGATTTAACGCCACAGCGCCTATTGGCTGCCAGTTTCGCACTTCTTTTGACCATCGCTCTGGATGTTCATTTCTTTTTGTCTGATACAACGCTTTTCGCTTCGCCAGTATTCCAACATCAAGACCATCATGCCTTTGGTTTGGTGTCACAAACTTAATCCTGCTATGGCGATGCTCGTTGTTGTACCAACAAACAAATTCATTGACCCATTTACGTGTTGCTTCTAACGACTTAAAACCTTCACTAGGCCAACGTGGATGATACTTTACCGTTCTAAATAGCGATTCTGAGTACGGATTATCATTACTTACCCTTGGACGGCTTCGTGAGGTCACAACGCCTAAATCGTACATCTTAGCTCGCATCGTCAGGCTCTTCATGGGCGCGCCATTATCTGAGTGCAACACAACGTCTTTCTTTAAGCATTTCTCTGACCAGACGGTGCGCTCTAGTAGTGCTGCTGCTTGCTCACCTGTTTCGTCGTAGTGAACTTCCCAACCGACGATTTTTCGACTGTAAATATCTTCAATCATGTACAGATAATAGTGTTTTCCTATCACCGTTGTAGGCAGGTAACTGATATCCCAACTCCACACTTCGTTCGCTTTTTTAGCCATATAACTGGTTGGCTTTTTATGAACATTTCTCGGCTTAGCTTTGCCTCGGTGGTGCAGCATGTTTTTAGTATGTAATACACGGTAAAAACTCGACTCCGAAGCAATATACTCACCTCTATCGGCGAGTATCGGGACAATTTGGCTTGGTGGTAATGAGGCAAACTCTTCACTATTACACACATCAATCACGGCTTGTCTTTCAGCATGACTCAGTTTATTTCCAGGCTCTGGCCTCATTGCGGTTGGCCTTTTATCTGCGCTAATCTCACCGCCTATTCGCCAACGCTGTAAGGTTCTACTTGATAATCCAATCACGTCACAGGCCTTATCTTGTCTCGCGCCTGATGCTACTGCTGTACTGACCCACTGCGCGTGCTTCTGCCTATCGGTCAGCGAAATCAGTCTTCCTCTTTTTCCTTCCAATAGGCATCGAACTTTTTTCCGAGTACGAGTAAAGCAGCCGCTTC
>Ga0208032_1000491_pt1 | contig 21889 bp, 29 predicted proteins | sample MalvirAntarct_66_FD_184254 | JGI IMG/M metagenome (GOLD analysis project Ga0208032, IMG submission 184254) | Marine viral communities from the Global Malaspina Expedition - Malaspina viral metaG Antarct_66 (SPAdes) (version 2) | ecosystem: Environmental > Aquatic > Marine > Oceanic | place: West... | reverse complement strand
TAAGATGAACGAAGAAAATAATAATACAGAAAAGCAACGTGATGTGATATATTTGGTAGTAAATGACGATATAATTGCTATTGCATCTGCACATTGGAAATTAGAGGACGCTAAAAAAGAAGTAGAGGATTGGCATAAAAATCAACCACAATCTCAATTTATGGTAGTTGAAATTAAAATAAGTTAGGCGATGTATACAGAAATAGCAGGAGCAATATCAGGAATACTTACAATAGTATTCTTTATTTTCATTATTTACCAACTAAAACAAGAGTAATATGGGTAAGTTAAATAAAATGAATTACGTTAAAAGCATGTATAAGCATGTAGCTAGCGTTAGAAATAATAACATCCAAAGCTGGTACATAAACATAAATGGAGTTAGTAAAAGTAAGTTTGATACAGAAAGAAAAGCAGCTATTGCAGTAGATAAGTTACTAATAGGAAGAGGCAAAGAGCCTGTAAACATATTAACTAGACTAAAAAAATAAGATGACATTACTATTGCTTATTATATTAGGTGCAAGCGTTGCGCTAATAGCTAAAGAATATCTATACGATGAAAGGGATTATTACAGAGATTTTGAAGAAATCAAAGAAAAGAAAAAAAACATTAAATGTTGTTCAAAGGTATCTAAGGATAAAATACAATGTAAGTGCAAGCCTAAAAGTATTAAAGAAACGAGTAAAGTATTTAAAAGATGAGTAACGAAAGAAAACCTGTAATTGTAGTGTTAGATTTGTTTGGTGAATGGTATTACACAGAAAAGTTAAGAAACCCAGACACTAATCCAACTGTTCAAGAGTTTTGTCAATATATGGCAAACAGAAATAGAATAGATGAATTAGCAGACAACCAACAATACCTATTAAACTTACATAAAGCTTTAGGTATATAACTAATTCTTACAGCTATTACCACAAGTCTCATACCAATCACAAACAAGTTGGTATATACATTCATTGACCAGCTCTTTTGGAGCTGAGTCTAATGGATTTAACGAATATATAAAGTCTTGTAGTATAATATATGAAGAGTCTAGGTAAGGTTTAGATACTTTAGGCATAAATAATTATGTTACATTTTTTTAAAATTACCATCACCTATGGACGGTAGTGGCTAAGCCATTGGAACGTTATAGTAATACTCACACTGCATACCATTCTTCTTATGCCATATAAAAGCGTGAGCTCTCTTGATTGAAGAGATGTATCCACTATCATCATGCCATTGGTCTGTTGCAGACATACTACCCAAGTGCCTTACTGCAATACCGTTTAGTTCTTCAACTTGACCCATCGTACTTGATTTAAGGCTATGTAGATGCCCTCTGTGAACCTCTATGTGCTTTACGCTACTCCAAACATCTCTAAATCTTTGAGAGATAACAGACGCAAGATTCTTGTAGTTCTTTACTCTGTGTCCATGGTCGAAGATAAGAAGACATTCACCATATTGATAAGCCTTCATAAGTGGTCTACTATTATCTACTGTAATATGTGGAGTGTTCTCATATAAAGCTTCCAATGCGTCGCCCATGTGTAACATAGACTCTTCGTCATGATTACCAGGAACAACAACGACACGAACAGGAGCTTGAGCAGCCAAACCATTAATAGCCTCAACCAGCAATTTCCTCCCAAATCTATACGCCTCGTATGCAGAAACTGTATTACTTTGTGGTGTACCTGCTGTAGTAGAGTTAAAAGGGTTAGCTCTATCTATGTTAAGGAAGTCATTACCTACTACAAATACTATTTCTTCGATGTTGAATCCTCTCGCTTTATTAAATAAGGAATGAAGAGCATTGAAAAGCCTATCCCTAGCCACATCAAGACTATAGTTATCACCAGTAATACCCAACTTACCCAAATGCAGGTCGTAGGCCCCAATCTCAAGCAGATAGCCTTCGCCTTCTTTCTTATTAATAGTATAAGTAGGTTCAAATGCATAAGCTTGGAATGCTTCTAGTAAGTCTTGTTTTAAATCTTCTCTTAATATAGCTATGTTTTTCCAGATGTCTATCTTTTTAAACTTAGCTTTCGTTCTATACATAGTAACAGTGACAGGCTTCCTGTCGTTGTCAAATCCTGTTACCTCGTATGTACCGATGTCGAACCAGTCAACTTCCCAGGTATCCAGGTCTACTCTACAGTTCTGTATAAGGTCATCTAATGATTTAACTCTATTACTGTCTTCTACTGATATTGTTAACGAGTCGTCCTTTTCATTGGTGATGACTTTCTCATTTGGTATTTCTGCCGATGAGTATGAAGCTGCTTGTATCTCTTGATTAAAAGCTGCCCTTAAATTTCTGGCTTGCCCTCTTACAGCTTCGTATGTAGTATTGAACATGTGAGCTGTGTAAGAATAATCTCCACGAAGCTTCTCTGGATTCTTTAATAGGTAAGCACGTAGCTTATCATTCTTATTTTTTTCCACGATTTCTTGCTCTGTTTTTAGATTGATTTTCCTTAACTAACTTACCTTTCTTAGTATGAGACATATCCTTACCGTCCTTATTACCGTAAGTTCCTGCTTTACGATTTTTCTTATTCAATTTAGCCCTGTAATCTTTACGCTCATCAGTTGAGTGATACTTCTTATCGTAAGCCTGCTTTTTTTTACGAGCATCAGGGTTTGCAGCGTAGTATTTAGCACTCCTACTCTTACCTTTACCTTTTCCAGCTAATGTATTTCGTGCCATAGCTAGTTTTTTAAATTAACACCCAGAAAGGCTATGTAAAAAAGAGGTACGTAAATATGAAACTCCCAATAAGGATAATTTTCTGACGGCTCAAAACTTCTTATTCCAAAAAGAAGACCCGTATATAAACCTAAATCTAAAGTCATTACATTATGTTTTTTTTGTTAATGCCTATATCTTCCAACCACCTTCTAACTTTTATACCAGCATCAGTGTTAAAAAATAAAGAAGAGTAACCTATCTTTAAGTTCTGGTTATATAGTAAATGATACATTACTATATTCTCCATGCTATCGTATTGCCTCCAAGTTGCGGTGTCAGAAGATTTACCATCTAATTTACCTCCTATATATGCTATATGCTTATAGGATTCATCTGTAGGTGGTTGATTTTTACCAGCTTTATATCTTGAAAGTTGCCCGTTGAAGTGTATTATATCGCAAGATACAGTTAAATTATATTCTTTCTTTTCAGGTACGTAATCTTTCTCTGTACCTGTAGAATGTATTATTAAATACTCAATCATTATTTCTTTATCTTTTCTATGGTTCTTCCAGCGAAGTATGCACCATATACAGTAATAAGAAGCGTTTGATAAATAGGTATATAAGATGGTGATATAACAAAACTACCAGCGTTTCCGTCAAAAATAGAAACAACCACAAATATTGCAGTTAAAAATATGCATATCAGTGGTCGTATATTCTTACTAAGCCAGTTGTCAGACTTCATGTCAGCTTCCCATCGCTTTGTGACTTCTTGTTGAGCCTGTGCTTCGGCTTTCATAAGAACTTCTTTTATAGCCTTCTTAGCGGCTAATCTTTCCTCACCAGAGGTTGTAAGGTTATCTACTATGTTACCTACACTAGATATAATGTTTCCCCCTAATATGTTTAGTAGTTTACTCATTACAGGTCTGCCCATTTATATTTAGTATCGTTGTCTTCGTCTTTATAAGCCTCCAACACCTGCTTTCTATTACCTTCTTTAATTAAAGAGATATGTATCCAGGCAAAGTCAAACTCATTAATCATTTGGTCAAACTCAACATCGCTTCTAAGTACCCAGTCATAAATTTCTTTGTTAGATATTTGGCCATCGTTCCAAAATTGCAAATCCAAAGCTTCACCTTTACAATGCTGGCTTTTAGTACTTCCACCGATAGCCCGATTGACATTTGGATTCCTGTAACCACTACTAATCCTAATAGGACCGATAGCGTCACGCATAGGCTGTATAAGATTAGTAATAATCCTTTGAATATTTTGTAAATGTTCTTTATTCGGGCCATTGTCTATACCTAATCGTTTAGCTGTATTGCTTCGAGTTATCTCAGACAGTACAAAATTATCGCTTAATCTCATCTATGTAAATCTTTCTAGTTAGTATGCCGTCGCTTGCTATATAGAAACCTCTAACGGGTTTTACTTCTCTACCCAATACATCATAATAATGTGTTGGAATAAATTTTGAATCACCTAACTCTTTAATTCCTATTGTAAGACAACCTACATCTACAAGCTGTTCTTTAAACTCTTGAGGCCAAGTACCGAGAGAGTCTATCCAATCTACATCAGATAAAAATCCATACTCTGTTTCGTCTATATAAAGATAAGCACCATTCCATCCATCACCGTATGAATCTATCATACTTATCTGGTAATACTCTGGCAAAACAACAGCACCTAAGTAAGGAGATATACCTTCTAGTAGTATGCCACCATTGCAGGTAAGTATCTGCCAAGTAATTTCAGCAGGGTATTCTCCTGTTGTACACTCTACAAACACTGTTTGCTGTTGAGCATTAGCTGTTTTTGATGCAAACATTATTACAAAAAATAGTAAAGCTGTAACTAATACTATCCACCCATATTCTTCAAGTTTCTCTTTATTCATTATTGAAATTTGTTAAATATTATATCATCTATAAATGACTGGACTTCCTTTTGGGTAGTCTTTAACTGCATCATTATGTTAGGGTTAAATCTCTTTTCTTCAATACCGTTGTTCAAGACAATCAAGGTAGGTATAGAAGTAACGTTAAAACGTTGTTGTATTAAAGAGTTGTTAACAATAGATAGCTTATAACTATTGCAATCTTTTAATGAAGGTAGAAAATCAACTTTATTACCATCGTTCCATGCAGCGTAGAATTCAATTACCACTATTCCTTTAGCTGTTTTAGAATCAAATGAGCTAGAAGTGATGAACTCTTGAGCTACAATATTTGTAGTAATCAGTAATAAACATATAAACTTATTCATAAAGTTTTTGCTTAATAAGTTTCATGTCTTCTTTAATCTCAGATACATCGTCCTGTGTATTCATTATCGTTTGACGGACTAGCTTGTCCTTCATATCAAACTCCATACGAGTAATAACAGGGTCTATAGGTAAGGGTAAGTTTCTAGCCTCTGCTATATCGTTTTGTAATACAAACCACATACCTACTAGAGTTGCAATTCCACAAGCTATACCGCCTAATGTTTTTAAACTTAATTGTATTGAAGTATCTTCACTTAATTCTTTAGCCATCGTTTAGAATATTATATAATTTAATCCAACTTTCATTTCGTAAGAAAGTATATCCCAGTACTTGAGATGTCTTCCTTCTACAAATATACTAAAATGTCTGTTAACTTTTGAGCCTGCCACAAAACCTAAATCCCATTCATTCTGTTTGTTAGGATAAGAATATGAATAATCACTCAGCCCTTTGTGTATAGGGTATAAGGAAACCCAAGCGTGTATCCATGACTGTGTTGTATAAAGATAATAATCAGCTCCTACAACTGCAGAAACTTCTTGTTGTAACCCTAAAAGGTCGAGTTGTTCTTTGTTGTATCTATTAACTAGGTCACCAAAATGATACATATAGAACTCTCTATCTGACTCAGCAATCCACTCTGCAGTACCTGCCTCTGTATCTATCTGCATCCAATCTTCACTACCTCCTGTTGTACTAAAAACACCAAACTCCTGAGCTAATTGCCACCAGTGTTTGTTTAAAGGGTCAGCAAACCATTCTGTAATTGGAGAGTAACCATATACAGGGTGAGAACGATGGGCTACGCCTAAAGTAAGGTCGAGATTACCAAAACTTTTGCGTAGCCTAACCTCGCTCAGAGTGTATTTAAGGTCAATTAATCCATCATCTATATACGATGCTCTTGCTGTATAGTTGTTTGATATATACCTAAGTTTATATTCATGTTGACGAAACGTCATACCTCTATTTCGTATAGAGGAATATTCAAATAAATACTCTAAGCCAGGAGCGTTAGATATTGTAGCGTAATCACTTATTTCATTCTCTGAGCCCGTGTAAAAATTACCTTGTTTTACTTGGTAATTAAAACGTGCTATCTTTCTAAGACCAATGCTTACATTGTAATTTGGTTTGCTTACGTTAGTAATTTCTACTAACTGTCCTGAACCAGCTACACCATCAACGATAAATGATTGGTTTTCCGAGAACGGAGCTCCTGTTGAAAAGCTTGCATAGAACGTAGCAAACTTTAATAATTGTGCGTTAGCTATTAACGGACAAAGTAATGTTAAATATAGTAGTTGTTTTAACATTTCCATCTTCTTCTAGCTTGTCTTATTCTTGAATCAGGGTCATTCTTTGTCTTAGCACTACTGTTCTTTAACTGACCAGCAGACCTAGCACAATATGACTTCCTTCTACCCGCAGCCTTACTACCTTTCTTAACTGTGCCTGTAACGGCAGTCTTAAGTTTACTACCAGGATTAGCTTTCTTATAAGCCTTAACACCTTTAGCTGTCATTCCAGCACCACTTTTAGTAGGTCTGTAATTAGCTCCTTTACCTTTAGTAGTTTTTCGTATTGGTGTGTCTTTTTTTCTAGGCATTAGTCATGTTGTTTATCAAAATTACAATTAACCATACCACCATTTTTATAATTCTTTGCAGTTTTTTTTGCGCGCTTAAAATTTGCGTTAGTAGGAGCTCCATCGCTACCTTTCTTTCGCATCTTTTCTTTACTACCCGCTTTTATTCTTTTGCGTTTAGCGTGTATGTTAGCGTACAGGCCTTTCATAGCTTAGTTTTTATATAAAGCTACTGCATCTGCTGCATCTGCTGCATCCATAGATGTTATATCCCCAAACAGTACACACCCTCCGTTTATTAGAATAGAAGTACTTGTTACTCCGTCCATAATAAAAGTGTATGTACCATCATTTAAGAATTGACAACCAAAATACTTACCTGAAGTAGCAGTAGTTACAGTTGTACCTTGATGTATGTCAGTGCCTTTAGCAGCTGTTAATCTTGTGTTTAAATCATGTATTGAAGCCATTGTCTTAATTTTTAAGTTGTTGTAAATATAATTATTTTAAATTTGTTTATGAACCACATGCTTCGCAGTCATCATCATCAATCCCGCAAGTCTCAGGTTGTTCTTGTTCTTCTAAATCAACTAACCAGCTATCCCATTGGAGTCTAGCAGTTTCTTCATTTTTCTCTTTTTCGTCTTTACTAGTCTGCATTTACTTTAAAATTACCGTACATCCATGTTTGAATAGATGGACTTTTTGTTAATACTAATTTGTATTTATATGTACCAGGGTTTATTGAACTGTTAGTTGTAGATATAGATATAGATATTTTACCTGTAGAATCTAATGTTCCCGAACCTCCTGTAGTATTTGCAATACCACTACCATTAGATAATGTTATAGCATTGCTGTTGTTGTTATCATAAACAGAGAAAGTTGTTGTGTATCCTGTAAGGTTAAACGCAGAACCACTACTATCAGCTATCACTAAGTTGATAATCGAACTATTGTTTTCTCTAACTACAATATCTATTTTTTGAGATATATCTGTGTTTATTGTTGCCATGCTATATGTCTGCTATATTTATTACTGCTCCGTATATTACTTGTGATGTTGTTGTTGTTATAACCTTTATAGCTACATAGTTAGTTGCTGCTGAGTTGTATGCTGTTCTTAAGTTTATAACAGCTCCAGAATTCCCACTACCTATTTCAGATAATACTCCTGTAGTTGCAATTACACCATTTAAAAAAGTTAACACAGTACTACTAGAATATACAGCATACCCTGTTACTTTCTTACCTTCTGGTATAGCAACAGATGCAAATATTTCTTGTGCAGAGCTAACCACTCTAACTCCTATCTTATTTCTTATATCATCCTCAATAACGGTACGCTCTAAACTAGCATCATCGTTACCCATAAACTGTGTAGGTAGTATCTTGATTGTGTTTCCATACACACCACCTGCAGGTCCAGCAGCTCCAGCAGCTCCTGTAGAGCCTGTATTACCATTACTACCATTGCTACCGTTAGAACCATTTGCACCTGTATTACCAGTATCTCCTTTAGGACCTCGTGAACCTACAACATCAGAAACTACATGTCTTCTTAGTTCATCTACATCTTCTTGTACTAAACCTATTTGATATATAACTCCTGCAATCGCAGGCTCTTCATCAGGGGCAGTTGCAATTTTACCAATGTGACCAGCATCAAACTCATCTTTAAGTTTCACTTTATCTGACCCATCTTTGTTGTGTATAGGGTTTGACTTTTTACTTGCTAATGCCATATTATGTTGTTAAATCAAATACTAATTCGATTGTTATATTTTGTCCACCATCAGGGTCAGCCGTAGGGTCAACCTTTATAGCCATAGTATCTCCTTTACTATAGGCATTGCTTACTGAACTAAAATCAAATAAAACTGCAGCACTTGCACCTACAGCAGCAGTAACATTACCTAAAACTGTAGTTACAGTAGCACCACTAGCTCCTTTATATAGCTTTAAGTTAGTGCTACCCATATTAGTTTCACTCCTAAGAATCATTTTCTTTACAAAACCGTCATACGGAAATGTGAAGTTTACATATTCAGGAGATAATGTTGCGGTATTCTGCTCATTCAAACTACCATTTAAGGGTATGTATCTTGAGTAGGGGAAGCTTAGAAAAAACCCAGCATGTATAAAGTGATGGTGAGCATTTTCTTTCTGTATATTAACACCCTCTATTGATACAACACCAGCTGAAACTCTAGCTATTGTGGTATCACTTGCGTGACCTAACTCTACTGTACCACTAACTGCTATATTACCAACAACGTCTAGTTTTTCAGATGGACTACCAGTTCCAATACCTACACCTGTCGTAGTAATACGCATTTGTTCTACTTCGTTAGAATAGAATTGTATATTGTCTGTGTTACTACCGCCTTCTAATTTTATCTGAGTGTCGGTGTTTGTTGTTCCTATTAATAGTGAATTATCTGCTACTATACTTGGAGTTAAACCATTTGTTACTAAAGAGAAACCTCTACCAAAACTTCTATTAGTGTCAAATCTAATTTCAGAAGGTTGGCTATCTGTTCGTGTTATATGTAGGTCTCCTCGTAAAAGAGTTCCGCCATTACCTGATGTCGTTATACTATCTGCTGTTATCTCTCCGCTAGCCTTAATATTACCAGTAACATCTAGTTTTTCTGTGGGAGATGTCGTTCCTATCCCAACGTTACCTGTATTAGAAACATAAAAATCACCTCCAGCTGATGTTGAGCCATCAATAAGTACTCCTCCATCATTATCAGTATTATATATTTCTAAGTCCCCATTTCTATTATATTCAATCACACCTTGTTCGGCAGCAGACTTTTCAAATATAAGTTTGATAGGTGTTGCACCTCCACCAGCAGAAGTAAGTTTTAAGAAGTCCGTTTCGCTTGTAGAAGATATTTCAAGAAGTGATGTTGGATTTGCTGTTCCAATACCAACATTACCAGAAGAGTTGACTAGAAGTGAAGGTGAAGTTTTAGACGTACCTATAAAATATTCATTACCAGTTGAACCTGTAAAATCACCTGAGTCAGATAAACCTGCAACCCACTTCTCTGAATTGCCAGTATGGTATTTTAAAAGCGCACTATAGGCTACATTATCGTTCCTTCGTATAGTTATACTAGCATTACTAGGACTTTCAGATACAACTCCTGTAGTTGCTAATATATGTAATGCAGACACAGGCGTATCCGTGCCGATACCAACTTTACCGTCTATAAACTTATCCCCAGAAGTTAGTGCTGTAGCTGTAGCTGCATTACCTGATATAGTAGTTTGAACAACATTTGTATTCTTAGCATTGTTTAATACATGCTCATCAAATATTGCTTTTGACATTACCCCACTTACAGAAGTAGTTGCTATTGGTATAGTAGCGTCTGTTCCATCTGAAGATGCTATTACTCTAGCACCTGTACTATTTGCTACAGATAAGTTAGTAACTACATTTGTTGCTTTAGCAGAGTTCGCTTCTAAAGCTATAACTAAATCATCTGACATTGCACCCCAAGCAGCGTTTGTAGCTGCAGGAATTGATATATTAGAACCGTTCGAAGTATTTAGTTGTAGTTTAGTAGCAACCGCAGTAACAGTAAGATTTCCTGCTACATTAGAAACTTTTGCTGTGTTTGCATCTATTTCGTCAAACAACGCAGGACTAAGTAATCCAGAAACACTTGTAGTTCCTAAAGGAATTACAGCATCAGTACCATCAGAAGATGTTATTGTTCTAGCTGCTGCCGAACCTGTGATTGCTAAATTAGTCGTAACGTTTGTAGACTTAGATGTATTTGCGCTTATAGCCGATGCTTGGCCAGTAGTAATTGTAGTTGTATTACCAGCTAAGGCAGTTGAACTACTTGTACCTAAAGCAAGTAGAGCAGTGTTACCTGCAAGGGCAGTTGAACTGCTAGTCCCTAATTGTAGCAAAGCAGTATTACCTGCTAATGCTGTTGAAGAAGATGTTCCTAATCCAGGAAATGATACTTTACTGTTGTTTGTCGAGACATTAGATTCTATAGTATCTAAATTAACAGCCTGTGTAACCGATATATAATCTGTCTTTACTTTAATAGCATTTATATTATTGGCTTGAGCAGATGTTATACCCGTCTTAGCAGTATTTAAAGGAACTGCTGAAGCTATATCTATACCGTCTACAGTTCCTGCTAAAGATATATTACCATTTAACGTAAGATTAGTTGCTGTTACTGTGCCTGTTAAAGTTGGGTTTGTTTCTATCTTAGCACCTGTAATACTTCTTTCTTGATATTTTATAGTACTAAGAGAGTTGTTTGCAATCTTACCCTCAGTAACAGTAAAGTCCTCAAGCTTACCTCCTTGAATAGTACCATCAGATATAAGCTCTCTAGTTACAGTACCAGCTTGTATATGACCTGCATTAATAGCATCTGCAGCTATTTTAGCAGAAGTTACAGCGTTGTTAGTAATCTTAACTGTAGTTACTGAGTTAGTACCTAGCTTAGCTGAAGTTATTTGTTGATTACCTATATCATTAGTTGCTATGGTATTGTCAGCTATTTTATCTGAAGTAATAGCGTTGTTTGCTATTTTAGCTGTAGTAATAGAGCTGTTTTGAATGTTTGTTTCTCCTTGAACACCTTGAGGTCCAGCAACTCCTATTGGCCCTGTAGCAACTACACTTATAGTAGGTGAAACCAAAGCAGAACCAGACAAAGTACCACTGTCTACGGTAGTAATATTTACAGTAGGCTGTGACTTAACTTTAAGAGATATGTTTATTTTTGTATTAGACATTACAAATCTACTATCTTAAACTTTCCATACATAACTGTGTTTGTTTGATTGTCTGTTGACTCCTTAACGTATAATTTGTACTTATAAGAACCAGCTCTTACACCCATGTGAGTAGAAGGAGAGTCTATAGTAAGCACAGCTGTAGAACCAACTACAGTTATTATTTGAGCTTGTACATATCCAGCACCAAAATTAGAAGCTAAAGAATTAAACCCTAGAATCATTTCGTCGTTTGCGTTATATACTTCCATATAAGCAACGTAGTTTGAACCCCCTACACTTACTATATTGTATATAGTACCATCAGTATTAGTTAATGTTATTTGTAAGTAAAAAGAATCATTTTTCCTTGCGGTAATGTCTATTTTTTGTGCAATATCTGCTGAAAGTTTACTAGCCATTATATATTATTTATTTTAATGCTAATTTAACATTTTTTTTTGACACTACTTTTACTTGTATATTATTATTTAAAGCAGTAACTTTAATTGATTTTATTTTAATCTTCATATTACAGTAATGTATATAATAAGTTGTTATATGTTTTTAAGTTTAGTGTACTAATAGATAAAGAAGACACTCTTATTTGACTTAAGTTTGCTGCGACTGTAGGACTAGCTGAAACAGTAAGAGGGACTGTATTACCACTATCATCAGTCAAGTGATAAAATACTGTTTCGTTAGCTGCAAAACCATCTTTAGCTGTAGTAAGGGAGTCATTTAGAGGTGCGCTAAAGGAATAAGAATTATTTGGCAACGTAACTGACTCATTATACTTTAAAGTCGCAGAGCTTGCGTATGTTACCCCTCCAGAATCTTTAAGTTTTATATCAAAAGATATGTGTTGTTGAAATTTCTGTATATCTTGCAATATTTCAGCATAACTTAAACCCACTTCATCACTTTCTTCATTAAAATTTAAATCTCCTTCATTATTATAAAAAGCCAACCAAAAAGCTCTGTACCCATTATTTCTATAGTACTCTAAAAGGCTACCTTTTAGTTTGTTTATTATATTTAACTTAAATCTTGTTAATGAGGAAGTCTCAAGAGTAGTAAAAAAATTATATAACGTGTTATATATAAAAATAACCTGAAAATCAGAACCTTTAGATACTATATCGTCAACCTTATCTGGAATAGTAATAGGGTCAGCAAGGCTAACAGTTACTCCTGTAAAAACGTTAGACACTCTAATAGCATTTAAAGTTGTTGACCTTGAAAACTTGCCTCTTCTCTTTCCCATATCGTTACATTGTTATTTCTATACTTCCAGAATTAGTTTGAGACCCTGTATGCTCTATCTTTAATTGATACCCTTGACCAGCGACTAAAACCCCTATACCATCAAACCCCCATTTTGGTAAATAAACATTACCTTGAAAATCCTTTACAATAATTAATGTACCATTTAAACCTTGTTCAATGTTAAGAAAGTTGACATTATTAAAATCAGAGTTAGTAACTCCATTAAATATCATTGGCCATGTAGGGTGTTGAAACTCTTCTCCTGTTAGTCCATCAACATTAGGTAATGGATTTCCTATTAAATTATACCCAGTTTTTAATGGAATAATACTGCCGTAAGCTCTATTTCCATTAGAATCAGCTTCACTTAAAGGATTTCCTTTAAAGCTAAAAGATTGAGCATTTGTTAATTTCATCAAATAAGCTTTATTATTAGTAAAATTACCAATTCCATTAAAATTATATGCTGGTAAATAAGAATTACCAAGGTTGTCTTTTACTATAATAATATTATCTGAAGGATTTTGTTGAGCTCCTAAAACACTTAAGTTTTTACTATTAACAAAAGAACCACTAGAATCATCATAATCTCCATCTACATCTATAGTTAAACAGAACATAGACCAACTAGCTGGAGAAACCCTAGTATGTATTTCAAAATAATTTGAATCTGAAATATCAACCTCTCCCGAACTACCTAGAGTATTAGGGAAAACTATATCTATACTTTCGTATGAAGATACTACGTTTGGGGCTGAAAAAACTGCAGGGTATAAAGCTTTTTGACCTTCTACGTCGGATATTTCTAATACTGTAAAGTCTGGCATATCATGTAAAGCTAAATATATTACTAGTTTCTATTCCGTTTATAGAAAAAACTATTTCTGGATAAGACTTCCAATCAAATTCTGATATTGCACCTGAATTTTGAACAACACCTACTAATTGAGCTTTAAATTCTAATATTGAAGAATTTAATGTAGAGTATTTTAAAACTAATTCAGCATTATGTATATAATTAGCTGGAGAATTAGGAGCAAATAACACCTTAAACAGAAGCACTTGGTTGGTGCTAGAAAAAGGACTTAAAGTAATAGAATTAACTAACCTTATATTGTTTATAATACCCGTTAAAGGTATTAAAGGGGTTTCAGACCAAGGATATTCATTAGAATTCGCTATAAAAGAACCCCCACTTTGCTGGCTTATCGGTATATACCAATTAAATTTAGAATAATTACTAAATGTTGCATAATTTATAGCAGGAATAACGCATCCAGAATGTATAGTTACATCTTGATTAGTAGTATTTTTAATTTCAAATTGCATATACCTAGCAGGTGTTGGCTCTAGATTTAATCCAGAGCCATTAAACACACTAGCTACGCATTCAATAGAACTAGGCATATTAACCTATACTTATATTCCCAAAGTTTATAGTCTGACCACTTGAAACTGCATCACCTTCTGCATCAGCTGTTATTATTTGAGCATTATTAGCTACTGAAGTTTTAAATAAATAAATAGACTCATATAATCTAATACCATTTGAGTTGTAAGCAGAAGGTGTTAAGACTTCAAACGCATCGTTTGTAGTATTATAATACCTGTGATTATAATAATCTGCAGGCATAAATACAATCCTCATCCAAGACTGGTAATTACCAAAAGAATTTGCTGAAGATGTAGCAAAAGGAATTTCCATTTTTATATTTAAAGTAGGATTTACTTTTGCCCCACCTACCAAAGTCAATCCCGTGATTGTTGTAAGTGAGTCGGTTTCTAAAGCAGGGTCTTTATCAAGTCTTTCTATAAGCCCACTTGAAGAATTTGGAGTAAAATTTAATGCTCCAGCCCCATATCCAGCTTGATTGTCTTTAGCAAGATTCTCAAAATTGTTAACGGTAGATTCACCAGTATATTTATGAACCAATAAAGAATGAACTGCAACAGCGTTTTGTCTTCCTAAATTTTTATAATAAGTTGTTGGGTTATCTGAATACCATCTATTAGAATCACCAACAGTACTAGTACTAGCAGCGTTTTCTGTGTAAAACGAATATTTTGTATTAAACGATGGTGTTCCTCCTGTTCCGTGGACATTTCCATCTACACCTTGTATAGAAACCAAAAGAACAGGGTCGTTAGCATTTGTATTTGGTTTATACCCTAAGTCAGCTGAACTATTGTTTGTTAAACCATTTATGTTATAATCATACATTCCAGAGTTAGTACCAGTCTCTATACTATGTAAATATAAAATACTATCTCCTGGGTTAGTTAAAAGAACTCTACCAAAAGAAACGTACTTACCTGAACCATCAACTGCTGCAACTGCATTTAACATCTTATAGATGTTATTGTTTGGTACAAAATCTCTAAGTTGTGAGTTGTCTGCTTTCTTTATATAAGGAGTGTACGTGTTGTAAGATTTATTTCCTTTAAAATATAACGTCTTATTAGAACCTTGATTAGCAACAAGTATAGCAGTATCTATTTTAAATGCAGTAGAATTAGTTATAGCAGATACTTTACCTAAATAAGCCCCACTTTCATTAGTTAAATAAACTTTCATACCAACAGTTACATAGTCAGTATTACCTGTAATGTGGTCAGCAGCAGCAGCATTACCGCTATCTAAAGTAGAAGACGCTTGTATATGTGTTTCTGGATAAGATAAATTTGTAGAGGTACTAATAGAATTAGTAGCTCTACCAATAGTATCTGCAAGGGCTGACCAACCAGCACTAGTGCTAGAACCAGAAGCTTGAACAGTAACATTTTCGTTTACATAAACTCCACCTCTATGTCCAGAATACATTGTTCTAACGCCCATAGCCGTGCTAAGAGGAAAACTACCAGTCGTGTTGTTAATTGTAGCATTACTAGCATTATACCAACTTGTTACTGGAAATTTATTTATAGTACCATCCATAACACTAGTAGCACCTGAAGTAGTGTTTGGAACATTACTTAACTGTGTGTATATAGACGAAGGAAAAGCAGTGTTAAAACCTTGACTTTGTGGTGTCAAATCAGGATAACTAGGTCTTAGTTGGTGTTTTAAAGTATAAAAGTTTGCACTAGGAAGAGTAATATGAGGATAATCACCATCTATATTCCATCCAATTCCGTCATTTGAATCCATTGTAAAAGAAGACTTAGCTACACCCCAATCATTAAGGTATTCAGATGTAATCTTAGAATTATCATAAGCACCACCCCAAAGTTTACTTGTTGTAAGTGATATATTACAGTCATAATGTAATGCTACATCTTTAGTGTCTGCATTAGAAAAGCCAAAAGCAGCAAATGAACCTGTAACAAAACTACCACTACCGTCATTGGCAGATGTTATTGCAAATTTTGATGGCTCAACACTACTTGAAAATAAATCAGTATTTGTCAAATTAAACACTCCAGATTTACCTCCAGTTGTAAATGTAATTTCTGAACCGTTATCTTCTCCTGAAGTTGCTCTTGCCCAATTGTTCCAACGAACATTAATAATTAAATTAATTGTACTTTCATTTAAAGCTACAGAGTCTTGAGAGTCTAAATTAGGTGGTGTAGCTCCATTGCCTGTAGATTTTCTATTATATCCTGCAACTTTTTGTGACTGAGTTGATGGTATTGTCATTCTTTCGTAAATACCAGCCTTTAACTTAAACATAAAGTTTTTCTGAGCAGTTGTATAAGCAAACGAATCACTGTTAAATTGAAGTCCATAAACCTGACCAATAGCAAATTCATTTAGAATGTAATTAAGTCCTCTAGCTTGAGTGTTTGTGTCAATCAAATTTTTAGTACCATTAAAAAACCCAGTATTAAGGTGGGTGTAATCTACATTTTTATAAAGACTTATATTAGTATTATTTACATCAAAATCCGAGGAATCTGAAGTTAACGTATATGAACCTTCCTCTACAGAATCAATATCAGTAACATCAGATATTTTCATCCAACCAGAGGCATTACCTCCAACAAAATTTTGGCCTATGTTATGTTTTGAAAGGTCGCTAGAAACTGCAACCGCAGTGTCGCCACCTAAAGATAGAGAACCACTAGAAGCACTTACTTCAGAAGTAGTCCAAGCAAAATCACCTCCAACTTGAGTACTTACGTCACTAACTTCAATAACACTTTTAGTTTGACCTACATGGGCTCTAAAAAGAGTATTTGTTTTTGCTGTACCATAATAACCTAAATCTAAAGTACCAGTATCAACAGCCGTCTGTTCTGTAGTAAATACTTGACCAGAAAGAGACCCTAACTTTGCATTAAGAACAACGTTATTAAAAGATTCACTTTGTATATTAATAGTATGAGCACCTGTATTTGAAGTTATTTTTATTAAAGTTGAAGAGTTTTGTGTTTCTACGACAGTAGGATTGTATTGTAAAATAAAAGCTCCGTAAGAGTTAGCTGGAATACTATTAGCTAATAAGCTATCAATTTTATATATAGGAATAGTTCTTCCAGTTTGTCCTAATTGAGTGTTGTTAATTTGAGTACTATCTATATTTGCATCAGCTGTAAGATGAAGGAACATATTAGCAGCATGAGCAGTGTTATCACTAGAAACACCAAATTTTGGAAGTGCTACAGGGTTAGCTAAAACGTTAGTTCCAGTAGCAAGATTTTGTGGCTTTCCCATAAACACTTTACCTGCATTGTTTTCAGGGTTCATTTTAAATGAACCAATAGTACTATTACCCGTAACGGTTGAAAGAAGCACAAATGATGTTTGTCTTTCTAATTTTATTTCACTTATGTTTAACAAACTACCAGCAGCTCCTGTGTTTTTTACAACAATAACAGCGTAAGCTGCTTGCACACTATCGCTAGTGTTTTGAAATGTGTAAACATCAAATCCCTCCTCTACAGCGTTATTGTCTAAATCAAAAGTGCTTGCAGCTACGCTATTTGCAGTAGTGTGATTGTTTCCTGTAATTAATGGGTAATGTGCCATTTTATATTAGTTTTAAATAAGTTGAGTCCGATTCGAACCATATTCTTTTAGTTGACGTTGTATTAGGTATACAAAAACCTAAAGACTTTATCCAATGCCCAGAAGAGGAAGTTGGGGTGGTATCTAAATTACCACTTGAATTTAAATATATTGTTCTTCCAGCAGTCCAATTAGTTATATTAGAAGCTGAATTACTAAAATCAAAATACCCCTTATGCAATAAAGTTAATGTAGTTCCTGTATAAGATAAAAATAACATTAAATTATTATACGCTCCTCCAGCTGTGCTATTTAAGTTAACTTTATTTAAAGTTGAAGCGTAAGCGTTAGCTGTTCCTGAAGCATCAGTTGCAAAGTACACTATATCTCCTGCTACTAAAGTAGATAAATTAAGAGTTCCTGTGCTTGCAAAATTAGGAAAAACATACTTAAAGCCATCAAGCTCTTTAGCTAGTTGACTGTAAGGAAGAGAACCCATAGTAATATTAACTGCACCAGACAAATCAAAGCTTCCAATGTTAGCTGTCCCTGTAGTATTTGTTAAACTATATATCTCTTTAGGTACGTGAGTAAATTGATAATTATTAATGGGTTGAGGTTCAAATACATCTGTAGTAGCTGCAGTTGGCGATATTGCAACATTAGACACAGACGTTGTAATATTTAACGTCTGTGATGCTGTTGATACTGATATAGCTACTTCTGTTGCCATTATATTTGTGTTATGTCAGCTCTTAATGTAAACTTTCCGTACAACCATGTTATATACTCTACACTTCCTCCGTCAGGATACTTATAAACTTGGAAGTCATAATTGTATTCTCCAGATTGAAAATCAATATTGTTAAAAGGAACATTAATCGTAACAACACCTGTGCTTGGATGAAAATATATAGCAGAGCTAGTTGTTGTACCCCCTGTGTAAAACCCTTCTTGATTAGCTTCAGGGAATCTATCTTTAGGATGAATACCATCAAAAGTACTACCGTGCTCTTGGTTATCTCTCCAATAATCACTAAAAAAACTTATAACTTTATCTCCACTAGAATTAACAATAGTCATTTTTCCTTGATAAGAAGGACCAGCTCCCCCACTTGCAGCAGGGAATGCTACTACATTACTTACAGAATCCTTAACTGTAAGTATCATTTTAAATGTATCGTTTCTTCTAGCAGTAATATCTAAGTTTACTGCAACATCTGTATTTAAAGTAGTAGCCATGTTTTATTATTTATACAAATATACTAATTAAAGTTTTTAGTTTTTTTTGTTAGTTTAAAGGTCTTTGTCTTTTGTCTTTTTTATTTTCTAACTGTAAAGGTTTTCTAAGAGGAGCTGGTAATAACCTTGCAAAGTGTGCTACAGATTTTAAGTCTCCTTTATCTCCATACTTAGCTTTACGTTGGTATTCAGTTTGTTTTGCTGTATGATAAAGTGCAAGAGCTAAATTTTCTATCGTGTCTGTTGCAGGTATGTTAGTCATATACGTAAGCTTTGGAACGTTACCTAATAAAAGCATATCTCCTAAAAGTTTCTCAAACAACTTAGCAGTTTCATCTTCTGGCTCGTCATCATCATTAGTAGCAATAGCTATAGCGTATAGTAAAGAAGCAACCATAATACCGTTAGTTCCATACATTACTCTCATTACAGCTTCACGTTCGTGCGGTTTAAAGTTCTCATCAAGTTCTTTTCTAAACTCACTAAACTTCCACAGCTTACCTTCCTTATGCATTTTATCTATAAACTTCCTAGCTCCTATTATTGAGCCCATACGTAAATTACCTAAGTCATCCACATCTTCAGACTTAAACCTGTCAGCTAAGAAAGTTGGAAACCATCTCTTAAACTGCATAGCCATAGTACCAAGAGAAAATAGTTGTATGAAACGTACATCAGTTTCAGAATACCCTCTACCTTGTACATCAATTACTTTTCTTTCTAAAGTAGCTACATCCTGTTGAGTTAGTCTATCTTCTTCTGCTCCATTAAATTTAAGGTCTCCGTTCTTGTCTATAAAATAACCATCCCATTGCTTTTGAGTTAATTGACCTAAAAATTGTGCTTGTTGTATCCAATTCTCTGCAGCTACCATAGGGTAGAAGACAACAGAACTTAAAGAACTTGCACCTAAACCTTCGGCTAATTCCTCTGCACGATATGTGAGTATACCTAGTTCGTCAATCATCTTACGAGCTTTAAGCCTAGCAGGGTTGTCGTAAATCTTATCGCTACTTAATCCCCAATATCTAGCTTCACCTTTTATTAAGGCTTTACCACCAGCTTGTCTATAAGCATTGTATTTACCAATCAACACGTTACCTTTTGCAGCAGGAATATTAAATCCTAATGCAATATACATAGTCCATTGAGTGAAGAAGTTAGCTAGAACTTGCTCAGGCTGCCTTCCTAGTATCTTTATAGTACTATCGCTAAGAGTAAGATTCTTTTCCTTAATAAGGAATCCTTCTTTAACTACTTTCTGTAGAAACTTTCTAGCGTTTTCATGATTATCCCCAAGGCTTGACATAGCTGCATCTATCTCAGCAGTCTTATCATTAAATCCTGAAAAAGCCAGCTTGTAATCCTTAAGACTTGCATCTCCTTCGTTTGACCTTATATGCTTTAATCCAGAATATCTAGAATCAGTAACTTTTTCGTCGCTTATATAAGAGTGCTCTAAAGCTTTATCGTCTCCAGCCCACGAAAGAGTATTCCAAACTTTAGCTTTAGGGTCATAGAACATATTACCATGCAAGAACATAAAGTCTCTTACGTAAGTGTTTAAAGCCTGGTGTATATTATGAGTGGCTAAGTAACCAGAAGTCATAGAACGTGAGTGTACATACCTGTTAACAGCTTCTTCAGATTCTAAAGCCATAACGTCATTAACTGGTGATGTTACGTTTATATCGTTATCGTTGTCGTCTTTCTTGTTGTCCCATAACTCTTGAGCTCTTTTTTGTATAACTCTATATGCTTCAACTCTTTGAGTTCCAGTCATAACTTGTTTGCTATTACCTTTAGAAGAAATCATCTTTACCCCACCTTTAACTATCTGAGCTCTTGATATTTTAAACGACTCTCCTGGAGCATGCATAAAGATAGCTTTCCAACTAAAGTAATCTAAAGTTGCTGGTTCACCTGTTATAGGATTAACTCCCTTAATCATTACATCAGAAAGCATTTCATCACCCTTAAACATTTGGTAGTACATACCGAACAAGCCTCTTCTATGGTAAGTCTCCCAAGTATTAGAGTTTATGTTAGCTACATAGTTAGCCCCTTTAGTCGTCTTATATAAGTTTTTAGCTTTTATTAATTCTTTGTAGAAGTTTGTATACTTAACGTACATTTTTATATACTCTTTCTCAGACTCGTGTAAATTTTTGTACTTTTTACCTTCTTTCTTTAAAGATATAGTATTACCATACTTACCACCTTTGTTAAATAAATCTGGGTGCAACTCTAAATTAGACCTATCTCTGTAAGATACTACACCTTCCTTATCTGTTATCTTTTCAAGACCAGTGTAAGACTTGTAGAAATTCTCAAACAACTTTTCACTATAACCCATTGTACCTATAGGCATGTAAGCCATAAAAGCCTTAATTCCTTTAGCAGCTAAATCGCTACCAAACTTGTGCTTGAATAAGGAATCCAATTTATCGTTCATTTCTTTAGCAACAAGAGATATGTTTCTTGTATACTTCATATGAGTCATCTTGATGTTCTTGTTTATATAAGCTATCGCTGGCTTAGTTTTACCAAAATCACCTGGAGACATCCATAAAGTCAATGTAGAAATATCTTTAGATTTTTTGTGCTGACCATCAATAACTGTTTCTACGAACTTCTTACCGTGTGCATACTCCCAATCAGTGATTTGTTTTTCAGCTATATGATTACCAAAGTTATGTTGAGCTAAACGTAGTAATGTATCAAAAGCCATAGAGTCTAACTTGTAAGACTCTTTACCTATAACTACAGTACTTTTATCTATTACATCTCTAAGGTTAGTGTATATATTTCTAACATCTTCAAACTTTTTATCTAAAGCTTTCTTGCTCTTTTCTTTATTATTATGGTCTAGTCTGTATATGGTATCGTCTAATTCCTTACTAATTTCTTTATTTATTTTAGCAGCTCGTTTTACAGACTCTTCATAAACTTTAAACCTTAAATCCAGGTCTTCCTGCATGTTCTCACTTAAATCTTCTATTTTTTGACCTTTAGGTAAAACCTTAGCTGCATATTCTTTTTTAGTATACGCTACACCAGTATCTCCGAAGTGGTTTCTACTATGAGATGCTATCTTTAAA
>Ga0208032_1000478_pt1 | contig 22319 bp, 24 predicted proteins | sample MalvirAntarct_66_FD_184254 | JGI IMG/M metagenome (GOLD analysis project Ga0208032, IMG submission 184254) | Marine viral communities from the Global Malaspina Expedition - Malaspina viral metaG Antarct_66 (SPAdes) (version 2) | ecosystem: Environmental > Aquatic > Marine > Oceanic | place: West... | reverse complement strand
CGTTCAATCTGAAGCTCAGGTATGCCTATAATTGTGCCTGCGAGGGACATCGGTGTTCTCCATTAAAGTGATCGTCGCAAAATCAGTTTAATGTAATGCCGGTGTCCCCCGTTAATGATGTAGAGCCCACCCTCCAAAGATTATTTCAAACAGGTCATTTGTCCTTCTTCTTATAGCTTATTTCTACTGTATTACCCTTCAGACTTATTTCGACTATTACTCCAATCTATTTTCCTGCTCTACTATTGGCTAAGTGCCAAGATAACCAAGCATGCAGTACTAATCAGATAGTCGTGGGTACGGCTATGTTCATCTATTTTATGTTGTGACATCTGGCATATTGAGGTAACAACGAGTTAAAGTGATTGTTAAAGAAATATACGTGCGGAGTTAGTGTGCAGTAGAGTAGAGAATGCGCGCATGCGCACTACAAAAATTTTATGGTTAAAAGATGAGAAAAGAGTACTTTCACGGATTTTTAGATTGGATAGCAGGAGGTGCTGGAGCTGCTTCATTGGCTCTATTTTTGTTCGTTCCTACATTAAGCAATATTGATATTGGCCATCAAAACTATGCCACCCACTTTTTTTTAGCAGCCATACCTTTCCTAGTTTTCTCTTGTGCCTTATCTCGTGTAATTTCTTCTAAAAATAAGAGTACTGATAAAACAGATAATATTCTTGTATTCCTGGTGGGATTGGGTGGATTACTATTGATTACGGGACTTTGGTTTTTGTGTAAGGCTATGGGTAACCAATTGGTAGGTACGTTAGGTATCACATTTGGTATATCATTTATCTTATACCAACAAGCCACAGAAAGTATTTTAAAGCCATAACAAGGCAGTGTTGTCGCCTTCGGCTGGGACTACCATTCCGCTGGCGCTCCATGTCAGCCCCAAACTGCGGCGTTATGCAAAAGAGAGGTGAAAAATGAGTACTAGAAGAATCAACGTATTTATTAGTCACGCTTGGTCCTACTCCGGGCATTACGAATCTTTATCAGGTTGGATTTTTGATAAAAGCTGGAGGTCGGGGCAGGCATCACTCGACTTCAGAGACTTCTCTGTCCCTAAAAATGATCCAATACACGATGCGAAAAATAATTCAGAGTTGAGAGATGCCCTGTACGGGCAGATTAGGTTGAGTCATGTAATCGTTATTCCGACGGGAATGTATGCAAACTACAGCAAATGGATTCAGAAAGAAATTGATGGTTCAAAGAACTACAACAAGCCGATCCTAGCCGTGAATCCATGGGCTTCTATAAGGAGGTCTAGCGTAGTGGCGGCAGCAGCTAACAAAACAGTGGGCTGGAATAAAAAAGGTGTTGTAGGAGGGATATGGGACCTGTACAACAATGTGTGAAGTGAAGGTAACTTCTGAAGATCTTCCTGGTCTCTATCAATCAGCAAACAGCTGCTCTATACGTGCTCAGAAAGTTTATTTTAATTCCCTGAAGTGGTACCTGCTACTCTTGATTGTAGCAGCGATCCTTCCTTTTCTAGCAGAATCCGATGCTTTGGGCGCCCTAGCCTCTGCGGTTCTTTTTCTGGTTACCTTGGGCATCTTAATTTTTCTAAGAGTCAAACGTCCCGACGATATATGGTACAACGGCCGAGCCGTCGCTGAATCAGTGAAAACCATTAGTTGGCGATTGATGATGAGGGCTGATCCTTATCATGATGCGGATACGCTAGATAACGTATCAAAAAACTTCATTCATGATTTAAGACAAATTCTTTCTCATAACGAAAGCTTGTCGCATTCTCTGGAGGCGCGATCAGGAATCAAAGAGCCGATTTCAGATCCAATGAGGGCATGTCGGGAGTTGCCGGTTCAGGATCGGTTGGCTGTATACAAAAAGTACAGAATACAAGATCAAGCCAGTTTTTATTCAGAGAAGGCTGAGTTCAATAAAAGGAGAGCTGCTCAATGGTTCTGGTCTTCCGTAATTTTACACTCGTTTGCGATCCTGATGCTTTTGTATCGCATAAAGGACCCTTCATTCGTATTTCCGGTCGAAGTCGTAGCAACCGCGGCGGGTGCCGCACTTACCTGGCTCCAAGCCAAGAAGCATAATGAACTTAGCTCAGCGTATTCATTGACGGCTCATGAGATAGTGCTCATAGATGGAGAGATTCTATCTGTAAATGATGAGCAAGAGTTGTCTGACTTTGTGGTTAGTAGCGAAGCCGCGTTTTCGAGAGAGCACACACAATGGGCCGCTCGTCGGATTGATTAGTGCATAACAAATTACTGCACGCGGATAAATTACACGTTGTGCTCTTAATTTACCAGTGAGCAAAGCGTTATATGCACGGGAGGGCACAGTGCAATTGATTAAAATCTGGATGTCCCTACTAATAGCCTTCCTAATAACGCTTACTGGGTGGGGAACTTTCTTCGTATCGGAAACAGATTACAAGATTCTAATCTTTGGAATTGTTGGCGCCCTTATTACAACTATCACTTCAGTTTACTCAATTACCCTTGCTCACAACAAAGCAAAAGAAAGGGAAATGGAACTATTAAGAATTAAGGAGAAGCAAAAAGTTTTCCAATACTTCTACAATGCTTACTTCGACATAATAGCTAGCTATAAGAATGACAACGGCGGAAAAGTTACGCCAAAACTTATTTCCAATATGATGGAATTTAAAAAAGGGTTGATGAACTGGGGTAGTGAAGAGCTAATTGCCAACTACCTAGAATTTGATACCAAATCACAACAACCCGCCGATCCGACAGACCCATATAGAATCATTCGTGACGGTGATAAATTTCTAAAAGACTTGCGAAAAGACCTAGGCTTCGAGGATAAGAATAAAGTAAATATTATGAGTATTATTCTTGATGCTGAGGCTAGAAGAAAGTTTGACAAAAGCTCATAAGGCAGATAGCCATTAATTCAATTAAGGACTCAGCTAGCTGCACCTATTAACCAAGGCGATAATTTTCACAAGGAGTCACCATGACTTTTTCAGACATGTTAAATGACAACATCACCCTTCTGAAAAAGAACGGTGATCGAGTAGATGGCATCAAAGCCAGTGTTCAGTCTAAGAAGATCTTCATCAATCGGTCTGATGTTTTGATCGAAACTGGGGACCTCATCCAGCGGAAAATGTCGAATGGTGGAGAAGAAGCCTACGAGGTTATCGACCCTGGCTTTCATGAAGGTTTCGGTGGTATTGAGGCACACTACCAAATGACCCATCGGAAACTTGGCCTGCCAGAAGCCAAGGCGGCAGTCCAGAGTATTACTTATAACATTTCCGGGTCAAACGCTCGTGTTAATAATCATTCCACTGATAACTCAGTTAACACATTCAATATTAATCCTGATGTCGCAGAGCATATTTATATGTTACGGCAGGAGGTGAAACGTGTTTTACCTCAGCAGGACCAGCAGCCGGCTCTTGAGGTAGTTGATGCTATTGAAAGTCAGTTCGAATCAAGCACACCAAGTAAGGCTGTAGTAAAAACGTTACTGGGTGCTTTGCCGAGTGCTGGTAGCATTGCATCTATTGGCTCGTTCCTTCTCTCAGCACTGGGTGGCTGAGGTACAAATTAACAAGTGCAGGCAAGGGGCGCTGCTGCAAGCGTTATGCGCCTGAATGGAGAACTCAGTGCCACAAAGTATAAATTATTTTGTTTCATACTCTCATCGAAACAAGAGAATTGTTGCTGACTTCCTTGATCGTCTTTCAGACGTATTAGCACCGTCCAAAGCGTATAGCTACACGCGATGGAGTGACCATGATCTTGTTCTTGGTGAGTATTGGGAAAGTCAAGTTTTAGAAGCTATCAACGAGTGCGATTTTGGCATGCTACTTGTTAGCCCAGCATTTCTTGCGTCCTCATTCATATCAGAGAAAGAACTCCCAAAGTTTGTCTCAGGGGAAAAAGCCTGCGTACCTGTAATGGCGCAAGCCATTGATTTTGAGCTTCACGATCTTAAAGGCCTTGAGAAGCGACAAATATACAGATTCGATAATCCCGAGTTTGCGCAGCCTAGGGCTTACGGTGAATGCAGCGAGGCACAGCGCGACGCCTTTGTTCTTGATCTCTTTCGAAAGCTTGAGAAGAAGCTTTCGGTCAATGTTCCTCAAAGGTCCAATACGTCTACCATAGATCAGGTAATCGACTTGCGGCTATTTGAGTTAGCCTCAAAAGCTTACAGAGTGCGCGGCACACCAAAGTACTTTCTAGATTCCCAAAATCTTACAATACAACAAAAATCTGAACTATACGAACGTGTTATACTTGCAGAACGAGGCCGCTCAACTAAGAGTAATCCGTATAGTGCGGACGACACATAACCATTACATACAGTGCGCGCCTTCAGCGTCGGACGCAGCTAGCGATGCGCCGCTGAAGAAACGGTGTTAGTGCTCGAAACGTGAATACATGAATGTAATATCAGAAAACAATGAAGTCTTGAATGCCTCAGTTTCGATCCAAGAGATTGGCGGAGTATTTGGCCTTGTTATGGAGTCAAGAGGTGGAGCTAGAGGAAAACCAAACGAAAGAAATACTGATTATTTTCCCGCGCTAGACGCATTGTTGGTAAGGCTTGGGAATAGAGGGCTAGATAAGATACGTATTCACATTGTTTCTTCTAAGGCTTTGACCATATGGAAGCCAGATGAACGAACAATTGAGGTAGACGGGAATCGTGATATTTCTCTCAAAGGCACAGATCTAAAAGAGTTACGAGGGAAAATATCTAAAGCCCAGCAAGAGAAAAAGGAAGACCCTAATAGTAAAGGTGGAAATCCTACTAAGCGTATCTTGATTGAGGCGAACCTACCAGAGGGCGTATGGAAGGAAGTCATTTTTGGCTCTGATGCCACGACGATACCGATATCAGAGGATGACGTAGAAACAGATGCCGAGGAGTTTTCGCCTGAAGACGTGGAAAAATCTAAGGAGAAGATATCAAGGGCTGTGGCTCTTCGCAGAGGTCAGCCGAAATTCCGTAAAAAGCTCCTCAATATGTACGAGTGTACTTGTGCGGTGACAGGCACTTCACTTCCACCAATTCTTGAGGCTGCTCACATTGTTCCATATATGGGTGAGAAGACTAATCATGTAACAAACGGAATCCTTTTGAGGGCTGATATACACACGCTTTTCGACCTAGGGTTATTGGGTATAAGCCAGAGTTACGAGGTGGTGGTTTCGTCATCGATGAAAGAAACCGAATATGAAGCCTATAACGGTAGAAAGATTAGGCTTCCAGAAAATGAGGCGGAATGGCCGAGCTTGCCTGCACTCAAAACTAGGCCTTTGCCAAGTAGGCACTAACAAGGTGCTGTTGTTGGACAAATTTTCCGCAGAGCGCAGCGTTGGGCGTCATTGTAAGATTCAACAGAACTTGAGGCGAAGAACGAAATGATCAACATTCGCGGGATTAACGAAAAGTCATCGGAGTACAAAGCGGCAAAAAAGCTTGCAAACCTTGCTCTTGATGCCATCCCCTATCTTGACGACGAGCCGCAACTAGTTCTGGAAATCTATGTTTCCCCACAATGCTTTGGCCAAGCGAAACGAGATGTTGACTTGCTAGTTGTGTTCGCCAATTATTCAAAATCGCGCATCAAGTCCAAGAGATTCGGTCATACTATCCACTCGTTTTGTGCCGCCGTCGAGGTAAAGGATCATTCACCAGATCAGGTGCGTTTTGATGGCAATCGATGCATTGTCAAATATCGGGGCGAAGATCACGATGCGACGGAACAAAGCGAGGGGCAGCGGTATGCAGTAATGAGTTACATCAAGAAACACAACAAGAACAAGAGTTCGCCTTGGATTACCAATCTCATATGGTTCCAGAACGTTCCCTGCTCGGTTGTGCCAAAATCCAACAATAATATTCTGGGCTGCGACATTACGTGGGACGACCTGATGGACAAGACTGCAATGCTGACGGCTCGGAGCGCTGAAAAGGACGTAGCCTGCTTTTCATCCCGCAGATATCTAAATAGCACAACGGCCGTATTCTCGAAGGTCATCGAAACTTCAAACATTGACCGCAAGCGACTTGAGACGATTACCAGGTCTGTTCTTGACCGATCGCAGCAGCAATATGCAGAAAAGCTTGGGAAGCAGCTTCTGATATTCAGAGGGCGCGGTGGGACTGGAAAAACTGTGAGGCTTATTCGATTAGCTTATCAAGCTTACGATGAGCTTGGTTTGCGTGTTGTTCTTTTAACTTACAACAAAGCTCTTGTGACCGATCTGCATAGGCTGCTTGTATTGCTTGGTGTAAGAAATTCTTTCGGTGAGGGCGGCATTGCTATTAAGACCATTCATAGCTTTGTGCATGAGTGGCTTGTCGCGCTTAACCTCATGCAGAAGAATGAGCCAAATTTCTTCGATAAATATGAAAGGCTAAAAGATTCTGCCCTTGAATTTATAAACACTGACACTCTTTTTGGGAGCGATATTGAAGAAGCTCGAGCCCGGAATAGTGCGAATCTGACCTGGGATCTGGTTCTAATCGATGAATCACAAGACTGGCCCGGGAACGAGAGGGACTTGCTTTATGCGCTCTATGGCGCCCATCGTGTAATTATTGCCGATGGCGTAGATCAGTTTGTACGGGGGGTTGAGAAAATTGACTGGCGCTTAGGCATCGATAGTGAAAAAACACAAATTGTCCCTTTGCGCAAGAGCTTGCGCCTTAAGTCAAGCCTTTGCCAAACCGTCGGCCATTTCGCAGAAGAAATTGAGTATGGCGACTGGAATCTAAAACCTTTGCCAGAATCTTACGGAGGGCGGGTTCTTGTAATTACAGGCGACCCTTTATCACAGACTTTTCATAAGCGTCTTGCTGCAACCTTGAGAGCTGATGGCAATCAGCCGATCGATATGCTTTTGTGCGTTCCGCCAAGTTGGGTCAAACCCAAGGACGATTCCGGAGGGAAGCAATCTATTGTTGCAAAACACTACCTCGAGTGGGGTTGGGAATGCTGGGATGGCACCGATCCTGATGAGCGGGATGAGTTCCCTACCAGTGCACAGCAATACCGGATTGTACAGTACGAATCCTGTCGTGGCCTAGAAGGTTGGATCGTTGTAAATTTCGCTTTGGATGAGTTCTTCGAGTACAAGAAAGAAACTGCGGAATTTAGTGAAGCCGAAGAGGCTGATATGTTCTTTGAGACGGAATCTGCGGCCCTTGAATATGCAAAGAAGTGGTTGATGATTCCGCTAACTCGTGCTATCGACACATTGGTAATTCACATTTCCGATTCGGATTCTTACATTGGCAAGGTGGCTAAAGAATTGCAGCGTTCTCATCCAGAGAACATCGAGTTTCATCATTTTTAGCGCAGTGCGATGACGCCCAACAAATCGTTTCAGTGAACGTTAGACCCACAACGCACTTTTGGTTTCGCAAAAACACGCGTCGCCTCAAACGTCGCTGAACTCAGGCGTTATGAGTATTAGAAGAATAGAATGTTGGTAAGCGTCCGGCCATCACACCTTGATCTGAGGTGCGCCGGATTGTAACAGTGCGGTTATAGCAACCTGTAAGCTGTTTATGTGTGCCAATTAATGCGAAGAATCTTCGAGAGGCAGAGGATCTGCTATTACGCTTGGTTGTTGCCGATAGATACAGCCCCGTCATCCAAGTAGTGGGTCTGCGCGCCCAAAGTTTCAGTTGCGTCGCGCATTCATTTACCTATTCTTCCACACATATCTGAATGCAATAGTTTCGCACGCACGGACCTGTGCGGAGGGTGGCGGATAACTGCCACCCCTACCGAGGCCGCAATGACGTCATAAAGAATAGAAAGCCATCCCAACCAAAGCGTTAAGCCCGAGAACCTTTATCATCCCAATCTTGAGGTAGAATACCGCCAGTAGCGCAGCGATAGTCATTAGTAACGAGGGTATATCGATCGTGCTCAGCACAGGCACATCTACCGTCAACCCATAGGCATGGATTTCACGCACTTCGAATAGCACGTGCATCGCGAACCAGAGTGCAAGATTAAGGATGACACCCGCCACTGCCGCCGTGATTGCCGCGAGGGCTGCTGAGAGTGCCTTATGGCCGCGTAAGGTTTCAATGAAGGGGGCGCCTAGAAAAATCCATAAGAAACAGGGCACAAATGTTACCCAGGTAGTCAGTACAGCGGCGAGTGTCGCAACTGTATAGGGGTTCATAGCCCCTGGATCCCGGAAAGCCGCCAAAAAACCGACAAACTGGACCACCTGAATCAGCGGTCCGGGGGTTGTTTCCGCCATGCCCAGACCGTCAAGCATCTCTTCTGGGGTCAGCCATCCAAAGTTTTCCACGGCCGCCTGGCTCACGTAAGCGAGAACAGCGTACGCGCCCCCAAAGGTCATCATCGCCATCTTGCTGAAGAATATGGCTATCTGGGTAAAGACATTGTCCAGCCCCACCGTCTGGATTAATAACACAATTGGTCCAAACCACAGGATCAGCAGAATCAGTGATATTCGGATGGACCAGGCTATGGTGGGTTTAGCGTGCGCCGGTATGGTGGCGCCTAGTGCTGAGTCCTCATCGGACAGACCCTCTCCTTGCTTGCCATGGCTGGCATCAATGACAAAGGCAGGCATTCCGGCACGGCCACCGAAATAACCTATTAGCGCTGCCGAAAGAATAATAAATGGAAACGGTATGCTAAGAAAGAAGATAGCCACGAACGCTGCAGCTGCAAGACCCAGCATGACATTATTCTTCAATGCACGGGAACCGATTCGCACAACGGCGTGCAGCACAATGGCCAGCACAGCAGCTTTGAGGCCAAAGAACAACCCTTCAACTGCGCTGATGTTGCCATAGAGCACATAGATATAACTGAGCGCCATAATTGAAAGGAATCCTGGCAGCACGAACAGAATACCGGCAGCGAGCCCTCCTTTCGTCTTGTGCAGCAACCAGCCGATGTATATCGCGAGCTGCTGTGCCTCTGGTCCAGGCAGGAGCATGCAGTAGTTCAGAGCATGCAGGAAACGGTTTTCGCCGATCCATTTCTTCTCCTCCACCAGAATCCGGTGCATCACGGCGATCTGACCGGCGGGGCCGCCAAAGGACAGTGCAGCGACCCGCATCCAAACCCATAATGCTTCAGAAAAAGGTATGTTATGCCCGGCGGTTCCTGGAGCGCCATCTCCGGCTTTAAGCTCGCGAGTGTCCGTCATTGCAAACCCTTCCTTTTGAAATACCGATACAGGTCGGCGAACACCACTGATCCGCGTCGAATACGCTCGTCGTCATCAGACGTCGACAGGCAGATGCTGGTGATCAAGGTTCTTATGCCAGCGACTTCTTCTCGGGCGAACTTGCCGTCTTTGATGTCTATATCATGAACAATCTCTGCGATTGCCTGCAGGGCAGGTACATCGATGCCGGCTCGCGACAGAAGTACCTCGAATGTGCAGTTATCACCTTCATGAGTGAATTCGGCCTCAAACATATCAAACCGCAGTTCACCATCCTCAGGGATGTAACCTGTGGCCGCCACGAATTTGAGCTGCATCTCCGGATCGATGAAGCGTCGTATTAACCAGGCAGAAGCAATTCGGTCTACATGTACGCCTTTGCGTGTCACCCAAACGCTACCTTGTGGAATGGCTGAAGACGCGGTTTTTTTAACCTCATTATCTACTTTCTCCGTGGCATTCTTGAGATTATCTTCGAGAGCCGAAAGCAATCCCTCGGCCGCTTCACGGCCATTTGCCCCAAAGAAGTCGACTGCCTCAATTTCTATTAGTTTCTTGCGAAGGCGAACAATTTGATTGCGCACATCCTCCGTTTCCTGCTCTTTATCGTTCTTGATTGCTTCGTCAAGCGCGCGAGCCTCTGTTGCCACAGCGTCGTAGTCCGCATCTCTGGCCTGATCAAAAAGTTGACGAACCTGGGCATCGGTCAGACCATCCACAAATTGTGTCTCACAAATCATGCCTTCACCGCTTCCTTCCTCGATCTCGCGCAGTAACCACTCGTAGTCCTCCAAAGACTCTTCGTTCGCGGGAAGGGCATAGACGGAGTTTTTGACAGCAATCGCTCCTATGCCCTGCAGTCTTCGCCAGACTTTGACCCTCAAATAAGCCGGTTTCGAAGGTAGCTGGAATATCAATAAAAGCCATTTTTCTCGGTTGGCCGCCTGATTTTCGGAGATTTTTTCGCTCATATGTAGAATGTATCTTCAGTCATGGCCGTAAGCAACACTTGTATCATCGAAATGATGAGTTTATCCTCCAAGATCTCACAAGCATATGTAAGGAGCAATCCAATGCGAACGCTATGCACTACAGCTCTCATTTCAGTTTTAGGACTTGCCATCAATCCTGCAAGCGCACAGGTTGACTGGCCTGAGGTGGGCGAAATCTTGGCTCGGCCTGTGAGTGGACAGGCTGAGGAAGTCCACCGTTTCGGTTTCCCACGCACGGATCTCGAGGTGGTTTTAGACGGCATTAATGTCATGCCGGGACTTGCCCTGGGCACATGGCTCGCTTTTCACCCCAGCGATGATGATAAGGTCATGGTGATGGGAGATCTTGTTCTGCTTGAGGATGAGGTAAACCCGGTGATGAAGCGGCTCGCCGAAGGGGGTGTGGAAGTGACAGCTATCCATAACCATTTGCTGCGCGCCCAGCCATTCCCGATGTACATGCATGTGGAGGCACATGGTGACCCCATAGAACTGGCCAGAACCTTCAGGGATGCCATTGCGCTTAGCGAAACGCCCATGGACAATCCTGCAGCAAACAGCGCTGAGCAAGGCCTGGGTTTCAACAGCGAAATCATCGCGCAGGTGCTGGGGCATGAAGGAAGTGCCGACGGCGGTGTTTATAAAGTCAGCATTCCCCGTGCAGCGCCTATCAGTGAGGATGGCATGGCCCTACCCGCAGGAATGGGTGCTGAGATTGCGATAAATTTCCAGTCTGCCGGCGGCGACGAGGCTGCAACTACCGGTGATTTTGTCCTGACAGCGGAGGAAGTCAATCCAGTTCTGCGAGCTTTACGCGACAACGATATCGAGGTCACCGCGCTGCATAATCACATGCTTGAGGAGGAACCTCGGCTGTTTTTTATGCATTTCTGGGGAGTGGGCGCACCGGAAGCGCTGGCAAGGGGGCTTAAGTCGGCCCTCGACCTGGTGGATGTACAGTAGCAAAAGCATGTGAAGACAAATGCCTGCATGTGGAGGCAAGCCCGATGACCCAGTGCAGCCCGAGTTTCTACCATTGCCCTGTAGCTATGGAGGCGCGATATTAATGGGCATTTGGCCGAAATGCAGTCTTCGACATACGGTACCGATACCGGAAAGACATGAAGAGAAATCTGACCTCCCGCGCGGAGCGTCGTGACCGCAATGTTCAGGCAAGAATCAGCATGGCGTTTTAGGAGCCGTGTGTCATGAATACCTATGATCCAATCTAGCAAAGTCTTACTTTAAAACTAACTCGTTACGAGGATTATGCATGTTTAGATTATCAGCAGCGCTGCTTGTCAGCCTCTTCGCGGCCAGCTCGGCTCAGGGACAGGATGGGAATGTCGAGCGCGGCCAAACAATATTCGAGTCAGAATGCGCCAGGTGTCATGTTCCCGCCGAGATGGATGGCCGGCTTCGAGCACGCTGGATAGGTCGCACGGGTGACGAGTTGTTCAATCAGATCCGAACGACCATGCCAGCAGAGACTCCCGGCTCATTGACCAATACCCAGTATCTTGATCTGACCGCATTTATTCTCCAGTCGAGCAATATCCAGATCCCCAATGGCCAGATTTCAGCCAATGCTCTTGCCGAACTTCGGATTAACCCTGGCGTCGCTGAGATGACTCAAACAGGCAGCCAGCCGTGGACTCATTACAATGGCGATGAACGCTCAATTCGCTACTCGCCGCTGGACCAGATCAACCCTTCCAATGTGGACGCATTGAAGATTGCGTGGACGTTCGACACCGGTCCCTTCGGCCCACGGCCAGAGACAGTCAGTGTCACTACGCCGCTGATGGTTAATGGCACGCTTTACTCAACGGCAGGCGCCACTCGCAATGTGGTTGCATTGGACGCAGGTTCCGGGCAGATCAAATGGACGTGGAATCCGCAGGAAGGGCAACGGTTTGAAGATGCTCCGCGTAAAGGGTCTGGCAAAGGTCTGACGTATTACAACAACAATGGCCAGGAAATTATTTTTACTATTACACCTGGGTATTTTCTTGTTGCTTTGGACGCTCAGACGGGTCGGCCAATAGAATCGTTCGGTTCCGACGGCTGGGTGGATTTGCAGCAGGGCCTGCGTCTTGGCCCAGGGCGTGACGATATCGATATCGGTATGTCCTTTATGCCACTGGCAATTGATGGTGTTGTGATCACTGGCGCAGCACATCTTGTGGGCATGCGCCCAATTGCCCGCGAGAACGTAAAGGGAGATATCCGTGGATTTGATGTCTCGACCGGGGAGCTTTTGTGGACATTCAAAACCATTCCGGAGCCTGGCGATATTGGCTATGATTCATGGATTTCCGGTGCAGATTTTACCGGTAACGCCGGAGTTTGGGCGCCCATGTCTGCCGACAGCGAATTGGGGCTGGTCTACTTGCCAGTAGAATCTGCAACGGGCGACCGATATGGTGGTGACCGGCCTGGCAATAATCTTTTCTCCAGCTCGACGGTCGCAGTGGATTACAAGACGGGCGAAATGAAGTGGTACTTTCAAACTACCCATCACGACATCTGGGACTGGGATACGCCTTCGGCGCCACTGCTGGTCGATTTGCCGGATGGCACTCGTGCGGCAATCCAGACGTTAAAACAATCGCACCTGTTCATGTTCGATCGAAAAACCGGTGAGCCACTGTTCCCAGTCGAAGAGCGCCCGGTACCACAAACTGATGTGCCAGGTGAATGGACTGCCGCAACACAGCCATTCCCCCTACTTCCTGCTCCTTATGACCGTCAGGGCTTTCAAGAAGACGACCTTGTCGACTTCACCCCAGAGATACACGCGAAAGCGATGGAGATAGCTTCTGATTATCGAATGAGCGAGTCCCCATTCACGCCGCCCTCTGTTTTCAAAGGGCCAGATGGCACGCTTGGAACCTTGCTCCTGCCCTCTGCTACCGGCGGATCGAATTGGGAGGGCGCTGCTTATGACCCAGATACGGGCATCATCTACGTTCCATCCAGAACAGCAACAAGCGTGATGGCACTGGTCAACGATCCTGCAGCCTCCAGCGTGGCGTATATCCATGGTGGTGGTACGCCTCCCAGCATCGAAGGAATCCCCCTGGTGAAACCACCTTATGGGCGTATCACTGCAATCAATATGGTCACGGGTGAACATGTTTGGCAGGTTGCAAATGGCGACACGCCAGATGAAATCGCAAATCATCCCTTGCTTGAAGGCATCGACATTGGACGTACCGGCAAGCCCACTCGGTCAGGCTTGGTGTTGACCAAATCACTCTTGTTTGCCGGCGAAGGTGTAGGCGGGAGCCCGGTCCTTTGGGCATTGGACAAAGCTACGGGATCTGTTGTAGCTGAAATAGAAATGCCAGGCACCGTGACAGGTGTCCCTATGACGTATATGCACAACGGCAAGCAGTATCTGGTGATGGCCGTAAGCACGCCCGGCAGCTCATCCAGAATTGTTGCCTTAACTCTTTAATGAAAATCTCGTAATGGTATTTATATCCGGGGAATTGATATGGTAAGCAAGCAGGGTCGGAAGCGGTTAGGGTGTATCTATGCGGACCTTCAACCAGATAAAGGATGCCTCCACGACCAACATTGAGCTTGCCAAGCACTTCCCTGGGCAGCTCAATACCCAACGAGCTACCGACGTGTGTCAATTTGGCCTTAATCATGGAGTCCGTTTTCGTAACACTCCAGCCATCAAAATTTAATAGCGGCTTCCTGCTGCCAGTTGTGTGGCAGTAGTTTACTAATGGCACTGGCCTTGTGCGTTGGCAACCTGGCCAGCACATCTTTCAGATAGGCGTAGGGGTCGTGCCCGTTCAGTTTGGCTGATTGTATCAGGCTCATGACTGCAGCGGCGCGTCGTCCACTGCGAAGCGAGCCGGCAAACAGCCAGTTGCTGCGACCCAACGCCCATGGGCGGATCTGGTTCTCAACCTGATTGTTGTCGATAGGCACAGCCCCATAATCCAGATAACGGGTCAGAGCGCTCCAGCGTTTTAAACTGTAATCGATAGCTTTGGCTGTAGCAGTGCCATCGGGCACCTTTTGCCGATGGGCGATCAGCCAGGTGTGCAAGTCATCGGCCAGGGGTTTGCCTTTTTGTTGCCTTAGTAAGTACCGCTGCTGCGGATCCAGGGCTTTGGCCTGACGCTCGATCTCATAGAGCCTGCCGATCTGCTCCAGCGCAGTGGCTGCCAATGTACTTTTATTCGTTTCGTGCAGTTCAAAGAACTTGCGACGGGCATGGGCCATGCAACCGATCTCGGTGATGCCCTGGCCAAAGCTGGCTTTATAACCGCTGTAATCGTCGCAGATCAGTTTGCCCTGCCAGCCCTCAAGGAAGCGGCGGGCATGTTCACCGGCGCGGCCTGGTGCAAAGTCATAGACCACCGCTTTGGTGTCGGCATAAGGCGTGGTGCAGTACGCCCAGATGTACGCGCGGTGGGTCTTTTTCTTGCCCGGTTCCAACACCGGCACTGGCGTTTCATCGGCGTGTACCACCGGGTGACTCAGAATGGTGTCTCGCAGTGCATCAGCCAGCGGTTGTAAGGCCTGGCCGCAGCGGCCGACCCAGTCAGCCAATGTGGAACGGGCCAGTGTGTAGCCGGCCCGGCCAAAGATCTGCTCTTGGCGGTACAGCGGCAGATGATCAGCGTACTTGGCCACCAATACATGGGCGAGCAGGCCGGTGGTGGGCAGGCCTTTGTCGATCACATGCGCCGGCACCGCCGCCTGGGTCAGTGTTTCACACTCGGTGCACACCCACTTGCCACGGATGTGCTGCTCAACACTGAACACGCCCGGGGTGTAGTCCAGTTTCTCGCTGACGTCTTCACCGATGCGCTTTAACTGGCAACCGCACTGGCACTGGGTGTTATCCGGCTCGTGACGTATCTTTGTGCGAGGCAGCTCAGGTGGCAACGCCACACGCTTGGGCTGTGCTTTGGGTTTGTTGCTGATGGGTTCATCTTTGATCTGATCAGCCCACTCCTGCTCGATGGCACTGGTATCGGCATCGATGATGTCCTCTAACAGGCTTTGCTGCAGAGGGCTGAGCTTCTCGCTGTGTTTGCCGAACTTCAAACGGCGCAGCAGCAACAACTCGTGCGAGAGCTTGGCGTTGACCGCTTCCAGGTGCCGGTTTCGCTGCTCGGCGGTCACAGTGCGTTGCTGCAAGGTTTGAAGCTGCTGCTCCTGCTCAGCCGCACTGCCCATCAGTTGGGCAACCAGGTTGCGCAGCTGATCGGCATCGAGTTTGTTCAGATCAACTTGAGTCATGCCGTCAGTATGCCACTGACCAGCGCTCACTTCGATACGCTTAATGGGTGATAGCATTTATCGCAAGGGTATGATTCGATACAACTTACAGGATACTGATGACACCGGCTTCACCGACTCGCTGCCAGGGCAGACCTTGAACCAGCGCACTGAGCTGCTCATCGCTGAGCGCTAGTTGCGGTGCGCGCCAGGACTCAGCCCAGTGGAACTTGCCGCGGTTGAGCCTGCGGGCACATAGCCAGATGCCAAGGCCATCGTGGATCAGCACCTTCATCCGGTTGGCGCGTTTGTTGGCGAACAGATACGCGCAATGCGGCCGGGCACTGCCAAACACCTGCACCACCCGGGCCAGCGCCGTGTCCGATCCGGCGCGCATATCCAGCGGCTCGGTGGCCAACCAGATCTGATCGATGCGGATCACTGCAGCAGTTCACGCAGCAGTGCCAGGCAGCGATCAGTTTGTGACACCGGCCAGCTGATGTTGATGCTTTGCTGGCGATACGGGATCTCCACACGGATCGCTTCAGTATCAGCAGCGCGCCTTACTGGTGGCGCCGGTTGCACCGGTGCATTGGTGTTGATCGGTAAGGCGACAAAGCCAGGTGCCTTGTGAGCACTTTTGCTCTGCGCCAGGCGTATCCATTTACGCAGCATGTTGGCGTTGAGGCCGTGCTCCAGCGCGATGCGGGCCACCGAGGCGTCAGGTTGCGAGCAGGCGGCAATCACGTTTTGTTTAAAGGCCTTGGTATAACGTTTGCGCTTCGGGGCGGGAGAGACTACGCTTATTTCGTTCATGATAGGTGTCCGCTTAAAAATAGGTGGACACTATCGAATCAGGAGCACATCGATTCAAGATGTGATGCCCGGACGCTTACGAATGTTGAGAAACTACTACACATAATAAAAGTCCTGACCTAAACCCCCGGAACTTCCCACCCCAACCAATGTCTTCCCTAACAATCCCCTCAACTCCGAAGACATAACCCATGAATAAAGCAGTAGCCCTTGGCATTCTTTTCCTACTAACAACCTGCACTAACCCAACCCCAGAATCCATCCAACAAAACCTAATCCCAGCCGTAATAATCGGCAACCAAACTCCCACATACCCCATTCAACAAAGAATGGAAAAATACAACACCCCAGGCGTCAGCATCGCCATCTTCAACAACAACCAAATCACCTGGACCGACACCATCGGCTATAGCGACGCCAACCAACAAACACCCCTAACAACCAACACAAAATTCCAGGCCGCCTCAATCAGCAAACCCCTTACCGCACTCGGCGTCCTAAAACTCACACAAACACACAACCTCGACCTCGACACCGACATCAACCAATACCTCACATCCTGGCAAGTCCAAAACCCCTTTGACGAACCCGTCACCATCAGACGACTCCTCAACCACACAGCCGGTGTCAACATCAGCGGTTTCCAAGGCTACCCAAAATCCGACACCATCCCAGACACAGTCAGCGTCCTCAACGGCCTCGGCAACACCCCAGCCATCGAAGTCATGATCACCCCAGGCAGCCAATTCGCCTACTCAGGTGGCGGTTACACCATCCTCCAGCAACTCATAGAAGACACCACCGGCACCAGCTTTCAGGACTACTTCCAGAAAGCCATCTTCCAGCCACTCCAGATGACTGACAGCACCTTCAACCAACACCCAGAAAACACCAGTCTTGCCCACGACCAACAAGGACAACCACACCCCAACGGCTGGCTTATCTACCCAGAACTCGCAGCCGCCGGCCTCTGGACCACACCCACCGACATCGCCAAATTCGCCATCGCCATCCAGAACGCCCATCAAGGCAAACCCGGCGCCATCATCCCCCAATACCTCGCCAACGCCATGCTCACCCCACAAAACAACTGGGGCCTCGGCGTCGGTATCAGAGAAGAGGGCACAGACCAATACTTCTTCCACGGCGGTGCCAACCCCGGTGGCTACAAAAACATCATGGTCAACGCCTTCAACGCCAATGCAGGCATCGTCGTCATGACCAACGCCGAACAAGGCAACAAACTCCACGACGAACTCATCCGCGCCTTCTCAGCCCACTTCAACATCAACGTCCTGCAACCCAGACACATCCAGCCCATCCCACTGACCGATGAGCAGCTTGCCCGCTACACCGGCACCTACCAATACCGGGAAGCCGGCGACTACTACCTCACCATGACCCAGACAGAAGACAACCAGCTTGTTCTCCACGACCCCAATGACGGCATGACCAATACTTTTCTACCTGTTGATGACACTACCTTCGTTGAAATCGAGGAGGGGTTTGAAATAACGTTTGATAGAGATGCAGAAACCAATGCTGTGCTAAGTGTGGATTACAACGGGGCTTATACGTTTCATAGAGTGGATGACTTGCCAAATTAACATCTATACTGTTAACTACAGTTGACAATTTGTCATTGGAAGGAACAAGGCCAGATATACAAGACGGTGAGTTAGCGGCTATGGGTATCAAAACAACACGCTGGGACTCAGCAGAACATCTTAAAACAGAAGAAGATATTCAATTATATCTCGAGGCATGCCTCGAGGAAGCGGGTGATGACCCTTCGTTCATTGTGCATGCATTGAGTGTGATCGCCCGTGCCAGAAACATGAGCCAACTCGCACGAGATATAGGGTTAACCCGAGAAGGGCTTTATAAAGCGTTATCACCTGAAGGTAACCCAACATTCACCACCGTGGCAAAAGTAGCTAAAGCGTTGGGTTTGCAGATTACTGTACAAACATCTCCACAACCTGCAGCGAAGTGAATGTGTAAATAATACAGGCGAAATACTCCTGCATTTAACACACCATCCTCGACCTTGCGGTGAATAATACCTATAATCACCTTAAATTATGCGGTGATTAATATGTGGATTCACGAACAATCCGACTGGCCAGATTTCTCCTGGGATGCCAAAGCGCTGACATCCAAATTAGCCGATATAGGACACCGTCAGGGGCGGTTACTTGGCAAAATGGAAGGGCTCGGCTTTGAACTCAAACGTGAAGCCAGCCTGCGTACACTAACCAGTGACGTGGTCAAATCCTCCGCCATAGAAGGTGAAAACCTGAACCCGGAAGAAGTTCGTTCCTCAATCGCCCGCAGACTGGGAATCGATATAGCAGGGATGATTCCCGCAAGCCGGGATGTAGAGGGCATCGTCGAAATGATGCTGGACTCTACCCAGAAATTCTCTCAACCATTGATGAGAGAACGTCTCTTTGATTGGCACGCCGCATTATTCCCGACAGGCCGTAGCGGCATGCAAAAAATCACAGTTGCCGATTGGCGTACGATAGAAACAGGCCCAATGCAGGTAGTTTCAGGCCCTGTGGGTAAAGAAAAAGTACACTTTGAAGCGCCGGCTGCCGAACGCCTGGAAAAGGAAATGCAGACGTTTCTTGCCTGGTTTGACAATAGTGATGATATTGACCCCGTTATCAAAGCAGGCATTGCTCATCTGTGGTTTGTCACCATTCACCCATTTGATGATGGTAATGGACGAATTGCCAGAGCCATTGCTGACATGGCGTTGGCACGTGCGGACGGTACACGGGAACGTTTCTACAGCCTGTCAGCTCAGATAGAGACAGAGCGTAAGCACTATTATAATCAATTGGAAAAGCAGCAGCGCGCGACACCTGATCTGACAGACTGGCTATCATGGTTTCTGGACTGTCTCGGCCGGGCTGTTGCCAAAGCCGAAACCACGCTTGGCAATGTGCTATTCAAAGCAAGGCTCTGGGATAGTATCAATCAAAGACCCGTGAATGAACGTCAGCGGTTGATCATTAACCGAATGCTTGAAGATGGCTTTGAAGGATTCATGAACACCTCCAAATACGCCAGGCTGGCCAAATGTTCAAATGACACTGCTCTGCGCGATATTCAGGAATTGAAAGCAAGAGGTGTTTTCATTCAAAATCCGGGAAGAGGGCGCAGCACCAGTTACCGCTTACCGGATCAAATTGAAAGATAGCAATCCTGCTGTTTTGCAGATCGCCTTTTTGCTTATTCATAGCAAATGCATCATTGCGCTTCAGGAAACTGCTCTTTCTGATGGAGTACCCGTAACACATGAATAATATCTTCTATCACTACATAGGAAACAATCATTGAAACTTCCGGAATGATCAATAACCGGCCAGCTATACCTACTCTTTCCAGGCCCATTAGAGGCTGTTCCAGTAAATTTTCAACCTTGGCTTCGATGACTAAATCCGTTTTCTCTGCGACAACGGGATTAAACGCATACAGAAACTCAAATATCCTCTCTCGATCATCCAGTGAGCTTTTTTCCCATACGATCATTTGCCCGTTTTATTCCTTATCTTCATTTTTCGAGCTTCCATTTGAGTCTTCGCGTCTTCATGAGGGATGAACTCGCTATTACCAGCATTCAGTTTTTCAAATGCCGCATTCACTTGCTCGCTCAGCCATTGATCATGCGCCATGACTTTTCGCTGCTGCTCAGCGAGTTCTTCAGTCAGTTCCCTGTACGCATCACTCAGCGTCCGTCCCTGGCTCTCAGCCATTAATTGCGCCAATCGTTTGGTCTCTTCATCAACTCTAAACTGTATTCGGGTATCCATAGTTGCACCATACATTTTGTGTGTACAAATGTTAGCACAAAGGTGGAAATGGCAACAACTGACCAAAAACAAACCCTATATCGCTAGTATAGATGGTCAAATCGCAGGTTACGCCGATTTGCAGGACGACGGTTACATCGATCACTTCTTCGTCAGTGCCCGTCATCAGTCCCAAAGTGTGGCCACGGCACTCATGGATACCCTGCTAAACACCGGAGCAGGACACGAACGCCTGTATGCCCATGTCAGTATTACTGCCAGGCCTTTCTTTGAGAGGAAGGGGTTTGCGGTGGTTTCAGAGAGTGTGGTGGTGCGTGATGGGGTGGAGTTGAAGAATTACATTATGGAAAGAAATCTCTAAGTCGAATTGTTTTCACTTTGACGATATCTATTTTAAGTGAATAAATTCAGTTAGATAGCTAAATTATGTAGTTTTCAAACCGTTCGTCATGGCCCTTCCTGCAACACTTGATAAGTTAATTAAGTTAAAATTAGTAAATATATTTGACTTAATTTGTTTATTGAGTATTATTAAGTCAAAAAGGAGGGTGATATGTCAACTTCATGTGGCTTAATTTCAGATATAAGAGCAGCAATACAATCAGCAGCATTTTTGATTTCAAAAGAAGGAGCAGAAAAAGCAGCGCACTCAGAACTTGTTCAGAGTTTAGTGCTCCTCTCACAGCTCGAAAAAGAGCTTACTGAAGACTCACCATCAGCCATTGTTTCCAAAACAACGACTTCAGGTTCTAGCGTTACCTCACCACAAGAAGAGAAAAGCAAAGTTGAAAAGAGGGTTCCCAAGTGGTTTCGAAACCCTCAACAAATTAATAGCAAAATTTTAATGCGCTATTTGGAACTGTCTAAATCAGATCCATTTCTGACGCAAAATAAACTCCGTGCAAAGTGCGAAGACATCAAGGACTTCGATGGTAACTACAACCAGATGAAAAACTTTGGTCCGAAAAATCATGGCAAAGTATTCGAAGAGAACGGTGGTTGTATTGTGCTATGGGAGCCGGTTAGAAAGTTCATATTGGAGCAATATGAGCATAGCGTCGGTAATGACTCAGTCAAATAAGAAAGGTGTCTTTATGAACTTTCAAAGGCTGATCTCACAACTCTCCCAATTCAGGTTCCGGTGTGGCTGTGCTGAAGTGTATTGTTCGACCTGCGGTGGTCGAGCTGCTGCGTTGAATCAGAATATGAACAGTGATCTTGAGCACGAAATAAAACAGCACATGGAAAAGATGACTTTAGATGACCTTATCGAAATGAAAGATTGGGGAGAGTATCTAAAGCGAGAGTACAAACAAGAAGTTCATAAGATTGTTGAGCGAGAGGCTGAAGGAGTTGATTCAACCGATATCACCCAACTTGATATGTTTTTGCTACATGGAAGAAGGTTTGCCAGGAGTTCGCCTGCTTATCAAAAGATGCTCACTGAAGGCGTCAGTTTAGCCAAAAAAAACAAGGATGAATCTCTGATAGAAACTGTTTTACTTGCTCTTGGAGAGCGCGCCGTAGAATATCAGGATTTACTTGAAGTTGCCTTGGAAAAATCCAGAAATAACAAGAATTTACACCGTGTATTGTACAACAAGCTTAGGGAAGCAGTGCCTGAAGTTCGAGGGTATGTTGGAAAACCAAATAATCGCTGAAAAATTGTACTGTTGGGAATAGCATGGAAGAGCATTCATTAAATTCGTCGTATCGAGAAAAACTTATAGAACACTTATTTATTGGCGAACTGCTCAAGTTGTCGTGGATCAAGAAAGACTACTCAGTGGAAGTATCGAAACCCGAAGTTGATAACTCTGGTTATGATCTGATCATTGAAGCAAATGGTTTTCTTAGACACGTGCAATTAAAAACCGCGTTTGTTGGAGCTGAAACTTCCCGTCAAAACATTCATGTGTCGTTAGCTAAAAAGCAATCTGGTTGTGTGGTTTGGATATACTTCAATCAGGATACTTTAGAATTGGGTCCTTTTCTTTTTTTCGGTGGTCAGCCAGGCGATCCTTTGCCTGACATTAGCAGCTTTGAGACAGCCAAACATACCAAAGGGGATTCGAGTGGTTTAAAAAAAGAAAGGTCTATGTAGTGGCATAGTGAATTTGGCCACCTAATCAGAGCTGCTATGATAGCAGCCATAGCAAATTAGGTGACAAAATGACAAAGAAGAAAGGCCCCAATTTCAGCCCTGAATTCAGGCTCGAAACAGC
>Ga0208032_1000473_pt1 | contig 22362 bp, 27 predicted proteins | sample MalvirAntarct_66_FD_184254 | JGI IMG/M metagenome (GOLD analysis project Ga0208032, IMG submission 184254) | Marine viral communities from the Global Malaspina Expedition - Malaspina viral metaG Antarct_66 (SPAdes) (version 2) | ecosystem: Environmental > Aquatic > Marine > Oceanic | place: West... | reverse complement strand
ATCCCGACGCGCCCGATCCCGAAGGCCCGCCCCACCTTCGGGTCCGGCGCCCACGGGGGGCGGGCCTTCGGGATCGGGCGCGTCGGGATGGGGGTCTTCCAGCCCCAGGCCTGCGCCGCCACGGCCCTCGAACGACAATCCGACCTCTCCGGGGCCCCGGCCCTCCGGAGCCGGCGCCGTCTCCAGTTCCGGCGTCGCCGAGCCGGCCACCGCCTGGGCGCCCGAGGCGTCGGGGATGGAGTCCGCCCCGGGTTCGGGCGCCCCGGGCGTCGGTTCATCCGGCGGAACAGAGGCTGGGTCGGGCGGCGCGGCGTCCGGGCGGCCCGCTGCGGTGGTCGGGCGGGAGGCGGAAGCAGCCCGCAAGGCCTTCCATCGCGCCGCCGCCGGATCGTCGAGCGTTCCGACAAAACCAGCGGGACGCGCCGCCGCCCTCCAGGCCTTCTTCGTCGCCAACGCCGGGCGCGGGCTGCTGCCCGCCGGCGAGACCAGCGGCGTCCTGTCTCCCAACCTCAGGACCGAGGAGTCATGATCATGCATCCCTTCTTTCGCCCGAGACGCGTTCAGCCGTCGGCGCCGGACGCCACGCCCTACCAGCGCGCCGGCCAGATCTGGGACGACCGCATGGGCCTGTCGCTGGCCCATGCGCGGAACTGGCGCCGGATCGCTGTGGCCAACCTCGTCCTAGCCGGCTTCCTCGGTGCCGGCTGGTGGGTCCAGGCCGACCGGGCTGTGGTGAAGCCCTTCGTGGTCGAGGTGTCCGACTGGGGCGAGACCCAGAGGATAACCGCCATCGGCGGGCGCTACGAACCGACCGAGGCCCAGATCGGCCATGCCCTGGCGGGCTGGGTGCGCGACGTCCGGTCCAAGTCGATCGACCCCATCGTCATCCGGCAGAACTGGCTTCGGGCCTACGACCTGCTGACGCCCAAGGCGGCGTCATTCCTGAACGCCTGGGCCTCGGCACACGACCCATTCGCCGAGGTCGGGCGCGAGGCCGTGAACGTCGAGGTGCTGAACGTCGTGCGGCGCACCGAGCGGACCTACGACCTCCAATGGCGCGAGACCCGCTTCGTCAACGGCCAGCAGGCCGGCGTCGAACGCTGGCGCGCGCTGATCACGACCGGCCGCCAGGCCCCGCGCACCGAGGCCGAGCTGATGAAGAACCCCCTTGGACTGAAAATCGAGGACGTATCATGGACCCCCGACGCCTCCTGATCTTGGCCTGCCTGGGCCTGACCCTGTCCGGCTGCGCGGTCTTCCGCCACGCGGACCCGGACCCGGCGCTCGCCGCCGCCGCTTCGCCAGTCCTCTCCCTTGCGGCGACGCCTGAGCCAGGGGATCCCCGCTCTGGGAGCGAGGGTGCGCCGGACGCGCCGGAGCCGGGGGCTGGACCGGAGACCTTGAGCCCGGCGGCTGGGCCCGTGCCCTATGAGGCGGCGGCGGACCCGCCGGTTCCATCCGGGGTTTCGGGACGGCGCGCGATCGCCGCCGCCAACCTGGACGCCCGGGCCGCGTCTCGCGCCGACGCCTTCGTGGGCGGGGTGCAGATCTTCGCCTGGTCGCCGGGCCGGGTCTACGAGGTCTGGGCGGCGCCCCTGCGGGTCACGACCCTGACACTCGGGGCCGGCGAGACCCTCGTCTCCAAGGCGGCCGGGGACACCGTTCGCTGGCAGATCGGCGAGACGACCTCGGGCGAGGGCGCGGGTCTGCGGACGCACGTCCTGCTCAAGCCCCTGGAACGGGGCCTTGAGACCAATCTGGTCCTGACCACCAACCGGCGGGTCTATTTCCTGGATCTGAAGAGCGGCGGGACGGACGGGTTCAACGCCGCGGTCGCCTGGGACGCGGGCGCGCTCGATCCGCCCGCGCCCCTGCCGGTCGAGACGGCGGCGGAGGTCCGGATTTCCGATCCTGTCGCGACCCCGGAGGGACCGCTCGACGCCCGCTATCGGATCGAACCCCAGGGACGACGCGCGCGCTGGACGCCGGTCTCGGTCTTCAACGACGGGCGCCGCACCTTCATCGCCTTCGACCCCGACCTGCAGATCGACGAGACGCCGGCGCTGTTCGTCGTCGCCCCCGACGGGGAGGCGCAGATGGTCAATTACCGCCAGTCGGGCGGCCTCTTCATCGTCGACCGTGTGTTCGACCGCGCCGAACTGCGGCTCGGCGACCGGCGGCCGCAGATCGTCCGCATCCGCCGCCTCCAGGGAGCCGTCCGATGACCCCGTCTTCTGATCCTCAAGCCGATCCACACGCCGCCGGCGAGACGCTGCGGCCCGAGCCCGCCGCCAAGGCGCCGCCGCCCGGCCTGTCGATGCGCGCGCCGCGTCCCCCCGCCACCCGCCTGCGCAAGTCGGTCGTGCAGACGATCGTCATCGGCGGGGCGGTGCTGGTCTCGGGCTCCCTGGCGTGGGCCTTCGTGGTCCAGCCGGAACTGCGGGACAGCGCGCGGGCGCGGGCGGCCGAAACCCGGGAGGACGAGGCGCGGGGCATGGTGCGGCCGGCCGAGGCCGTGACCGACCAGCCGGCGACGTATGACCGACTGCCGGAGCCCCGCAACGCCGCCGCGCCGGAGGAGACGGTGGATCCGGGGACGCCCGCCCCGACGCGATCCCATGACGGATACGCGCCCCGGTCCGCGCCCCGGCCGCAGGGGCTTGGTCCCGGGGAACTGGCTGCGCGCTCGGGCCTGTTCTTCGAGACCGCGCAGGCGGGCGGCCCGGCGACCGGGGCGCCGCCTCCGGGGACGGCGCGCGGCGTTCGCCCGGGCAGCGGCGATGTGGGCGTCATGTACAACGGCCATGTGCTGACGGCGCCCCTGTCGCCCTATGAACTGAAGGCCGGGGCGATCATTCCGGCGGTGCTGCTGACGGGGATCGACACCTCCCGCGCCGGACCGGTCGTGGCGACGGTGTCGCAGAACGTCTACGACTCCGTCAGCGGCCGCCACCTGATCCTGCCCCAGGGCACGCGTCTGATCGGCCGTCATGAAGGCGAAAGCGCCTATGGCGATCGCCGCGCCTTCCTCGCCTGGGATCGGCTCATCCTGCCCAACGGCAAGAGCCTGTTGTTGACCGAGGAGCCGGGCGTGGACGCCCAGGGCGCGGTCGGGGTGCGCGGGCAGGTCGACCGGCGTCTGTTTCCCTTGCTGGTCGGGACCCTGTTCGCCGGGGCCATCACCACCCTGGGCCAGATCGCCCGGGACGGCGACGACCGGTCGTCCAGCGGCTTGCTGGGCGACGCCGGCGATGCGGCGGCCATCGAAGGCGCCCAGGTCGGTGGTCGGCTGGTGGATCGCGAGCTCCAGGTCCGGCCCTCGATCCGCCTGCGGCCGGGCGCGCCGGTCCGGGTGATGATCACCCGGGACCTGATCCTGGAGCCGTACCGGCCATGACCTCGCCCCTCGATAATGGAAACCGCTGGGCCGTGCTGGGGGTGACGGTCTTCGCCCTCGGCTGCCTCGCGGCGGTGGGCGCCCGGACGCCGGCCCTGGCCCTGATCAACGAGAGCCCCAGCCTGCCGCGCGGCCTCTATCTCCGGGATGCCGGGGCGACGATCGGGCGCGGCGCTACCGTGGCCTTGCCCCAGCCGGCGGCGGGGCGAGCCTATCTCGGGGCGCTCGGCATGCCCCCGGAAGTGCTGCTGATCAAGCGCGTGGCGGCAGTCGGCGGCGATCGCGTCTGCCGGCGCGGGGACGCGATCGCGGCGGCGGACCGGAGCGTGCCGGTGCGCGACCGGGACCACAGGGGCGCGGCGCTTCCGCAGTGGCGGGGATGCCGTCGCCTCGGGCCGGGCGAACTGTTCCTGCTCGGCGACACGCCGGGGAGTTTCGACAGCCGGTATTTCGGGCCGGTCCGCAGCGACGATGTGGAGGGGGTGTTTCGGGAGGCCCTGAGATGGTGAGATCTGCTTTGGCCGCGACGGCGGTCCTGTTCTGGTCGACAACGGCCCAGGCCCAGTCGGTTGACTGGCGCAACGCTGGCGGCGACCTGTTCGGGCGGCCGGCCGTTGAGGTGACGATGGAGATGGCGGACGTGGGCGGGTCCGAGCCCCGGCTTGCGCCCCTGTCCCAGCCCTTCATGGAGGCGATCGCCCGCGCGGCCGACCGTCACGGCCTCGATCCGAAGCTGCTGCACGCCCTGGTGATCGTCGAGTCGGCCTACCGGGTGGATGCGGTCTCGCCGGCGGGCGCGGGCGGCCTGACCCAGCTGATGCCGGGAACCGCCGCCGATCTCGGGGTGAGGGACCGTTTCGACGTCGAGCAGAACCTGTCCGGCGGAGCGGACTATCTCGCCCGGCAGATGCTCAGATTCGGCGACGTCCGGCTGGCCCTGGCGGCGTACAACTCGGGACCGGGCCGCGTCGCCCGGCTCGGCCGCATCCCCGACATCGCGGAGACCCGGGCCTATGTGGTCGCCGTCGTCGATTGCTACCTCGCCCTGACCGCTGGTCGGGGCGCCCGGAACGCGCGCGACTGCCGGGCGCCGGAGGCGGTCCTGTGATCCCGGCGATCGAGCCTTTGGATCCGGTCCTTGGCGCGGGGGACGACGACTTGCTGACCCGCAAGGAGGCCTCGGCCTTCCTGGTCCAGTTCGGCATCCGCATGAAGCCGGAGACCCTGGCGCGCCTGTGGTCGACGGGCGGTAACGGGCCGCCGTGCCGGCATGTGCGGCACAAGCCCTATTATCCCCGCGGGGTGCTCCGGGACTGGGCCCTGGCCCAGGTCGGGGACTTGCGAGCCTCGGCCCCGCCCGCCGCACGGGGGCGTCGCCATGGCTGAGGCTCAGTATGGGGCTGGGTGGCGCCCGAAGACCCCGACCGTGGCGGACCTGCTGACGGATCCCGCCGTCAGCTATGCGCTGAAGGAGGTGCTTCTCGTCTGGGAGGTGCGCGATCCGGTCGATGCGGCCCGGGACGCGCGGCTCCTGGCCGAGGTGCTGGAACGCCGGGCGGACGAGACGGTGTCATGGGCGTCGTGACCGAAACCGCCGGCCGGCCCGGCGGCCGGGATGACCGCTTGCTGGCCTGGCCGGCCGTGCGCGACATCACCGGCCTCAGCCGCACCACGGCCTGGCGCATGCAGAAGACGGGGGACTTTCCCCTGCCGGTCGCGGTGTCTCCCGGCCGTGTCTGCTGGTGGGAGAGCGAACTGGCCGCGTGGAAGATCGCGCGGGCGCCACGACGTCCGGCCGAGATGCGGCCGTTCGGATCGCCGAGCCGACGGCCGACCCGCTCTCCCGATGAGGCAGGGCAACCTTTGGACGCGGAGGCTGACGAAAAGGACATCGACACGGGTGCGCCCTCGGAGAGACCGGTCGCGCACAGACGCGGGAGACGCCGCGCGGCGGAAACCTCGCCGGGACAGATCGCCTTCGATTTCGGGTCGTGACACCTTTCCGCTGCCCGGCCGACGCCGTCGCGGTCAGATTGCGAACTCTGCTGTCAGGAGCAATGCCCGGTGAGGGCTTGCCGCTTCCTTCTCAGGTCCGCGCGCCTTCGGGTGCATCGGTGCGACCGTTCACGACGCACCGTCATGGAATGATTTCGAACGCGCGTCGTCGGATCCCATGGGTTACCGGGTGGTCGTCCACCCGTTTGCCCATCGCGCTTGGCGAGCGCACAACAGGCTTGGGCCAGTAAGCGAGGACTCCAGGAATGTTTGGATGGCTGCGGAGACTGTGGCGATCGATTTTCGGCGGCGAGCGGGGGGCTTCCCCACTCGAACGACCCGTCGCTCGGCCGCAAAGTCCTGTCCGTGCCCCTCGGCCGGCAGGAAGGCCTGTTGCGGCGTTCTCGGGTCAGGGCGAGCCGCCACCCATGCACTGGAAGTCCTGCCACCCGCGAACGCGGGCCCGGTTTAAGGCTCAGATGACCTGCGCACGGGGGCATGCCATCGTGCTGAGCGGACACACCATCTCCGCGCAAGGGGAGGTGCGCCCCAGCGTCGTCTGCCGGACGCCGGGATGCGACTTCCATGACTGGGTCCGCCTGAAAGACTGGACAGACGGCGTCCTGAGCTGAAGCCGTCCGCTCAGGCCGCAATGACGTCGTCGGATCCTGCGAGCGCGGCCGGCGACAATTCGGTACCTTCATTGTCGAAGGCATAGAGTTTCGTCACCCTGACGCCGTTCCAGATGTACCGGTAGTGCTCGGTCTGGATTGATCTCTGGAGCGCCCGGGCGGCGCGGACCGATACGCAAGTCGCTGAAGGGCGTTCCGGCGGTCTGTAGAGAACGCCATCGACCTCGTCGGGAAGAGTGGCGCAGAGCGCCCAGCGCCGGTCCTTGTCCATCGAGGGGTCGATGTCTCGTAGATCGATGAAGCGACCGTCCACCGGCGTTTTCAGCATTCGCATGTCCAGGCCAATCGCCGGCTCCGACGTCCGGTTCAGGAAGAACTCCCGGCGGGCCACGGACACCGCCAGAGCGGTTTGACGGGTGTCCGCAAGCTCCACACAGGGAGATTCGGGTGGGAAAAACCGCGAACCTTCGGGATTGGAGTAGGCGAAGGGCGCATGATTCCAGTTCTGGAGCCGCGCGGAGTCAGGTGTGATCCTTTCGGCGGTGGTCATGAGCCTTTGGGCCGATCTCAGCCGCGGGTTCGTCAGATTTTCGATCTCCACCAGCGCCGGGACCCGGTCGTCGGTCACCACTTCCTCGTAGATATCGACGGGCGGAAACCGGGAGGGAATGAGACGGAAGGCCTCGCCCTTCCAGGGCAGGATGAGATCAGCCGCCACGCTGGGCATCCAGGTACCAGCGCACCCGGTAGAGGTCGGAGACCCCGCCGGCGAGCATCACGTTGAGCGCGCTCTGTCCGTCGAAATAGTCATTGGGGCGGTGGATCCATTCGTAGGCGCGCTCGTCGAGAGTGAAGAGGACTTTCAGCGATTTCCAGATGCCCAGGATATGGGAAATTCGCTCGGTGGTATCGACGGGGACGGCGCCGCCCTCCTTCTTCCATTTGAAGAATGTCGAGCGGCCCGGCGAGCCGAGCAGCCTGATCTGATCGTCCGTCGACAGCTTCCATTTTTCGGCGATCGAAAAGAACGCATCGAGATCCACGGGAATCCTTGAGAGCCCGGCGCCCTCGCGGGCGTCGGGGGTTAATTCCTGCATCTGTTACCTCCAGTCCAAATACGGACTTGACGACCAGTTATGGTCCACATACATACAGTCCAGATCGGGACTGAAGTGTGGAGATTAGTCCACGTCCGGTCGGTGTCAAGCGGTTGCGCAAGGAGCAGAGCCATGGAAGCTGAAGACAACGGGCGCGCCTGGCGCGCCGTAGACCTGAACGGGTCGAGCCACGGAAACGAGGACCCCATCCTGTCGGGGCGGGAAATCCTCGCGTTCGGCGGCTTCGCGCCGGCCACCGAGCATGTGCTCGTCGAGATCTGGAAGGGCCGCACCCGCCTGGTGGGTGCGGACGACAAGGTGGACCTGAAGGCCCGTCAGGGCGTCCGTTTCCGGTCCGCGCAGGGAGACCGGGCGTTCACCTTCACCTTCGACGAAATCGGCCAGGTATGGTGCGAGGAGACCATCGAGGTGGACGAACTGGCCGCGATCTTCACGGTCCCGGCGGACAAGGAAATGGTGCTGGAGCGTGACGACCAGCCGGACGTCGTCCTTCGTGCGGACGGCTCGGTCTCTTTCGGGCCCTCGGGCGTCGAGGACATCGTCACCCGTAAACGCCGTGACCACAACTTCGTCACGGTGACGGTGTTCGCGACGGCGGGTGTGTTCCCGGCGGAAGGCGCCCTGCGGGTCAAGGCGGACACCCTCGTGTCCGAGGTTCTCGAGCGGGCGGCGCGCAAGCTCCACCTGACGGATACCGCAGCCTGGGTCGTGTCGATCGACGGGCGCGACATCAATGTCGCCCTCTCGTTCGAGCAGAACGGGCTCAGCGGCCACGTCGACCTGGACTGGCTGCCCCCGGAAGGCGGCGGCGGTGATGCTTAGGGAACTGTCGAAGGCGGCCTTCGACCGGGACGTTGGCCGCCTGGATTCCCGGCTGGTGAGGCGCCGCAACTGGACGGTCCTCCAGGCCGAGTATCCCGTCCTGGACGTCGTACTCCGTCATGGCGGCGCCGCACCGTTGCGACTCCGCTTCACCTGCGACGACTGGGACGAGCAGCCTCCGGCGATCGAGCTTCTGCGCGAGGACGGGTCGGTCGTGCAGCCGTCCTCGGCCGAAGACGGGGGGATGTTCGCCCGGGGCAAGTCGATCTTCAATCCGGGCGGTCACCCGATCACGGGCAAGCCCTTCGTCTGCATGCGGGGCTCTCGCGAGTTTCATACCCACTCCGGTCATAGCGCCGAGGTCTGGGACAACTACAGGGGCCGGTCCGGCAACGACCTCCTGGGGCTGCTCGATCAACTCTGGCGGACCTGGAAAGGCAGCATCCAATGATCACGGCCTCTATAAGCGCTGCCCACATTCGGACGACCGTGGACATCCTGCGGGCCGGGGGCCTCCGGGGCCATGAGCGGGTCGTGTTGTGGCTGGGCCCGGCAAGGGAAGGCCAGAACCGTATCTGCGAGGTGTTCGAGCCCGAGCAGGACACGGCCAAGGACTATTTCCGCCTGCCGCCGCGCAGCATGTCGGCCCTGATGGCCCGCCTCAGGACCGGGCGACTCAAGGTCGTGGCGCAAATCCACACCCATCCTGGCCGGGCCTATCACTCCGACGTGGACGCCGAGTGGGCGATTGTCCGTCACGTGGGCGCCTTGTCGCTCGTCCTGCCGCGGTTCGCGTCCTCGACCACGCTCGAGAACTTCCAGGAGCAGGTCATGACCTACGAATGCGCGCCCGACGGGACCTGGGTGCTTGTCGCCAATACGGGACCGCAGGCCCGCCTGGAAATCACCGCATGAGCGCCCGGGCCGAAAGTGCGAAAATGCTCGCGTCCCTCATGGGTATCGATCCCGACGACGCCGCCGAGCGGCTGGATCGAAAGGTCCTGATCACCGCCAGCGGGCATCGTTCGGCCTCGGGGCTCGCGGCAGAAGTCGTGGGTCTGTTGGAGCGGACCCTCTCCATTACGGACGAACCCAATGAGGCCCATATCGAACTGGTCATTGGGGACGCCCGACCGCGGAGCGAGGCGCCGCAACTGTATGCGGCCGCCGACGCAGCCGGAGTCATTGTCGGATCCACTCAGGTCCAGCGCGGAGCGACCGAGGCTCACCGGCTTGTGGTCGTCATCTACGCTACGGCGGTCTCGGCCGCCGTCCTGCGCGCGGTCGCCGGGGACGGGGCGCTTTCTCGCGGGCCTGATCCGCTTGAGGTCAAGGCGAGCCAGCTGGGTTTGCCGGACCTGACATCGATGGACCCCCTGGACCTGACCGGGACGGTGCTTGTCGGCGCGGGCGCCGTCGGCCACGGGTTCGTTCGTGCCCTGCGTACCGTGCCTGTCTTTGGAGAACTGATCGTCCTTGATCCGAAGACGGTTGGCGGGGGCAACCTGAACCGTTGCCTTTACCTCCAGCCCGAAGACGAGGGTCGCGACAAGGCCGTCGCCCTGACCGAACGCGCCGCACCGGACTTTCCGGCCCTTCGCCTGAAGCCGGAGGTTGCTGAATTCCGGCGCTATGCGGAAGCGGTCGGCAGGGTCGATACCGCCATCGTCACCGTCGACAGCCGCCGCGCACGACGCAGCATTCAGGAATACGCGCCCCGGCGGGTCTTCGACGCCTCGACGACGGATGTCACCGCCGTTGTGGTTCATGCTCATGAACAGCCGACCGGCGGCGCCTGTATGGCCTGTATCTATCGCCACATCCCCGACGAACAGGCCCGGGAGCGGTCGATCGCGGAAGGTCTCGGCATCGACCTTGAGATGCTTGGTCGCGGCTTCATCGACGAGGAGGCTGCAACCCGAATTCTGCAGACGCACCCGGGCCTCGACAGGACGGACCTGGTGGGAAAGGCCTTCGACACCCTGTTCCGGCAGCTCTGCGCGACCCAGGCGCTTACGACGACGGAAGGCCGGCAGGTGCTCACTCCCTTCGCCTTCGTGTCGTCGCTGGCCGGTGCCCTGATCTTGGTCGAGATGCTGCGGCGGGCGGCAGGCATGACCGACGCCAACTACTGGCAGGTCGACCCCTGGCTCGGCCCCTTGGCGAGGCTCCGCAAGCATCGCTCACGGGTGCCGGACTGCAGCTTCTGCTCCAGGCCGGAAGCCATCGCCCTTGTGAAGAGCTGGTGGGGGTGACGGGACGCCACAGCTCCTGCGGGCGCGGCGCGTCACAGCCCTGCGGCGTACCGGCTTTGTTCCCGTGACAGCTTTTGACGCCCCCGGCGGGCAATGTCGGGCATCACCAACTCATGAGGCATTTTCCCATGGCTACCCGCTACGTTACCCGGTCCGGGAAGGACAAGGACGGCGACATCACCAAGCTCTGCAACGCAGGCGAGGCCTGGTCGCCCCGCTCCAAGGCGGATGCGATCAGCGACATCGAGAACAAGGTCCACGACTACTATGTGTCCTGGACCGACGGCCAGAAGACCCCGATCCGGGTCGTGAACGGAGCGACCGGCAAGTACCTGCGCACCCAGCGCGACGGCTCGACCAAGAACAATCTGGACGATCTGGCCGACTGCTGAGGCCGTCAGGGCAGGCTTTCGAAATCCGACCGTCGATGATCCTGGACCCGGGCGCGCAGGCTCTCGGGCTCCAGGACCTCGACGGCGTCGCCCCAGGCGTAAAGATGCCAGCACATTTCCAGCGAGCCCGAGGCGGTAAACCGCACTGTCAGGGACCCGTCCTCGCCCTCCTCGACGGTTTGCGTCGGATGAAACACGAAACGCCTCGCCCGGGCGGCCGCGGCCGGCGTGAAACGCCAGGCGACGTCGGCGGCGTCACTGTCATTCACGTAGGAGCCGAAGGCTTTCTGCGCGTGGGCGCGAAGGTTGAACGCGGGATCGACGACGAAGCCCTCATTCAAGCACTCCGCCGTCTCGATCTCCTCGACCTTGTAGTGCAGCAGGCCCGCCTCGGGCTTGGCGGTGTCACGGGCGACGAGATAACGCCGCACGCCAAGCAGGAGCCCGTACGGCTCCACCGTGCGCGGGGTCGCCGGACGCCCGCCGCGTCCCGGGTAGTGAATTCGCAGCTGGCATCCACCTTTGAGCGCTTTCGAAATCGCCGCGTCGACGTCCGGCTGGACCGCCGGCCGGGGACCCGGCCTGGCCGCATGGCCCAGGGCTTCAAGAAGGGCCTCCTCGTCCGGAGCGAGTCGGGCCCGCGCAGGGCCTGGAATAGGGGCTCGAACCTTGGCCTCGAAACTTCGCAGCCGCGCCGCCTCCGTCGTATTGCCCGCCAGACGCAATTCCTCGATGGCCGCCGACACCGCGACCAGTTCATCGGCCGTGGGCGTGAGGAACTGGGCCACGGCACTGACGGGCAGGATCCAGCGACGGTGGCCCTCGTCATCGGTCTCATGTCGCACGAAGGGGAAGCATGTCTGGAGCGCGTCGATCATCCGCTGGGCGGTCCGGCGTGTGCGTCCGAACTCCGCCTCGATCTCCAGCAGCGACACACCCCGGCGCCCCGACGCCATCACCGCCAGCTGAACCAGGTCCTGGGCCTTGTCGAACGACATTTCGGTTCCGGTAGTGACAAGCTCGGCAATACTATCCACGGTTTAATCGTCATGGGAAGGAAACATCATGAGGCGGATTGACGGCAAGTTACGCCTTTCGGCGTCCGACCTGATGCGGTTCCAGGGCTGCCGCCATGCGACGGTGCTCGATCTTCGCTATCTGGACGATCGCGGCCTGACCCCGGACGCGGACACGGATGACGCGCTGCTCCTCCAGCGTCAGGGCGACGACCACGAGCTGAACTTCCTGGAGACGCTGCGCTCGTCGGGGCGGGTGATCGCCGAGATCGACAAGGACGGCCTGGCCCTTGAGGAGTCGGTCGACCGCACGCTGGCGGCGTTGCGGACCGGCGCCGACATCGTGTTTCAAGGCGCCTTCCTCGAGGGCGCCTGGGGCGGCTATTCCGACTTTCTGGAGAAGGTGGAGGCGCCGTCGGCGCTGGGCGACTTCTCCTACGAGGTGGTCGACACCAAGCTGAAGCGGAAGCCGGATCCCAAACATGTGCTCCAGCTGTCGCTCTATTCGGATCTTCTCGCGCGGATTCAGAAACGGGAGCCGGAACAGGCTCATCTGGAGCTCGGGGATGGATCCCGTTTCTCGGTGGATCTGGCCGGGGTTTCCGACTACGCCCGTCACGCGCGCAGGCGTCTCGAAACCTTCCTTCAGGACCCTGGCGAAACCCGGCCTCAACCTGTCGCGGGTTGCGGTCTTTGCCGCTGGCGATCGACCTGCCGGGCCGGATGGGAAGCGACCGACAGCCTGACCCTGGTGGCCGGCATCTCCGCCGGTCAGAGAGAAAAGCTGGAGGCTGCGGGCGTCGGGACGATGACGCAACTCGGCGCCCTTTCCGGGCGCGTTCCCGGACTGTCGGCCGCGACCCAGGACCGGCTGACGGTCCAGGCCGCACTGCAGACCGCCCGCCGCGCGGGCGGGCCGCCGGCCTTTCGTCTCCGTGCGGCGGAGCCCGGGCGTGGCCTGGCTCTCCTGCCGCAGCCGGACGCCGGCGACGTCTTCTACGATATCGAGGGCGACCCCTATTATCCGGACGGCCTGGAATATCTCCACGGCCTCTGGTTCCAGGAGGATGGCCAGTGGCGGTTCCAAGCGTTCTGGGCCCATGATCGTGAGGCGGAAGGCGAGGCGGTCACGGGGCTGCTCGGTTTCCTGACCGACCATTTCGGGCGTCATCCGGCCGCCCATCTTTATCATTACGCGAACTATGAGGTCGCAGCCCTGCGTCGCCTGACGACGCAGCACCGCCGGGGCGAGGCCGCGATGGATCAGCTCCAGCGTGAGCGACGGTTCGTCGATCTGCACAGGGTCGTCGCTGGCGGTCTGCAAACGTCCGAACCCGGCTATTCGATCAAGGACCTGGAAGCCTTCTACATGGAGAAGCGGAGGGGCGATGTCTCGACCGCGGGGGCCAGCGTCGTTGTCTACGAGCGTTGGCGAGAAAGCGGAAATCCAGACCTGCTTGAGCAGATCCGGGATTATAACGAGACGGACTGCCGATCGACCCAACTGCTTCGGGACTGGCTGGTGTCGACCGTACGACCTGCGGAGACGGGCTGGAGAGGCCAGGGCGCGATTCCCGAGGACGGTGCGATGTCGACGGTCGCTGTGGAGGAAGCGGCGCACGCGGACCTGCGCCGCAGGCTTGCGCCGATCGAGAGCCGGTTCGGTGGGGACGCCGCCGACCTTCTGGCCGATCTGCATGTCTTCCATGCGCGGGAAGACAAACCGTCATGGTGGGCGATTTTCGACCGGCTCTCGCGCGAGAGCGAGGAACTGCTTGAGGATCTCGACTGTATCGCCGGCCTTGAGGCTGTCGGGCCGGCCGTGCCTGACAAGCGTTCGATGGCCCGGACCTACCGGTACCCGGAGCAGGAAACCAAGTTGCGGGCGGGGCGAAAGCCTTGCGTGAAACCCTCCGACGGCCCGTTGAGCGTCGATCTGTCGGACATGCGGGACGGCACCCTGGTCCTGCGAGCGACGCTCGCGCGCTACACCCTGCCGGATCGGCTCGATCTCCTGCCGGCGATGCCGATCGGGAACACCGCCCTGCGCGACGCTATCGCCGCGGTCGCCGACGCCCTGGTCACCGGTCCCGACGGGCTCCGGGCGGTGGGTGATTTGTTGGGCCGTTCGCCGCCGCGCTTCGGCGACGGGCCGCGGCCTGGAGGGGTCCTCGACCCGGCGGGCGATCTCACCGCACAGATATGCCAAGCCATCGCCAGCATGGACGATACAGTGCTGGCAATCCAGGGGCCGCCGGGCACCGGCAAGACCTGGGTCAGCGCCGCCGCGATCGTCGAACTCGTCCGATCCGGTCAGCGAGTGGCGGTCTCTTCCAACAGTCACAAGGCCATCGGGAACCTTCTGGACGCCATCGCCCGGCGGGCGCGGTCCGAAGGGGTCCGATGCTCGATCGTGCAGAAGGTGTCCGGCGACGATGACGCAGATCCGCACCCTGACATCGTGAGCGTCCGCGACAACAAGGCGCCGGAAATCGGTGCGGCCGATGTCGTCGGGGCGACCGCGTGGCATTTCGCGACCTATGGCGCGCCGGCGTTCAGCCACCTGTTCGTCGATGAGGCCGGCCAGGTCTCGCTCGCCAACCTGCTGGCCATGGCCCGCGCCGCCCGTAACCTGGTGCTCGCGGGCGATCCCATGCAGCTCCCGCAGCCGATCCAGGGCGATCATCCCGGCCTGAGTGCGTCGTCCTGCCTCGAATATCTGATGGGCGATGACAGGGTCATTGCGCCGGACCGCGGAATCTTCCTGCCCGTGACCCGGCGTATGCATCCGGGTGTCTGCGGGTTCATCTCGCGCGCCGTCTACGAAGGGCGGCTGCAGCCCGACGCCGAGGCGGCCTCCCAGACCCTCGTCGCCACGGATGGCCAGACCTCGCTGACTGGTGCGAGGCTCAAGCCGGTGATCCATGCCGGGCGCAGCCAGGTCAGTCCGGAGGAGGTGCAGGCCATCGTGCAGGCGGTCGGCGACCTGACTGGCTCCTCGTATACGGATCGCAACCGGGCGACCCGACGCATCGGCCACGCGGACATCCTGGTTGTCGCGCCGTACAATGCCCAGGTGAATGCGCTCCGGGCGGCGCTTCCCGCCGAGGTCCGGGTCGGGACCGTCGACCGGTTCCAGGGCCAGGAGGCTCCAATCTGTCTGATCTCCATGACCACTTCGAGCGCCGATGAGCTGCCCCGCGATATCGAGTTCCTGTTCTCGCTGAACCGCATCAACGTCGCCGTATCCCGCGCCCAGGCCGCCGCGATCGTATTCGCCAGCCCCGCCCTTCTGGAGACGCCCTGCCGGACGGTCGAGCAGATGCGGCTGGTCAACACGCTCTGTCTGCTGGACGCCTACCGGCCTTCCGAGGGGTGACAGGATTTGTCGCCCAGACCGGCCAGTGTGGGTGTGGCCGGATGTCGGTGGAATAGGAGCGGATCATGAGATCCCGGGTCGACGGAACATTCACCGGCTGGAGCGGGGATACGGTCGTGCCCCTGGAGAACGGCACCGTCTGGCGACAGGTGAACTACCATTACTGCTATCGCTACAAGTACCGGCCGCGGGTCGAGATCCAAGGGTCGATGATGCAAGTCGAGGGGATGCCCCGGCCGATCCGGGTGCGCCGCATCGCTTAAAGGCGATACGAGCAGATTGTCATCGTTCGATTACATAAGGCGATGTCATCGTTCGCTAACAAAACGGATTGTCACCGAACGCTGACAGTGATAGATGTCAGCGTATGCTGACGAGGTGGCTGCGATGATCGTGCGTTCGTCCAAGGATCTGGGAGCGGCAGTCAAGGCGCGCCGTAAGGCGCTGGGTCTGGACCAGGGCTCGCTGGCCACCAAGGTCGGTGTCAGCCGTCAGTGGATCGGGGCCCTCGAGCAGGGCAAGCCTGGCGCCGAGCTCGCCCTTGTGCTGCGGACCCTGCGGACGCTGGAACTGCCGCTGTCGATCGGGGAGCCGCTGTTGGCGCGCGAGGGCGAGGGGCTGGCGGTAGACATCGATGCGATCGTGGCGCGGGCTCGCCAGGGTGGCTGAAGAAACCCTCATCCTTCTGCTCGACGGCCAGACCATCGGCGCCATTCACCGCCGCAAGGGGCGGCTGTCGCTGGTCTATGACGACGCATGGCGCCTGCGACCGGACGCCTATCCCCTGTCCCTGTCCATGCCTCTGGCCTCTGCCGAGCATCCGCACGGTCCGGTCAGCGCCTTCCTGTGGGGGCTGCTGCCGGACAATGACGTCGTAATCGAACGCTGGGCCCGCCATTTCCAGGTGTCGCCAAAGAACCCCTTCGCCCTGATCGGGGCGGTCGGAGAGGATTGCGCGGGCGCGGTGCAGTTCGTGCGCCCCAACCGGCTGGACGCGCTCCAGGGGGGCGCCGAGGATACGATCGACTGGCTGGAGTCGAACCAGGTCGCGGAACGGCTGAAGGCGCTCAGGGAAGATCAGGCGGCCTGGCGGGCGGCGCGCGACACCGGCCAGTTCAGCCTCGCCGGCGCCCAGCCCAAGACCGCCCTGATGTGGGAGAACGGTCGATGGGGCGTACCGTCGGGCCGGCTGCCCACGACCCACATCCTGAAACCGCCGAGCGTGGCCTTCGACGGCCACGCCGAGAACGAGCACCTCTGCCTGCTGCTCGCGCGTCGCCTCGGCATTCCGGCGGCGGCGACGCGCGTCGAACGCTTCGGGGACGAGATCGCCATCGTGGTCGAACGCTATGATCGTCAGCGTGTCGGCGACCGGATCGCGCGGGTGCATCAGGAAGACTTCTGCCAGGCCCTCGCCCGCCTTCCGACCGACAAGTACCAGAACGAGGGCGGGCCGGGCGTGCGCGACTGCGTGGAGGTCCTGGCGGACCAGTCGAGCGCACCGGGCGAGGACATCGACACCTTCCTGGACGCTGTCCTGTTCAACTGGATCGTTGTCGGCACCGACGCCCACGCCAAGAACTATTCGCTTCTGCTGTCCGGAGAGGGCCGGGTGCGCCTGGCCCCGCTCTACGACATCGCCAGCGCCCTGCCGTACCCCGGGCTCGACTATCAGAAGCTCAAGCTGGCGATGAAGCTCGGCGGCGAATATCGGCTGAGGGACATCGGGGCGCGGCATGTGGGCCGGATGGCGGCCGAGGTGCGCCAGTCTCCGAAGCGGTGGGTCGAGCGCGCCCGGGATCTCGCCCGGGAAACGCCCGCGGCGGTCAACGACGTCGCGGAGGAAATGCGGGCCTCCGGCCTTGGCCATGAGATCGTCGGGCGGCTGGCCGAGGCGATCGCCGACCGGGCGAGGACTCTGGAGGCGCTGCTGGCGGCATGGACGCCGGAAGAGGCCGCCGCGAAACCACGCCCGGCGGCCTGACGAAACAGTCTGAAAATCCGGTTCGAATCCGGAGCGGCGGGCGGCGCGGCAGCGGCTTGATTCGCAGACGCACCGATGCGCCCGAAAGCCAGCGGCCGGAACCGCCTGAAACCCCGCGTGGCCGGGCGAAACGGCTGTTCAGGCGATTATTTCGCAGAACGCAGTTTGCTACCCATGTGCTACCCGGAACGAACAAGGGGTTAGCAGTTTCCTGCTAACCCCTTGAAAAAATGGTGGAGCTTAGCGGAGTCGAACCGCTGACCTCTTGCATGCCATGCAAGCGCTCTACCAACTGAGCTAAAGCCCCGGACCTTGCGGTCTGGTCCGCCCGGTTCATCTTGCGATGGCCCCCGGCGAGGCGGCGGAACCTATGTCAGAGCTTTTTTGCGATCAAGCCCGTTTCGACATTTATTTTCGCATCGGTTCCGGAGGCGAAAAAACACAGCGATTTCAAACCAAAAGAGGGCTGAAATCGACCGTCCGCCGCAGTTCCTAGCGGGAAATGCGGCGGACGCAACAAGAAAGATCAGTCGTCGTCGCGCGACGGCTTGGCGATCTCGTCCTCGATGGAGTCATCGTCGTCGTCTTCGATGAACGGCACGGAGTCGTCATCGTCGTCGGCCAGGTCGTCGTCGCCGTCGGTGGCGCCCATGCCGGCTTCTTCCGAAGCGTCAGCGGGGGCGTCGTCGTCATCGTCGTCGGGCGTCAGGATCGGCTCATGGCCTTCCTCGTCGATCTCCGGAGCCCGGATCTCTTCTTCCTCGTCCTCGTCGGACTCGGCCTTCTTGTCCTTGACCTGATCTTCGGTCTCTTCGTCGTCGGCGGGATAGCCGGGACGCACGCGACGGCTGCGCAGCTTCAGCGCCTCTTCGGGATCGAAGTCGGTCGCGCATTTGGGGCAGTGTGCGGGGCGGCGGTTCAGGTCGTAGAACTTAGCCTGGCAGTTCGGGCAAACCTGTTTGGCGCCCAGTTCGGGATTGGCCACGTTTGGAACCTTCAACGGGTTGAATTCGGGGCGGTCCCTTGCCACCCCTAGGAGCCGCTGTCAAAAGCTGTCTTTCGCGCCGCCCGCGCGGCCCTTTCGCGAACGCAGCCTGAAGCGGGTGATTATGCCGTCCCAACTGACTTCCAGACGCTCTGACGCCCTTGCCGGAACGGTTCGCGCGCCCGGCGACAAGTCGATGTCACACCGCTCGATGATTCTGGGCGGCATGGCCTCCGGCGTCACCGAGGTCGAGGGTTTGCTGGAAGGCGACGACGTCCTGGCCACCGCCCGCGCGGTCGAAGCCTTCGGCGCCAAGGTCCAGCGGACCGGTGACGGCAAATGGCGTATCGAGGGGGCGGGCGGCTTCAGAACGCCTTTGACGGTGATCGATTGCGGCAACGCCGGCACCGGCGTGCGGCTGCTGATGGGGGCGGCCGCCGGCTTTCCGCTGACGGCCACCTTCGACGGCGACGCCTCGCTGCGGAAGCGGCCGATGAAGCGCGTCACCGGCCCGCTGGCCGACATGGGCGCCCGGTTCGACTGGCAGGCGGCCGAGGACCGGCTCCCGGTCGCCCTGACCGGCGGGACGCTGACGGCGATCGACTATGTGCAGACTGTGGCCTCGGCCCAGGTGAAGTCGGCCATACTTCTGGCCGGCCTGAACGCCCAGGGCGTCACCTCGGTGACGGAGCCGGAGAAGAGCCGCGACCACACCGAACGCATGCTGCGCGCCTTCGGCGCCGAAGTCGGTGTGGAAGAAATGGGCGAGGGCTGGACGGTCACGCTGAAGGGCGGTCAGCCGCTGACCGGAACCTTCGTCGCCGTGCCGGGCGATCCGTCCTCGGCCGCCTTCCCCCTGGCGGCGGGTCTGATCGTGCCGGGCTCGGTGGTGACGGTCGAGGGGGTGATGCTGAACCCCCTGCGCACCGGCCTGTTCGACACCTGGCTCGAAATGGGCGCCGACCTGACCATATCGAACCGGCGTCAGGCCGGCGGCGAGGACGTCGGCGACATCACCGCCCGTCATTCGGCCCTGAAGGGCGTGGTCGTGCCGGAAGCGCGCGCCGCCTCGATGATCGACGAATATCCAATCCTGGCCGCGACGGCGGCCTTCGCCGACGGCGTCACCGTCATGCGCGGCGTGGGCGAAATGCGGGTCAAGGAAAGCGACCGGATCTCGCTGATGGTCGAGGGCCTGCGCGCCTGCGGGGTGCAGGTGGAGGAAGAACCCGAGGGCTTCATCGTCACCGGCGCCCCCAGAGTTCTGGGCGGCGCTGTTGTCCACACGGCTCACGATCACCGCATCGCCATGAGCCATTTGGTCCTGGGCCTGGCCGCCGATCAGCCGGTCTCGGTCGACGAGCCCGGCATGATCGCCACCAGCTTCCCCGGCTTCGTCGAGATGATGAACGGCCTGGGCGGTCAGATCGCTTGACGAAATGTCGCCTATGGACGACAATGCGGCTGTAAGGCTGACCTTCACGCCGGTTTTCGATCGCTGGCTTCTCAGGTTTCGCGATCACAGGGCGGTGGCTCGGATCACGACCCGGCTCGAACGACTGTCCGGCGGTCACTGGGGCGATGTGAAGCCGGTGGGCGAGGGCGTCAGCGAACTGAGGATCGCCTACGGACCCGGTTATCGTCTGTATGCGACGAAGAAGAACGACGCCTGGGTCATTCTGCTGGCTGGAGGCGACAAGTCGAGCCAGGACCGCGACATTGTCGAGGCGAAACGGCTGGCTGAGGAGTATCGAAATGACTGAGCCCCTGATCGAATTCGATCCCGCCCGTTACCTGAACACGCCCGAGGCGGTGGAAGAGTATCTGGTCTCCTCGTTCGAAGACGCTGCCGAGCTCGGCGATCCGCGCATCATCACCAACGCCCTCGGCGTCGTCGCCCGGGCCAAGGGCATGACCCAGATGGCGCGGGACGCGGACCTGTCGCGCACGGCCCTCTATCGGGCGCTCAGCGAAGAGGGGCGGCCCGAGCTTTCGACCATTTTCAAGGTGATGCAGGCCCTGGGCCTTCGCCTCGCCCCCGTTCGCGTGGACTCCGCCGCCTGATGTCGCTGATCATCGCCGTCGACGGCCCCGCCGCCTCGGGCAAGGGCACCATCGCCGCGCGGCTGGCGCGGACCTATGGCCTGCCGCATCTGGACACCGGCCTGCTGTACCGCGCCGTGGGCGTCAAACTGCTGGAGGCCGGCGGTTCGCTGGACGACGAGGCGGCGGCGACCGAGGCGGCGCGTGGCCTCGACGCGGCTCAGGTGTCCGACGACCCCCGCCTGACCACCGGCGAGGCGGGCGAGGCGGCCAGCCGTGTCGCCGGCCATCCCGGCGTGCGCGCCGCCCTGCTGGACCTGCAACAGGCCTTCGCGGCCCAGGCCGGCGGCGCCGTGCTGGACGGGCGCGACATCGGCACGGTGATCGCGCCTGACGCACCCGCCAAACTGTTCGTCACCGCCGCGCCTGAGACCCGGGCCGACCGCCGCTGGAAACAGTTGACGGCGCGGGGTTTCGACATCGGCTTCGACGACATGCTGGCCGACATTCAGCGCCGGGACGAGCGCGACGCCGGTCGCGGCGCGGCGCCGATGGTCCAGGCCGAAGACGCGGTCTTGCTGGATACCACCGACATGGGTATAGAGGCGGCCTTCGATGCGGCCCGCCGTATCGTCGAGGCGGCGCGCGTGAAACACGGTCTCTGACCGGTTTCGCAAATCCAACGCGTCCATCCTCGGCTTCCGCGGGCGTTTTGATCGTTCTGAACGGCCTCGCATCCTGACGACCTGCCTATCTTTTCCTCTCGCCTCGGCGCAGCGCTTTGCTGTGTGAGGGGCGTCCACCTCGCGCGGGGCCGTTCGGTCGCGCGCCACAGCCCTACCGGAAACACCAGAGCTTCATGTCTGATACTCTCAATCCCACGCGCGACGACTTCTCGGCGCTGCTCGACGAACAGCTTCAGGGTCGCGACTTCGGCGAAGGCCAGGTCGTTCACGGCCGCGTCGTCGGCATCGAAAAAGACATCGTCATCATCGACGTCGGCCTGAAGACCGAAGGCCGCATCTCGATGCGCGAATTCGGCCAGGGCGAAGACGCCAAGCTGCCGAAGGTCGGCGACAACGTCGAGGTTTACCTGGAGCGCGTCGAGAACGCCCTGGGCGAAGCCGTCATCAGCCGTGACAAGGCCCGCCGCGAGGAAGCCTGGACCCGTCTGGAAGTCGTGTTCGCCGAAGGCCAGCCGGTCAACGGCGCTATCGTCGGTCGCGTCAAGGGCGGCTTCACCGTCGACCTGGGCGGCGCCTCGGCCTTCCTGCCCGGCTCGCAGGTGGACATCCGTCCGGTGCGCGACGTCGGCCCGCTGATGGGCAAGGAACAACCGTTCCAGATCCTGAAGATGGACCGTCCGCGCGGCAACATCGTCGTCTCGCGTCGCGCCATCCTGGAAGAAGCCCGCGCCGAACAGCGCACCGAGCTGGTCGGCCAGCTGCAAGAGGGCGAAGTCCGCGAAGGCGTGGTCAAGAACATCACCGACTACGGCGCGTTCGTGGACCTGGGCGGCATCGACGGCCTGCTGCACGTCACCGACATGTCGTGGAAGCGCGTCTCGCACCCGTCGCAGGTTCTCGCCGTCGGCGACACCGTCAAGGTCCAGATCGTCAAGATCAACCCGGACACCCAACGTATCTCGCTGGGCATGAAGCAACTGCAGTCGGACCCCTGGGACGGCGTGGAAGCCAAGTATCCGGTCGGCGCCAAGTACACGGGCCGCATCACCAACATCACCGACTACGGCGCCTTCGTGGAGCTGGAAGCCGGGGTCGAGGGCCTGGTGCACGTCTCGGAAATGTCCTGGACCAAGAAGAACGTCCATCCGGGCAAGATCGTCTCCACCTCTCAGGAAGTGGACGTGGTCGTCCTGGACGTCGACGCCTCCAAGCGCCGCATCTCGCTGGGCCTGAAACAGGCTCAGGACAATCCGTGGGACGCCTTCGTCGCCAACAACCCGATCGGCTCGACCGTCGAGGGCGAAGTCAAGAACGCCACCGAGTTCGGCCTGTTCATCGGCCTGGACAACGACATCGACGGCATGGTCCACCTGTCCGACCTCGACTGGTCGGTCTCGGGTGAAGAAGCCATCCAGCGCTACCGCAAGGGCGAGATGGTCAAGGCCAAGGTCCTGGACGTCGACGTCGAGAAGGAACGCGTCTCGCTGGGCATCAAGCAGCTGGGCGGCGATCCGATCGGCGAGGGCGACACCTATCGCCGCGGCCAGCAGATCACCGTCACCGTCTCGTCGATCGAGTCGGGCGGCATCGAGGTCAAGTTCGGTGAAGACGACGCGCCGGTCACGGCCTTCGTCCGCAAGTCGGACCTGTCGCGCGAC
>Ga0208032_1000453_pt1 | contig 23104 bp, 16 predicted proteins | sample MalvirAntarct_66_FD_184254 | JGI IMG/M metagenome (GOLD analysis project Ga0208032, IMG submission 184254) | Marine viral communities from the Global Malaspina Expedition - Malaspina viral metaG Antarct_66 (SPAdes) (version 2) | ecosystem: Environmental > Aquatic > Marine > Oceanic | place: West... | reverse complement strand
GTGTGAACGTGGGCGCGGCGGCTTTGCCTTGACAGAGGAAGGGCGGTTGGTCTTTCAGGAAGTCGTGCGCCTGATGACGGCACTGGATTCCTTTCGCGCCCAGGTATCGACGGCGCAACGGCGTTTGGTCGGGGAATTCAACCTGGCGATCATTGATGGCATTCTGACCCTGCCGGAAATCCCGATTTCGGAAACCCTGTCCCGGTTTCGTGCCAAGGCACCGGATGTCCATATTACGATCAGCGTGTTGAGCACGGATGAAATGGAAAGGCGCTTGCTGGATGGTACGGTGCATCTTGCCTTCTGTGCCATGCACCGCCCAAAATCCGGACTGGCCTACAGCCATGTCGCCAAAGAGGTCCAGTCTGTCTATTGTGGCAGGCTGCACCCCCTGTATTCCAAGCCCGATGAGTTGATCCGTTTGGAGGATCTGACGCGACCGGATTATGTTGGACGAACGTTTCAGGATACGCTGAGAACCCGCGAAAAGCCTTTTCGAACCGGACCTGCGGCAAGTGCCAATAATCTGGAGGCGATCTTGATCCTGTTACAGACCGGGCGGTATCTGGGATTAATGCCCGATCAATGTGCGGCCCCCTGGGTTGCGGCCGGAGAGATTCGTGCTCTGCGCCCGGACCTAACACGGTTGGAGCAGGATTTTGCCCTAGTAACCCGGGACACCAAGCGCCCCGCGCCGGTGGTTGAGGCCTTTCAGAAAACCTACCGCGAAGAAGTATCAAAACAGAACGCTGCCCAAATGGCTTAACCCCCCGATCAGCAGCAGGATCAGGACAAGGCGGCGGAAGTTGCGATCACTGGTGTGGCGATAGGTATAAATGCCCAACACAGCCCCGGCGGCACCGCAGGCCATAGCGATCAATATATTGGGCCCCGTTAAGACATCAAACCGTCCATAAAAGCTGTGCCCGATCAGGGCGATCCCCAGTATGACCAGATTGAAGGGCTGGAAAACGCCGCGCTGTTCATCCTTGGGCCAGCCGCGAAGACCTGCCCAGATTGTAGGGACGGGTCCAGACATGCTGGCGACGCCCCCAAAAAAGCCGCCCAGAAAGCCAATGACGCCATCTGCCCGTCGCCCGCCCCCCTGAATCTGCGGCGGTGTTTTTACGATCAGCCCATAGCTGCAATAAAGAACCAGCAAGATGCCCAGACCCGCCTTGGCAAAATCCACGTTCAAATAAGAGAGGGCGTAAAGTCCCATTGGCAGCCCAATCAGGCCGCCCAGGATAAAGGGCCATAATCGTCCGACCCGAATGCCATGGCGAATAAAGCCCAACGTGACCAAATGGCTGGTGACACCGATTAAGGCAGCCATCGGGACGGCGACCTGGGGCGGCATGACATGCAGCCAGAAGGCCAGCGCGATCAGCGCCGCGCCCAGGCCTGTCAGGCCGCCAATATAACCGGCCGCCCCCGCACCAATCGCAAATATGAGGAGATCACTTCCTTCCATCGTTCGGGCAAGGTAGGGTTCGTCGAGTGAGTGGTCAAATTCTATGGAGTGGTAATGTCGATTTTAGATCTATCTTTCTCAGAAGCAGGGGAGGGTCCGCCTCTGGTCATCCTGCATGGCTTGTTCGGAAACAAACGCAATTGGGGGGCGATTTCCAAGGTTCTGTCGAAAACCTATCGCGTTCTATCGGTCGACCTGCGCAATCATGGGGAGTCGCCCTGGGATGAGGAGATGACCTATCCCGCCATGGCAGGTGATATTGCGGGCTTGATTGAAAAACAGATTGGTGGCCCGGCCCGCGTCATTGGTCATTCCATGGGCGGCAAAGCGTCGATGATTCTGGCACTGGAAAAACCGGAGCTGATAGAGAAACTGGTGGTGGTCGATATCCCGCCAGCGCCGCGCGACAGCGGTTTAATGGCCTATGTCACGGCAATGCAGGAATTGGACGTTGCCGGCATGACGCGCCGGTCGGAAGCCGAAGAAGCCCTGGCCCCGGCAATCCCGGAAAGGATGATCCGCACCTTCCTGGCGCAAAACCTGGCGCCGGCGGAGGGCGGTGGATTGACCTGGAAGATCAATCTGGATGTGATCGAAAAGGCGATGTCCAATATTGAAGGATTCCCGGATATTGACAGCGATCATGCATTCGAAAAGCCCAGCCTACACCTGACCGGGGCAAACTCGACCCATGTGCTGCCGCGCCATCATGCCGAAATTGAGCGTCTTTTCCCCAATTCAGAGATTGAAGCGATCCCCGATGCAGGGCACTGGTTACATGCGGAACAGCCCGCCTTGTTTCTGGAAGCCGTGGAGAGTTTTCTGTCTTGACCCAGTCGCCTGAAGACGTCCTGTCCTCGGTCTTTGGCTATCCAAGCTTTCGACCGGGGCAGAGGGAGATTGTTGATCGTTTGCTGTCGGGAACCCACACCCTGACGGTGATGCCGACCGGGGCGGGAAAATCCCTGTGCTATCAGGTGCCCGCCCTGATGTTGGATCGACCGACCCTTGTTGTGTCCCCACTTGTCGCCTTGATGGACGATCAGGTCGCAGGCCTTCGCGCGAATGGTGTTGATGCCGCCTGTATCCATTCCGGGCAATCGCGGGATCAAAATGTAGAGCAATGGCTGCGGGTCGCGAAAGGCGGCGCGAAAATTCTGTATATGTCGCCCGAACGTCTGATGACGCCGCGCATGATCGGTGCCTTGCAAAAGCTGGATCCAGCCCTTTTCGTGATTGATGAGGCCCATTGCATTTCGAAATGGGGGGCCAGCTTCCGACCGGATTATGAGATGCTGTCAACGCTGCCGGACCATTTCCCCAATGCGACGGTCAGCGCCTTCACCGCCACGGCGGATGTGGCGACCCGGCGGGATATTGCGGAAAAGCTGTTCCGGGGACGCGGGGACACCGTGGTGCATGGCTTTGATCGCCCCAATCTGAGCCTGACCGTGGTTCCAAAGACCCATTGGAAGAAGCAGTTGTTGAGCTTTCTGGAGGATCGCAAGGATCAGTCCGGCATCGTCTATTGCCTGTCGCGCCGCCTGACCGATGAAGTCGCTGAAGCCCTGTCGGCGGAAGGGTATCGCGCCCTGCCGTATCATGCGGGCCTGCCGTCAGATCAGCGCAAGGAAAACCAGGATATTTTCATGTCGGAATCTGCCGTCGTGATGGTCGCGACCATCGCCTTTGGCATGGGGATCGATAAGCCGGACATCCGCTATGTCTTTCACACCAATCTGCCCGGCAGTATGGAAGCCTATTATCAGGAAATCGGGCGTGCGGGTCGGGATGGCCTGCCGTCTGATGTATGGATGCTGTACGGCCTGGATGATCTGCGCATGCGCCGCCAATTCATCGATCAGGATGGCCAGGACGAGGATCATAAGCGCCGCGAACATAAGCGGCTGGATGCCCTGCTTGCCTATTGCGAGGCAACACAATGCCGCCGCGCGACGCTGCTGTCCTATTTTGGGGAGGATCCGGAACCCTGTGGCAATTGCGATACCTGTCTGTATCCGCCGGTCGTGATTGATGGCACGCGGGAAGCGCAGATGCTGCTGTCTGCCATTCTGCGGACGGGTGAAAGTTTCGGCACGGCGCATATCATCGATGTGCTGCGCGGCGCAAAGACGGCAAAGATCGAAGAACGCGGGCATGACAAGCTGCCCACTTATGGGATTGGCGCGGAACATCCAAAGCAATACTGGCAGGCCTTTATCCGCCAGGCCGTTGCGGGCGGATATCTGTCGATCAATATCGAAGGCTTTGGTGGATTGGTGCTGACCCGCAAGGGGCAAGCGGTGCTGCGCGGGGATGAAGCATTCCTGTATCGCGAAATTCCAAAATCCAAGAAGTCGGAGCGTTCGGAACGCCGCGCGATTTCGCTGGAAGGCGTCGATCCAGATCTGCTGGCGGCCCTGAAGGCGTTGCGTCGGGACCTGGCACAGGAACGCAATGTCCCCGCCTATGTCATTTTCGCCGATGCCACCTTGCATGACATGTGCCGCCTGCGCCCCGAAACGCTGGACCAGATGGCAATGGTCAGCGGCGTGGGTCCTAAGAAGCTGGAAGATTTCGGGTCACAGTTTTTGCGCGCGATCAGCCACGTGTCTGTTTGATACTTGCTCATTGCTAGGAGTATGGAATCCGCTGCGGCAGGGTAGTACTAAGAGTGACACGACCGAACCCAAATATGTTCAGGGCGTAAGGTATTTCGAAAATCTGAAAAAGTCATAGAGAAAGAGATAGCCAAGTGAGCTACTCGGAAGTTAAATGATCTCCTTTTTAAGTAGTTCAGTCATGGCTCTATCCAAAAATGCACGATCACGCACGAGTTTGTGCTCGCTTGGGAGCGGACCACCGTTGCGGATTTCCTCAAGAAGAATATCAAAATCCAATGTTGTGGCTATAAGCCAGTTTATGGATTGAAGGCAGTTGTGTATTGCTGGAAATAACCAAATCTCGTTTGAGTTAATGCTAGGTGCGTCATATCTTCCTTCCTGGAGACGTCCGCCGGCTCTCATCATCATTTTTCCGTTTGGGTGGGCAATTTCACAAATTTGATTCCAGAATTCTAGAGATTCTGGCTCTATTTCCTTCAAAAAGTTTTTTACCATGTGGCCTACACGAGGTGGTGAAACATAATTTGATGCTTTGTTCTTCTGATTAGAAGAAACAGAAAAGGCGTAGCTATCGACAAGCCGACCTATTGCAGGCCAATCGAGCTTATCAGAAGAATTCTGTGAACTTGTTAGCAGGGAGTGGAAGGTTGCAATTGTCTCCAAAAGAGCGCGCCCACACACCACCACTCCGACAAGATGTCCCGAATTCCAACAAACAACAATAGCTTGGGTCAAATCCAGTGTACGGCGTATGACAGCTTGCCGATATGCCGTTAGGCGTCCAGTGATAGTGATCGCATCGATGTTACCTTCCGTTATATCATGCGATTTAGAAAGTGAGTTTTCTAGTTCCTCTAGTCCACGCCGAATAGAATGTAAAAACGGCCAATTACCCTCTGGTATGCGGTCTTCGTTTAGCCATTCCATTTTTGCTTATTGCTCCAAGAGTTTTAAGACTAGCGGCATGCGTTAGAGCGCGCACATATATGTCTATTACCATTAACTACTAATACCTAACTCTCGGCATAGACCCTGACATCTGTGCAGGTATGGCGCGTGTTGGATACGATATCGGCCACGCCATAGGCAGATCCGTTGCCGTCAATACAACGAAACGTCAGATACGCCGCCATTGCACTTTGCCCCCCAAAGGTTGGGCTGGCCAGGGCTTTGTCCAGATCAGGAACTGACCTGGACAGTTTGGTCTCAAACGCGACAGGATCATAGAAAACCTCGGGCAAGGCGGCGTGCTCTATCCTGAATTCCACCGCCCCGCTGTCTGGAAACAGGAAGGCGAGATCCAGGGGATGGGATCGCAGTATATCATTCTGATCGATGAAGGTTATGTAATGTTCGTTTCCTGCCTGAATAGATGCGTTTAAGGCGTTAAGGTTGTTGGGTTGCGTGTCGCGCCAGACGCACGGACCTGCGGGGCGTGCGATCAGGTTCAGACGTCGATATTGATTTGCGCTTAGCAAACGCGTCAAAAGGGTCCGTTTATTCAACACGGCCATTTCGTCATTATAGCTGGACAGGCAGTAAAGGGGCAGGGAATCCGTATAGGCGAAACTGGTCACGGAATCGATGCGATCACCGGGCTTGTGGGTCAGGTGGGTGCGGCGGGTTGCGCCCCAAACCTGGCCTTCCTTCACACAGACATGCGGCAGGGGATAGGATTCGATATAGCGCGGGCGCGGATGCGCCAAGGTGCTTTTTTCAAATTCAGGTTCCAGAAAAACAGAAAGGCGCGCGCCATCGGCGATTGCGGCGGCAAGATGCGAATTGGCTTTTCCCATCGATAGTCTCCGGCTGTGACACAGAATCGTATTCGGCTTTGTGCCTAAAGAAAAGGCGCGGAAGTTTAAAACCACCGCGCCTTCTCTTAATAACAAGCAAATGCTGTTATGCGGCTTCGGCCTCGATCTCGCGCCCGTTCAGGACCAAATGCCCGTTGCTGGCCCCCACCGTGACGGTATCCCCATCATTCAGGCTGCCATCCAGAATCAGATTGGCCAGAGGGTTTTGCAGATGTTTCTGAATCACCCGTTTCAGCGGACGGGCGCCATAAACCGGGTCATAGCCCGCATTGCCAAGCCACATCAGGGCGGCAGGATCGACCGCCAAGGTGATCTTGCGGTCCTGCAGCAAGGCCCGCAGATGATCCAGTTGGATATCCACGATCCCCGACATGTTCTCCCGCGACAGGCGGCGGAACAGCAGGATTTCATCCAACCGGTTCAAAAATTCCGGTCGGAAGGCATGGCGTACGACTTCCATAACCTGTGGGCGCACCGCTTCGACATCCTCACCGTCCTTTTGGTCGGCCAGGAATTCCGCACCAAGATTAGAGGTCAGGATGATCAGCACATTGCGGAAATCCACCGTGCGGCCCTGTCCATCGGTCAGGCGTCCATCGTCCAGGACCTGCAGTAACACATTGAAAACATCCGGATGTGCCTTTTCGATCTCATCGAACAGGATCACCTGATAGGGTCTGCGCCGCACGGCTTCGGTCAGGGCACCGCCTTCGTCATAGCCGACATAACCCGGTGGCGCACCGATCAGACGAGAGACAGAATGCTTTTCCATATATTCCGACATGTCGATGCGGACCATGGCCTGATCATCATCGAACAGGAAATTCGCCAGTGATTTGGTAAGCTCCGTCTTCCCGACACCGGTTGGGCCCAGAAACAGGAAGCTGCCAATGGGTCGATTGGGGTCCTGAAGGCCCGCACGGGCGCGCCGGACCGCACTGGATATCGCGGTGATTGCCTGGCTTTGGCCAATCACGCGCTTGCCCAGCAGGGTTTCCATTTGCAGCAGCTTTTCGCGTTCACCCTCCAGCATCTTGTCGACAGGAATACCGGTCCAGCGCGAGACGATGGATGCAATGTCCTGATCGCGCACTTCCTCTTCCAGCATCGACCCTGTGCCTTGGGTTTCCGCCGCTGCAAGCTTGGCTTCCAGGTCGGGTATGACGCCATAGGCCAATTCGCCCGCGCGGTCATATCGGCCTTCCCGCTGAGCGGTCGCCAATTCGCTGCGCGCTGAATCCAGCTTCTCCTTCAAGCCCTGGGCCGCATTCAGCTTGCCTTTCTCGGCCTGCCATTGGGCGGTCAGGGTGGCAGATTGCTCCTCCAGATCACTCAATTCCGTCTGCAGTTTTTCCAGGCGATCCTTGGACGCCTTGTCGGTTTCCTTCTTCAGGGCCTCGCGTTCGATCTTCAATTGAATGATACGCCGATCCAGTTCGTCGATGGCTTCTGGTTTGCTGTCGACTTCCATGCGCAGGCGCGACGCGGCTTCGTCCACCAGATCAATGGCCTTATCGGGCAGGAACCGGTCGGTGATATAGCGATTGGACAAGGTCGCGGCCGCCACGATTGCCGCATCGGTGATGCGGACCCCGTGATGAAGCTCGTACTTTTCCTTTAGGCCACGCAGGATTGAAATTGTGTCTTCCACGGAAGGTTCTGCGACAAAGACAGTCTGGAACCGGCGGGCAAGGGCCGCATCTTTTTCGATATGCTTGCGATATTCATTCAGGGTCGTGGCCCCGACGCAATGCAAGGCCCCCCGCGCCAGGGCGGGTTTCAGCATGTTGGACGCATCCATGGACCCTTCTGCACTGCCCGCGCCGACCAGGGTGTGCAATTCGTCAATAAAGACGATGATGCTGCCGGCGGCGGCCTCAATTTCTTCCAGCACGGCTTTCAGGCGCTCTTCAAATTCACCGCGGAATTTTGCACCCGCCACCATGGAGGCAAGGTCCAGCGCCATCAGGCGCTTGTCGCGCAGGGTTTCCGGCACATCACCGGCAACAATGCGCTGGGCCAGGCCTTCGATGATCGCAGTCTTACCGACCCCCGGTTCCCCGATCAATACGGGGTTGTTTTTGGTGCGGCGGGACAGGACCTGAATCGTGCGGCGGATTTCTTCGTCACGCCCGATAACAGGGTCCAGCTTTCCATCCCGCGCCACTTGTGTCAGGTCGCGGGCATATTTCTTCAGCGCGTCGTATTTGCTCTCTGCAGAGGCTGAATCGGCGGTGCGACCCTGGCGCATGTCTTTAATTGCCGCGTTCAAGGCCTGAGGTTTCACATTTGCGGTGCTGAGAATTTTCGCCGCTTCTGTCCCCTGTGCCAGTGCCAGGGCGAGCAGCAAAATCTCTGTTGTGACGAAACTGTCGCCATTTTTCTCTGCGGTCGTTTCTGCAGAATCCAGAACCTTCGCCAGGGCTGTGTCCAGATGCAGCCCCCCCGCGCCAGCGCCTTGCACTTTTGGCAGTTTCGCAATGGCCTGGGTAACACTGGTCAGGGCCTGTTTGGCATCGCCACCGGCGGCTGAGATCAGATTTGCTGCCATGCCTTCTTCGTCGTCCAGCAGGGCCTTGAGCAGGTGTTCAGGGGTCAGCCGCTGGTTGTCTTCCCGGACGGCTATTGTTTGCGCCGCTTGAATGAATCCGCGCGCGCGTTCAGTGAATTTTTCAATATTCATGGTCACTAACCTCTCGTTTCCGTCTCCCTCTTTGAGGCAAGATCGGTATAGGAGTTATTGGTTCATTTTTGACGGGACCCGCGTGTCGGCATCCCTTCATAATCTATATGGGTAAGCACAGATTGTGCCACAAGGTTTGGCTATTTTATGCTGAGAGAGAATTTCATCTTTTTAGGACTGGAGCATACTCTGATTATTTGTCGTTAGTCAGAACAACCTTGGAAGATCCAAAGGTGCTCTGGAAGTAACTCCATACTTGATATGCATAGTGAGCCGTAATACTAATAATGCGTGTGTCGGTTTATTAGATTTGGGGGGGTCTATGTCTTCGTCAGAAAACTCTAACGTTACCGCTGTGCATAACAACGGAGCTTCTTCAAGACCAACGAAATTCTGCCACGCTTGTGGAGCGCAAATCGATCTGGAGGCGGTTGTTTGCCCTAAATGTGGTGTATCACAAAAGGGCAAATCTGGTGTGGGCTCAAAGAGCAGGGTCACAGCCGCTCTGTTGGCATTCTTTCTGGGAGGGCTCGGGATACATAAATTCTATCTTGGGCAAGGTGGAATGGGCGTTTTGTATCTGCTGTTTTGCTGGACATTTATTCCAGCTTTAATCGCATTTATTGAATTCATCATCTATCTGACAATGACGGATGAAGCATTCGCCGAAAAATTTGGATGAGAAGAAAAACGCCAATCGTTGGTTCGCGGCTATTCTCTGTTTAGATATATCCTAAGCAACCTTTCTGTTGCTTAGGATATTGGATATGCGGGGGTTGATGAATGCTGAGATTGGGCGCGTCATTGTCACGAAATCTCCGTTCGTCTGTGCGTTCTTAGGATGATATCTAGAATCCCGGTTTCGGTTAAACTGGTAGAAGGACGTTGCTATGATCGCCATTCGTGACACCCTGCCGATGCATCCTGATCAGGTAACGCGGGATACTGTGGTCGATTTCATCATTGAGATGTTTCACCATATGGGCAGCCAGGATTATCTGGGGGAAGCGATCAGTCAGGGTGAGCATGGTATTCAATGCGCCATTATGGCCGATCAGCTGGAGAGCAAGGATACACTGACCGCTGCGGCCCTGCTGCATGACCTTGGACATTTCCTGCATACCCGCGCCGAAGATTGCGCCGATCATGGAATTGATGCGCAGCATGAAGATTATGGTGCTGATTTTCTGGCCCGGTTCTATCCTCCGGCCGTCAGTGAACCCGTGCGCCTGCATGTGAATGCGAAGCGGTATTTATGCGCAGTTGAGCCTGACTATTTCAATCGCCTGTCGCAGGCATCCATTCGCAGCCTGGAACTTCAGGGGGGCCCGCTGCAGGGCGACGCGCTGGAAGCCTTTGCCGCCAATCCCTATCGACAGGACGCGGTCACATTGAGGCGCTGTGACGAGGGGGCAAAAGTACCCAATCTGTCATTGCCTGATATTGAAACCTTTCGGCCCCTCTTGATGCGCGTGCTTTAGTGCGGTGCGCGCATATTTGGGATCGACCAGGACGCTGTTTGCGGCGCTCCGGGCCGCGTCGCCTTCCGCTCGCGATGCCCCGCATCGCATCGCGAAACGCTCCTAACCGGAGCGCCGCAAACAGCGCCTATGGTCCCTTTATCGGCCCGTCGGACGGCGTCGAGAGCGCTGGACGATGAACCACATCGCCTGCACGCTCTCTTCTAGCCGACAGACCGATAAAGAGATCCTGGTGATTCCAGATATGCGCGTACCACACTAATCAATTGCAGGAATGTCCCAGCGTGTATCCGCTAACAACATTTCCGACAGTTTTTCGGCTGGTTGTGGTGTTGCGAAAAAGAAGCCCTGACCATATTCGCACTTCAAGGCCTTCAGCTTCCGTAAGTGGCGATCTGATTCCACCCCTTCGGCAATAATATCCATGCCAAGGCTGTGGGCCAGCAGGATAATCGAGCGAATGATTTCCATATTTTCCGCCTTTTCATCCATGCTGACGACAAAAGACCGGTCAATCTTCAATGTGTCGAAGGGGAAGCGGTGCAGGTAGCTTAGCGATGAATAGCCTGTTCCAAAATCGTCGATAGACAATGCAACGCCCAATTCTTTCAGGTCCATCAGAATCCGAGAAGTGATTTCCGGATTCATCATGATCATGCTTTCTGTGACTTCCAGCTTCAACTGTGATCCATCAATGCCTTCGCGGGCCAGTATCAGTTCAATCTCCCGCACCATGTCGGGGTCCTGTAACTGCCGACCCGACAGGTTCACACTGATTGTCCTGGGTGCTTTTGACCCCAATGTGTCATCCCATTTCTTGAGTTGCCGGCAGGCTAGGCGCAAGGCGGCCGTGCCAATGGCGTTGATCAGGCCTGTATCTTCCGCCAGGGGAATAAAGTCAGCCGGAACAACAGTCCCACGATCTGGATGTCGCCACCGGGCAAGGGCCTCGACACCGGCAATTTCACCCGTCTCGAAACTGATGATCGGTTGATAATACATTTCAATTTCGTCGCGATCCACGGCACGGCGCAGGTCGTTTTCTAACTGCATCTGGGTGATGGCGCGGGTTTGCATCTGTGAATCGAAAACGGCTGTTGACGATTGTCCCTTTGCCTTGGCCTTGTACATTGCAATATCGGCTGCGCGCAGCATTTCTTCGGCATCGGAAAACCCTTTGCTGGGCGTTGCGATCCCGACGCAGGCAGAGGTGAAGATTTCCTGATCGCCAATCTGGAAGGCTGCGGCCAGGTCTGATTGGACCCAATGCACGGTATCCAAAGCCTCTTCCTCCGACGCGATACTGGTCAGCAGGATGCCAAATTCATCGCCAGACAGGCGGGCGATGGAATCCCCGGCCTTCAATACCGTTTCCAATCTGCGCGCAACTTTGATCAGTAAGGCATCGCCCAGATCATGACCCAGTGAATCATTAATGACTTTAAACCGGTCAAGGTCCAACAGCAGCACCGCATATCTGTCTTTGGCGGTTTCTGGATGGCGCCGGCGTTCCTGTTCTATTCGGTCCAGGAACAGGGCACGATTGGGCAGGCCTGTGACGGGATCATACAGCGCGTCGCGGATCAGCTTTTCTTCCGTTCGTTTGCGCTCTGTTACATCGGTCAAAGAGCCGGTCAGGCGCACCGCCTTCCCGGTGTCGTCCCGCACGGCGATGGCACGGGCCAATGCCCACAAATAATCCCCATTCGCATGCAGGATACGGAAACGCGACTGCAGATGATCGGTGCGACCATCCAGATGCGCATCGATATCCATTTGCAATTCTTCAATATCTTTTGGATGAACCCGATCAAACCAGTCGTGCGATTGTTCTGAAATTGGATCCTTGCCCAATCCCAGCATGTCGCGCCAGCGTGGCGACGTGTACAAATGGTCTTCCTGGATATTCCAATCCCACAGGCCGTCATTCGCCCCGGCAGCGGCAAGCGCATAGCGTTCTTCAGAGCGGCGTAAGGCTTCACTGGTGCGTTCACGGTCGCTGATATCGGTATAGGTGATAACCATGTCGCGATCGCCCATGGTGCTGCACGAGACCTGCACCCAGCGATCATTGCTAAGGCGAACAAATTCGGTGTCGGGCGATGAATGGGTTTCAGCTTTGTGGGAACCCTGACCTTCCATCAGTCGATCCAGTGCCGCGCGTAAAGCGTCGGCGTCCTGGTCTGTCAAAGAAACCCGGATGACATCACGCAGCGACATGCCAACGGATATCTTGTCAGGATCAATGGCGAAAAGGTTTTGAAACCTGTTGTTCCAATTCAGAAGATTCCCCAAATGATCCAATGCCGTCAGGCCATCGCTCATATTATCGAATGTTGTCTTTATCAGGGCTGCGGAGGCCGCCTTTTCCCGCTCTTCCCGGCGTCGGTCGGTGACATCCAGATACAGCGATATCAGCATTCCATCGGGAGATTTTAACCGTCTTATTTCTATTAAACGACCATCAGAAAGCGTTTCTTCGGTCGTGTCCGTGGACGCGCGCTTTAACATGGTCAGGCGGTCTGCAATGAAGTATTCGGGGTTCCGAACGGCTCCGAATTCTCCTCGTTCCAGGCGCAGACGCAGTATCTGTTCAACCGGCACCGGTGTTTTAAACCGGTCTTTCGGCAGATCATATACGGTGTAGAAGTGGTCGTTGCAGGCAACCAGGGTCAAATCCGGGTCAATAATCGTGATCCCTTCAGCCATGCGTTCAACCATGGTCTGCATCAAGGAACGTTCACGACTTAAGGCATGTTTTCTGCGGTTCGTGGCGCTGGCGGAAAATAGGACGGCCAAAATCAGGCCGCTGACAATAACGCTGCCAAGCCGCAGGCTGTTGCCCAACTCATCGGACGGTCCACCCTGAAATCTTTCATTGGCCTGCCAGTTAAAGGAAATGTTCAGGCTGTCTTTGTTGATCTGTGTCGTCAGGGTGACTTGCGCCCCTTCAATCGGGCCGGTTTTGTGAATAGTGTTGTTGCGATCGACGATTGCAACAGAAATACCATCGGGCAGAGACTGCAATAAAATGCTGCGGGTAAGTTTAGTAAGGTTCAGAAGGCCCAGCACGATCCCGTTGTCGCCCTGGCAGACGGTAACCGGCGCCATAATCCCCGTCTTGCCGCTATATACCGGACCAATCATGGGATCATTTTCAGACCGAAAGCCTTCGGTAACGGATTGGACAAATGCAGGCACTGACGTCAGATCAAGACCAGAGAAAAGGCTATCAGGCGCGCCATCGGCGTGAAGCACGATAAAACCATCCCCGGTTTGCGTGCTGGGCAGATGGTCCGGGCCCAGAATTCCGATCCCATAGAGGGATTCGAAACGATCACGATCTTGCCCCGGAACCCAAACAGCATAGGCCAATCCATCAAAGGATATGGACCTTTGACGACGATATAGCAAAGAGGATTCCAGGGTGAAGACAGCATCAAACTGCATGTTGCTGCGCTCAGACCCTTCAGGGAGACTGCGGGCAAATGCATAAAGTTGCAGTTGATCGCGCTGTAGCGCGCCAGACACCATTTGCGTGATGTCATTGGCTTCTTGCGAAACAAGGTTGGACCAATGCTTTGCGGCATGTCGGTCCACTTGCCATGCTGCAATCCATCCCGCACCAATGGTAATAATTGCGATCATAATCGCAAACCAGTACCACCCAGTGGCTAGGCGTTGCCGCACAGGCGAAATCTCCCAAAATACGAACTTATACTGTGTCTGCCTTATTTGTGGCGGGGAGTCCAACAGTCTTGCATTGTTTGGTCAAGTGTCACGGGGATTGGATGCTGTGGAATCCTGGTGTAAAAGCCCGTTCATGAAAACGAAACCGACGATAAACAGCAACAGCCGCGCAATTGATCGGCGGCTGAGTGTTGCCCCGATGATGGACTGGACGGATCGGTTTGACCGGTATTTCCTGCGTCTCATCACGCGGCACAGTCTGTTATACACGGAAATGATAACCACCGGCGCGCTGTTACATGGCGATGCACAGCGGTTCCTGGCATTTGACGGTGCGGAACATCCGGTCGCCTGTCAGTTGGGTGGGTCATCGCCCCATGATCTGGCAAAAGCCGCCCGAATGGTCGAAGGTGCTGGATATGATGAGGTGAACCTGAATGTTGGTTGCCCGTCGGATCGTGTGCAGAATGGGCAATTCGGGGCGTGTCTGATGGCGGATCCCCATTTGGTGCGCGATTGCGTGGCTGCGATGCGCGATGTCGTATCCATTCCCGTAACGGTAAAATGTCGAATCGGGATCAATGGCCGCGACAGTTATCAGGATTTAACGAACTTTATTGATACCGTTCGGCAGGGCGGATGCGATACTTTCATCGTCCATGCCCGGATCGCGATCCTGGAAGGGCTCAGCCCGAAGCAGAATCGTGAAATCCCACCGCTGCAATATGATGTGGTGCATCAGGTAAAGCGGGATTTCCCATCCTTGTCGATCAGTTTGAATGGCGGGATACAAAGCCTGGATGACGCAGTTGTGCATCTATCAGATCTGGATGGCGTCATGATAGGCCGGGCGGCGTATCAGGATCCTTATTGTCTGGCCCAGGCGGATGCTGTGATTTTTGGAGATGCGCCAGGCCAACAAAAAAGTCGGCATGATATTGTGCGTTTGATGCTGCCCTATATTGAGGCGCAATGCCGCGACGGGGTTGCGCTGCACCATATAACCCGACACATTTTGGGACTGTTCAATGGTCTGCCAGGGGCAAGGCGATGGCGGCGTTTTTTGAGTGAAAATGCCTATGGCACAAATGCAGGGCCCGAAATTGTTGAGCAGGCAATGGCCTTGGTGCCAGAGCAGGATGACGCTGGATTGCGGGCCTAAAGGCGGCCGATGCGCACCATGGCTGCATAGACGGCTTTGGCCACTTCTGACGGCTTGTGTCGCCCGATTTCTATTGTTTCCCGGCCGGATTTCAGCATTTCAGGATCAGGCTCCAGCGGTACGATGCCCCATCCGGCATTGTTGATCGCGCGGATCACGGACTCGGCCTGTTTTGTATAATTCTCATTGAAAAAAGTTCGGTCTGCCCGCTTGATCGCCTTGGCGATAATGGTGTGAATATCATCTGACATGCGCGACATTTCCTTATAGAGGAAAAACTTCCGCTCGATTCGGGTAAACAGAGCAAGCACTCTGGTCCTGCAATGCTTGGTCGTGTCGCGCAAGAAACAAGATGGACAGCCGCTTTTATAAAGGGCAATTAGGATTCATGCATTTGCTGATTACGCCCGGTTTGCGGATTCCGTTGACGCTTCTTGTCGCTGCCTGCTGCCTTGGTGGTTTGGTGCAACCTAAGATCATGTCCGTATATGTCTTTGCAGGTGCGGCAATAGCAGCCATTGGTGTCCTGTCGGTGGCTAGGGATTCATCGTGGCGAACCGCTTGTTGGAAGAAATGGCGTATCGGCCTGTCTGCCGGTCTGTTCTTTCTGGTCGTCGCGGGCGCTTCGCTTTTCTGGTTTGTTCCGCAACAGCCGCTGCCATTCGACCGCGTAGGGAAGCTGGCTGCTATGGGGTTTTCCCTGTTCCTGCTTATGGCTGTTCCTTTGGGGCACATAACGATTCGGGCAGTCGCAATGGGACTTCTTATCGGCACCGCTCTGGTGGCCGTTGTCCTTATTGAAAATGGCCTTATTGGATTCCTGGGCACCATTTTTGTCGGTCCGCCAAATACGGGGGGATACGAGAATTTTTATAAGGCGCCTGCAACGATTTTGGCTGTTCTGATATTTCCTGCATTTCTGGTTTATCAGTCTGCCGCCAGCGAAGGCGTTGGTACCAGATTGGTGACAGGGCTGTATGGCGTCGCCGTGCTTGGGGTATTGTTGTCGGGGCATGCGACATCCATTGCGGCGTCATTGATTGGTCTGGGTATCGCCATCGCCGGACGGTGGGCCCCCAAACTTGTTGGGGGCATAATCATAATCGGTGTTTTTGTGATGATGATGGTTGTGCCCTTCGCCAACAGCCCGTCCAACGTCAATGCGCTGCTGTCTGCGACACAGAATCATGCCAGCCTGCAACATCGGGTTCTTATATTGGATTTTGCCCTGAAAAAGATCCACCAGCATCCGTTTCTGGGATGGGGGCTGGACAGTGCGCGGTTCTTGCCGCACGGGTCGGATAGAATTGTGGATACACCTGATCGGTTGCAGGGTCTGGATACCACCCTGTTGCATGAGGGCGTCGTCCGATTAGGACAGAATCTTCCGCTTCATCCCCATAATATTCTTATGCAAATTCGGCTTGAGCTGGGGCTGCCGGGTGTTGCGGCGACACTGCTGGCTTTTGTTTTGATCATTGGCCGAATTGTTCGGCTGCCAGGGGCGCTGGATCGAAGTGTTTGCTTTGGAGGGCTGGTTGCTGCGATTGTCATTGCGTCGATCAGCTATGGGGCCTGGCAGACATGGTGGCTTGGCAGCATGGTGCTGATGACATTCTTCTTTCGGATCGGGTTGCTGTTCTTGCCCGAACGAACCCCTGAATGAGGTGCGTCGATTGCCGTGTTCGAGGCGTTGTTTTCTGGCTAATTATTAGGGTATTTCCATGCCGATCCACCTAAACCCCAATGTTTTAGCAACAGCGGAGCCCCCCATCCCAGAGGCCATGTCCTGGTTGGCGGAAGCCGGAATCACGCCGCAGCGTCCGCTTTTGAATCTGGCGCAAGCCGTGCCAAGCTATCCTCCGGCGGAGAGTTTGCGGGATGCCATGGCGATTGCGGCACAAAAAGTTGAGACCGCATTTTATACACCAATTCTGGGTATCGAACCGCTGAGGGAACGGTTCGCTGAAACGCTGTCGCGGGATTATGAGGGGCAGGTTGGTCCAGAAGATGTGGCGATCAGTGCGGGCGGAAATCATGCTTTCTGCATGGCTGTAATGGCTCTGGCGGGGCCCGGCGATGAAATCATTGTTCCACAGCCGTGTTATTTTAATCACGAAATGTGGTGCACGATGCAGGGAATCCGGGTCGTGCCGCTTCCCTGTCATGCTGGACCGGCAGGGCTTTTGCCTGATCCGAAGGAGGCGGAAGCACTGATCGGCCCGCGCACACGGGCCATTTTGCTGGTCAGTCCGAACAATCCGACAGGAACAGTTTACAGTCCGGAATTGGTGCAGGCATTTTTTGATCTGGCCCACCGCAAACAGATTGCCCTGATGATCGACGAAACATATCGGGATTTTCTGCCCGATGGACTGCCTCCCCATGCCCTTTTCTCTGATCCCCGATGGCGGGATGGATTTGTGCATTTGTACAGTTTTTCGAAGGCCTATAGCCTGACTGGATATCGTGTCGGCGCGTTGACTGCGGGACCCCGTATTATGGCGGCAATTGGCAAGATCGCGGACACGGTGACGATTTGTCCAAGCCATATCGGTCAATTGGCAGCGCTGTATGGCCTTGAAAATTTGGCACAATGGAAACGTCAGCGGCGGGATGAAATGATCAATCGCGTCGCAGCGCTGGATCAGGCTTTCGATGGAAATCCAGGGGGGTACCGTTTGCGATCCCGGGGTGCCTTCTTTGCCTATCTGGAACATCCATATCCCGACAGGACAGCGGCTGATGTCGCACGTATGCTAGTTCGGGATCAGGCGATATTCATGCTGCCGGGACCAATCTTCGGAATTGCGCAGGAACGATATTTGCGTGCCGCTTTTGCCAATGTGGATGAATCCGGGATTTATGCGTTATCTGAGCGTTTGAAGGCACATTCAATCAGAGACGGTGGAATTTTAAAGTAATATGAAATTTAGAATCGTTTCCAGTCATTAAGAGCCGCAGAATGACGCTAATTGTACAATTTATGTGAAATTTTGACCATACAGCTTCCATTTTTTCCCGCAGTGTTTAGGGTGTGATGATCCCACGGCACAGGCGGATGCATTCTGATGCAATCAGACTTTTGCTGGGATTTGAGGAATTGAGGGAGAGGGCAGGCTATAGATTTTTGGGGCACTGAACTGTAACACCTAGATGGATTATTAAGGTTACCATTGAGTTGTTGGGGTTCTTGGGTCACACTCTTCATCAAATAAGATTACACTGTCACCGCGGGAGGCATTTGCGGCAGGCAGGTGCAACCGTGCAACTCGTCTTGGGAGAATGTGAATGAATTATCGGGATCGGAATGGAAAGCCGCTACACAAAGCCATCGGCATGTGGGCGGAAGAAGCGCGCTCTGGTGCGCTGGGACGTCGGGAATTTCTCGCCTTGGCGACAGCATTCGGTGCGACCACTGCTGCTGCTTATGGCATGCTGGGCTTGGCTGTGCCGAAACAGGCAAAAGCGGAGACCCCTAAAAAAGGTGGCGTTTTGCGGGTTGGGGCGAATGTGCGCCGTATCGACGATCCGCGCACGTTTGACTGGTCGGAAATGGCCAATGTGGCGCGTCAGTTCTGCGAGCCTCTGGTGCTGTACACCACCGACTATACGTTTGAGCCCTGGTTGCTGGAAGACTGGTCCGTCAATGATGATGCGACCGAATATGTGCTGAATGTCCGCAAGGGTGTGACCTGGAATAATGGCGACATGCTGACCGCGGAAGATGTTGCCCATAACATTACACGTTGGTGCGAGAAGGCCGTAGAAGGTAACTCAATGGCGGCCCGTATGTCGTCACTGATCGACCCGGATACCGGCAAGGCGTCCGAAGGGGCGATTACGATTGTCGATGAACATACCGTGAAGTTGACGCTGAATCAGCCAGACATCACGATTATCCCAGGTATGGTCGACTATCCGGCGCTGATTGTGCACCGTGATTTCGACAAGAATGGCGCTAAGCTGGGCGAATGGCCGGTTGGAACGGGCGCATTTGAATTGGTCTCGCTGGAAGTTGGCGCGCGCGCCGAGGTCAAGCGTCGGACCAATGGCACCTGGTGGCGTGGTGAATGCTATCTGGATGGCATCACCTGGACCGATTATGGTACCGATCCTTCCGCTATGGTTGCCGCTTATGAATCCGGTGAAGTTCAGCTGAATTATGAATCAACGGCAGATTTCGTGGAAGTCCTGGACAGCCTGGGCACGCTTGTGAAGTCTGAAGCGATCACCGCAGCGACGATCACATGCCGCACCAACACGGACAACAAGCCTTATGATGATGTTCGTGTGCGTCGGGCGTTGCAGTTGGGTGTTGATAACAATGTCGTTCTGGCATTGGGCTATGCCGGTCTGGGTACCGTCGCTGAGAACCATCACGTTGCGCCAATTCACCCGGAATACTTTCCTTTGACACCGTTCAAGCGTGATCCGGAAGAAGCACGCCGTCTGATGACGGAAGCCGGTATGATGGATTACGAACACGAGCTGATCACGATTGACGATGATTATCGCCGGAATTCCGGGGATGCGATCGCTGCTCAATTGCGGGAATGCGGGTTCCAGATTAAACGGACGATCCTGCCTGGTTCCACTTTCTGGAACGATTGGACCAAGTATCCGTATTCAATCACGAACTGGAACATGCGCCCGCTGGGTGTTCAGGTCTTGAGCCTGGCCTATCGCTCTGGCGAAGCCTGGAACGAGTCTGCCCATAAAAACCCAGAGTTTGATGCGGCTTTGGGCAAGGCGCTGACCATCGCGGATGCTGAGGAACGTAAGGTTCTTATGGAAGGCATCGAACGGATGCTCCAGGAAAGCGGTGTCGTTGTTCAGCCTTACTGGCGTGCGGTGTATTGCCACCACACCCCGGCCCTTAAAGGCTATAAAATGCAGCAGACAATGGAACAGCATTTCCATGATGCATGGCTAGACGAAGCGTAAGCGTTCATTTTCAGCAGGAGGGGTCTATCTGACCCCTCCTGTTTTCGCTTATATTCGTTTTTGCTTAGGGGATAGGGGCCGAATCGGTCCCTAATACAGGTCCTATCCGCACTTCACGCAGTTGGGGGGAGCCGATGCTTCGTTTGTTAGCCAATCGTTTTGGGGCCATGCTTCTGACGATGCTGTGCCTGACGCTCATTGTTTTTTTTCTGGTCAATCTGGAACCGAACCTTCGGAAACTTTCCATCAGCCAGACCAATATGCGCGCCTCTGATGAAATGATTGAGCGTTGGTTGGACTATAACGGGTATCGTGAACCATTCCTGGAACGCTATGCGCAATGGTTGGGTGTTATGAAAAAGCAACCCGCGCGTGACGTTGATACGGGAGAACCGAAGCCAAGATTCTCCTTCTGCGATGAGCCACCAGTTGCGACCTATTCCGGGATTCTGCAAGGGAATCTGGGGTGTTCGACGATGTTTCGACAACCGATTCATGAACGATTGCTCCCGGCATTACAATCTACCGGTATTTTGATGTTCTGGGTTATGGCAACGATGGTTCCATCCGCACTGGTAATTGGAATACTTGCGGGTATGCGTGAAGGGACGAATACGGACCGCACACTGTCTGTCGTGTCCATCACGTCCACGGCAACACCGGAATATGTGTCGGGTGTTGTGTTTACGGTTATATTTGCCTCCTGGTTAGGATGGCTTAACGGGTCGGCGGTGACCGCCACCACACAGGGGGTGTCGGTCTATAATTTTGCCCTGCCTGTGATGACGATGGCGATATATGGCATGGGCTATATCGCGCGTATGACGCGGGCCTCTATGGCAGAGGTTATGACGTCGCAGTATATCCGCACCGCGCGGCTGAAGGGGTTGAAGTTTCACACCGTTGTGCTGCGCCATGCGTTGCGCAACGCGCTGATTGCGCCATTCACGGTAATCATGCTGCAATTCCCCTGGTTGTTGACGGGCGTTGTCATTGTCGAGGTGATGTTCCGCTATCAAGGTTTCGGCTGGGTGTTGGTTGAAGCCGCAGGGAACAACGACATCGATATGCTGTTGAGCTGTTCAATCGTTTCGGTTCTGGTCGTTCTGTCGACCCAGATGATATCCGATATTGGATATGCCTACCTCAATCCTCGAATTCGCGTGCGATAGGAGGCAGCTATGGAATATGTCGGATTTGGACAAATTGTCCTTGGTATTCTCACGCAGCTGATTCCTGTCTGGATCGCGATTTTTGTCGTGATGGGACTCAGCTGGACCTTTCACCGCAAGCTGTCGCTGTATGGCCGAATTTATGAAAGCCCGGCGGGATTGATCGGCTTGTTCATCGTATTCTTCTGGCTGTTCTGCGCGCTTTTTGCGGATCTGATTTCACCGTTCGATCCGTTGGAGCAGTTCGCAATTCTGAAGAATAAGGGTCCCGGTGTTATCGAACCGACCACCGGTTTGGTACAGTATCTGGGCGGGGACAAATTTGGTCGGGACGTTTTTAGCCGGATGATTTCAGGCAGCCAGATTGTCATGGTCATTGCGCCTGCTGCGACAATGTTTGCCTTTGTCGTCGGTATCTCCCTGGGCCTTCCCGCAGGGTATTACCGGGGCAAGATCGACAGCATTCTGTCCTTTCTGGCCAATATGGTTCTGGCCTTTCCGGTCATCCTGTTGTTCTACCTGTTGGTGACACCTGGGATCAGAGAGACCGCCCTGCCGCAATCTATGGCCGGTGTGTTCTTTATTTTCCCGATCCTGTTTTTCGGCATGCTGTTTTACAGCCGCTTTCGTGAACGGCCGCAGAAACTGGTCTGGCAGCTTGCATTCGTGCTGATTTTTGGCGGCTGGGTTTATGTCAGCCTGGTGTTTGATGCGGATCCGTTCGGTGTCTTGTCGCTGGAGCCCAACGAATTGAACATTTTCGTGGCGGTTGTTTTTGCTTCCAGCCCAGGCGTGTTCCGGATTGTGCGGGGGCTGACGATGGATATCGCCACCCGTGACTATGTGGCTGCCGCACAGACGCGCGGGGAAATCCCCTTTTATGTCATGTTGTGGGAGATTCTGCCCAATGCGCGCGGGCCGTTGATCGTCGATGCCTGTCTTCGGATCGGATATACGACCATTCTGCTTGGAACTTTGGGGTATTTCGGGTTGGGCCTGGTGCCGGAAAGCCCGGATTGGGGGACGACGATCAAGGAAGGCAGTCGATTGCTGCGCCTGTATTATCACCCTGCGCTGCCCCCTGCCATTGCCCTGATGTCATTCGTTCTGGGTCTTAACTTGCTTGCTGATGCGCTGCGCGAGCAGTCGCTCAAGGATTAGGAGGTCACCATGGTAGAGCCTATTCTGGAGATCAAAGACCTGAACATTTCGTTCTTCACCCGGGCTGGGGAAATTCCAGCCGTTATGGATTTTTCCTGCACTGTGATGCCGGGTGAAACCATGGGACTGGTGGGAGAATCTGGTTGCGGTAAGTCTACCGTTTCCTTGGGAATCATGGGGGATCTGGGCAAGAACGGTCGTATTATGAGCGGCTCTATAAAGTTCAAAGGCAAGGACCTGACCCAGATTTCGGATGAGGAATATCGCCATTTGCGTGGCAACGAGATCGCGATGATCTATCAGGAGCCGATGGCGTCATTGAACCCGGCCATGAAGATCGGTCGACAGTTGATGGAAGTGCCAATGCTTCACGAGGGCAAGTCCCAATCTGAAGCGGCGGAAATGGTAATTGAAATTTTGGGGGCGGTGAAGCTTCCCGATCCTCAACGTGTGTTCAATGCCTATCCGCACCAGCTATCAGGGGGGCAGCAGCAACGTGTGGTGATCGCCATGGGTCTGTTGTCCAAGCCGTCACTGTTGCTGTTGGATGAGCCAACCACGGCCCTGGATGTCACCGTCGAAGCCGGTATCGTTGAATTGGTCAAAGAACTGGCGGAAAATTACGGGACTTCGATGATTTTCGTGTCCCATAATCTGGGGCTGATCCTGGATACCTGTGACCGCATCACGGTTATGTATTCCGGGGAGGCTGTGGAAACAGGCTCAATCAAAGGTGTGTTTGATGAGATGCGCCATCCCTATACCAAGGGGTTGTTGAATTCGATTCCGTTGCCCGGTGCTGATAAGAATCAGCGGCCATTGGTGCCGATACGCGGGCAGTTGCCGCTGCCGCATCAGCGCCCACGCGGGTGCAATTTCGGACCGCGCTGTGA
>Ga0208032_1000451_pt1 | contig 23129 bp, 24 predicted proteins | sample MalvirAntarct_66_FD_184254 | JGI IMG/M metagenome (GOLD analysis project Ga0208032, IMG submission 184254) | Marine viral communities from the Global Malaspina Expedition - Malaspina viral metaG Antarct_66 (SPAdes) (version 2) | ecosystem: Environmental > Aquatic > Marine > Oceanic | place: West... | reverse complement strand
GTCTGACATCTCACTTGACGATCTTCCGAATGTCGCGGCCTGGATCGAACGGCTTGAGGCGCGCGCCTCGTGGAAGGCCGCGTTTGCTCCCGTTCTGGCCCTGTTTGGCGATTAGGATTATTCACGGAAACATTTGCGGGGGCGAGCCATTCGCCCCCGCCCTAAAGAAGGCCATATCGTGCAAATAGGAATATACACATTCGCAGAGTCGGGCACTGGCCGGGACGGCAGCATCAGCCCTTCGCAAAGACTGCGCAATCTGGTTGAGGAAATCGTGCTGGCCGATCAGGTCGGGTTGGATTGGTTCGGCGTTGGCGAACATCACCGCCCCGATTATGCGGTTTCAAATCCCGCGATGTCGCTGGCAGCGGCGGCTATGCAAACCAAGAATATCCGCCTTTCCAGCGCCGTTACAGTGCTGAGTTCCGATGATCCGATCCGCGTCTTTCAACAGTTTTCGATGCTGGACAACCTGACCCAGGGGCGCGCCGAGATCATGGTCGGGCGCGGTGCCTTTATTGAATCCTTTCCGCTGTTTGGTCATGCGTTGGATGATTACGACGGCCTTTTTGCCGAAAAACTCCAGCTATTGATGGCGGTGAACGATGCCGAACACATAAGTTGGCCCCGCACGAAGCATTTGCCTGCGGTCAATCATCAGGGCGTCTATCCACGTCCCTATCGGGGCAAGCTGCCGATCTGGCTGGGCGTAGGCGGCACCCCGCAATCTGCGGTGCGGGCCGGAAAACTTGGCCTGCCCCTTGCGCTTGGCATAATTGGTGGGGAACCAGTGCGGTTTGCGCCTTTGTTCGATCTTTACCGCGCTGCCGCGAGCAAGGCGGGGCACGACCCGGCCAGCCTTGAAACCTCACTGAATGTGCATGGGTTTGTGGCTGAAACCAGTCAAGCTGCCCGCGATATTTACAGTGACCCCCATAACGAGGTCATGACGCGCCTTGGCGCAGAACGCGGATGGCCCCCCGCAACCCGTGAACAGTTTGATACCATGAGCGGCCCCAGCGGCGCGTTGTTCGTGGGCGGACCCGCAGAGCTGACCGACAAGATCCTCGCCCATCATGAAATTTTCGGCTTTACCCGGATTACCATTCAGATGGCAATTGGGCGGCTCGATCACAAATCCTTGATGAACGCGATCGAGATTCTGGGAACTCGCGTCGCTCCGGATGTCCGCAAGGCGCTGGGGTCCTAACCATATAAGCCAGAAAGGCTGAAAATGTTTGAACTGACACCCCGCATCGGCCCGCGACCAGACGCCACCGACGGCGCGCCTCACGAGCAGGTAAGCCAAAACCCCGACGCCAGTACTTATCTAAAGCTCAAAGAGCGCGCATTTGATTTTCCCTTTGTCGAGCGTCGCCCCAGCATTATCCGTCACGGCGGCTGCGATGCTGATCCTGCTAACGGAGATTGGAACGCTGGAACGCAAACAGGTTGCCAGTCTTGCGGGCCTAGCCCCCATCACCCGTCAATCTAGCCAATGGCAGGGCAAGGCATTCATTGGAGGTGGGCGCAAGCCATTGCGAGATGCCCTCTACATGCCGGCGCTGGTCGCCATGCGCCACAATCCCGACCTCAAGGCAAAGTATGAAAACCTCCGCGCCGCAGGAAAAACCAGCAAAAGTCGCTATTGCCGCCGTCATGCGCAAGCTTAATCGAAACGGCAAACGCACTCGTCAAAGCTGATCGAGCTTGGACCCAAAAAATCGCTTGATCAGGACGGATACTCCGAGCGGGATTCGAACCAAGAGCCGAATGTAAAGAAATCCATAACTTGCGATGCAGAGAAGGTTCGACGGGGGTCGCGCTCCCCGTGTCAGGGTCCAGCATCTTACGCAACACCGTGTTAAGTTCTTGATAGGCTTGCGCCTTCTGGGACCTGGTCGTCGCCCGACAGGGCACGGCGCTGTTGTCCGGGCCAGTGACATTCTTAATGGGTAGCATGCGGTACTGGCGGATGCGCGGCGTTTCCTCGAGAACGAGGATTTTTATCTCCGCCGTGGGTTACCCTGGCGGCGCGGCTATCTCCTGCACGGCCCGCCCGGTACCGGCAAGACAAGCCTCATCCGCGGAATAGCGAGTGAACTGGGTCTCGAACTCGCCATCGTCCATTTGACGAACAGGCATCTGGATGACGCAGGGCTCGTAGCGCTGCTGGGCAACGCACCGGAACATGCGGTGCTGGTTCTGGAGGACATCGATGCCTTGTTCATCGAACGAGAAAGCACCGGGGCGTCCTCGAGCATCTCCTTCTCCGGTCTGCTCAACGCAATCGACGGCCCGGCCAGCCAGGAGGGTCGGATGCTATTCATGACAACCAACCATCCGGATCGGCTCGACCCGGCGCTGATCCGTCCCGGCCGCGTGGATATGCAGGCCGAACTCGGTCTTTGCGGTCCAGAGGAACTGCGTCGGCTGTATCTCAATATATTCCCCGGCGACGAGGACGGTGCCAACCGTTTCGAGAAGAGCTACTCCGCTGCAGGTCTGACTCCGGCCGACGCACAGCGGATACTGATTGGACTGTCGAATACATCGGGCGGTGAGAATAGCCTTTGTCCTTTGTCTTCCCGCGAGTGCAAGGCAGTATTGTGAAGACTGGGCGTGTGATCGATGTTCATATAGCAACAATCGCTGTCAGATATACTTAAGAATGTCGTTTTATAGCTAAGTTTGTCGCTGGCGACATCGTTAAGTATAATTTTAAAACAAATTTATTCTACAAAAACAATACGGTAATCCGAATACCCAACTTCCATGTGATCGTAACAATTTCTTGCTAAAGTTCGGCAGTTTTCTCTGCTGGAGGATGGCGCGTTGCTGTCGAACGGTTTGTGGCCATACCGTCCACGCATGGAACCGGGGGAATCTTTCTCGTCATGGTTCTCGCGGTTGGCTCTGAGCAATGGCCTGACTCCTCGCGAGTTGTACCGGATCGCTTTGCCAGGTGCCCGGATGTATCGCTGCGACCTGGATCGCGCCGCCCCCGAGGTGCTGCTCGCCAATCTCGCCGAGCGGACCGGTATGAATATGACGAGCCTTGAGCATTCCACGTTCCGCCGATGGCACGGCTCTTTGATCGGCGGAACCGTTGAAGACGCGAAACATCCATGGCTGCCTGCTGCGTCCTGTTATGCGAGAACCCAATCGCATGGCCAACAGTATTGTCCGGAATGCTTGGCCGGTGACGACATCCCATTTCTCCGATTGGAGTGGCGTCTGGCATTCACGACGACATGCAGAGAGCATAAAACCTTGTTCCGAGATCGTTGCCCGAAATGCGCGGCATCGATCGCAGCCGCTTATGCCTCTCTCGGGACCCAAACCATGGCGGAATGCTGGAAATGCGGTTTTGATTTACGTTTCACGACTTCCGACACCGATATCTTTCGACAGGTCATTCCTGATGAGCATGAACGACGGTATATGAGGGCTCTTAAAGAAGGATGGGGTCTTCTTGGGCGCAGTGGCCCCCCGATCCACGCCTTCCTCTTCTTTTCAGTTCTCTGGCAACTGTACCGAATGGTGGCGGCGGGGCGTTTCTCGCGGCCGTTGCGAATTGCCGTATGCGAGCAAAATCCTGAACTAGCGGCAGCCATTCCAACGCCGGCAATCAAACAAGTCGAACGTCATCCGCCAGCGGCACGACGACTGTTGCTCGCCGTCACAGACGAACTTCTGAACGAGTGGCCGAAGCAGCTTGTTCTAGCAGCTGAGAAAGCTGGAATAACAAGTGGTGATATCCTGAAAGATCGGCGAAATCAGCCCTTCGCTCTGGTCTCGGCCATCGAGAAGCACCTTTCGAAGCCGTTACGAATCTATTCTGTGCAAGAGAGCGATGTGGTCGTATCCTTACTCGCTCGCAATGGGATATCACCAACCGTCAAGGCATTGCGGGAGTTGACGGGCCGCAAGATAGGAAGGTTGGAAAATGCCGCGCAACCATCGTCTCTACGACTGGCTTACGGCAAACACCGGTATTGGAAGCTCGATGGAATAAGTCCGTCTATCCGGGCAAAAGCAAAGCTAGCTGCAACACGTGATGGCGATAATATAGGACCTTGGGTTGAAAAGGCGATAATCGCAATTCTTGCACAGCGCTCCGACTCAGACATCTTATAGGTGTTATCTGGTCGTTACCTAAAAGAGAGGATGCGCATGCCGGTCAGGAAAATACCTCCAAAACATCTCGGTTTGACAGGGGTGCTGAGGGGGAGAAACGGAGATCGTATTGCCTTTGAATCGTCTCTTGAAAGAGATTTTATTCAGTTAATGCTCTTCGATCCAAAGGTTATGTCTGTCGAAGAACAACCGGTTTGTATCTCTGTACCGAATGGCATCGGTTTCGGAAAAACCTACGTTCCCGACTTTCTGGTCAGCTACGAGAAAGAATCGCCGCGACTTATCGAAGTTAAACCTTCTGATGAATTGCACGTAAATAAAGATCGGTTTGCAGATCGCTTTAGGGCGGCAGAGGACTACGCTGGCAGCCGCGGGTGGTCGTTTGAAGTTTGGACGGAGCAGGAAATCAGAGTGCCGCGACTGAGTTGTGCCCAGTTCTTGCTACCTTTTCGAGAGCAAACGTCCGATCCAGCAATCTCTGCTCAGTTATGTGCGCTTCTTTCTGACGCGCGTCGCCCGATGCCCGTCTCTCGAACCCTGGAATCGTATAGAGAAGATCCGGCGCAATACGGGGCTGCTTTAAGGGCCGTCTGGTGCCTTTTGGCCGATGGTACATTTAGGGCTGAATTTGATGGTCCAATCGGCTTGGAAACCAATATTTGGTTCCAACGAAGAGCGCTTTGAATATGGGGCTGCTCCAAACCTTCGCTCCCGATACCGAAGCAATTTATCGCGGGCGACCGTGTCGGATTGTGCGTGCGATCAGTGCCTCATCAGTCTCTGTCATATTCACTGACAGCGGTCAAATGAAGGTTGTTCAAGTATCGCAACTCCATGAGCCTGTATCCGAGCCGTGTCGTCTGCCGAAACATCCAGACGCGGTTTCACCCCAAGACATGGAGATCGCTGAGAAGCGCTTCCAGATCATCAAACCGTTTCTGGTAGGAAAATGGAAATATGAAGTACTAAATCCTGTTGCAGAAGATGCTGGCGTCTCGATTCGAACCATCCAACGTTGGATCAAGAAATACAAGGAAACTGGTTTGGTCAGTGCTTTAGCGCCGGCGCGACCAAAGAAAAGAACGAAACGGCTTTCAAAGGAGGTGGAAGCGATTGTCGCTGATGTGATCGAACGCGAGTATCTCGCTCGCCAAAAGAAAAATGTTAAGAAGGTGATCGACAAGATTAATCAGGTGTGCCGTGCGGCTGGTTTGACCGCCCCAGCCGCGTTGACGATTCGGCGACGAGTTAATGACCTGAATCTTGAGGAAGCAACCAAAAGCCGTGAAGGAAAGAAGAAGGCCAGAGATAAATTTCAGCCCGTGACAGCTTCTTTCCCAGGTGCTGATTTCCCGCTGGCTGTCGTCCAGATTGATCATACCCCAATGGATATAATCGTGGTCGATGACGTACATAGGGAACCCATTGGCCGTCCGTGGCTGACGCTCGCGATCGATGTGTTCAGCCGGATGGTAACCGGATACTACCTCTCTTTAGATCACCCAAGCGCATTTTCAGTCGGCATGTGCTTGCGCCATTCTATTCTTGAAAAGAACCTTGAATTGGCCGAACTCGGCATTGATGGCAGTTGGGATCTATGGGGGAAGATGAGCAGCGTCCATGCGGACAACGGAAAGGATTTTAGAAGCGAACTCATCAAGTCGGCATGCCTTGAGCATGGCATTTCTCTCCAATGGCGTCCGGTCAAAACGCCTCATTGGGGCGGTCACATCGAGCGCATGCTCGGTTCTGTCTTGAAAGAAATCCACGCATTGCCTGGCACAACGTTCTCGAACGTTCAGGAGCGTGGGAGCTACGACTCTGAAAAAACTGCCATAATGACTTTACAGGAACTCCGTCAATGGCTCTTGCAGTGGATCGTTGGCGTTTATCACCAGCGCATACACAGTGGCCTGGATATGTCCCCGTTGGCAAAGTGGGAACTTGGCATTCTCGGGGATGGGGAAAAGCGAGCAGGGAGCGGTATTCCTGATGTTCACCCATATCCAGAGCGTCTACGTCTTGATTTTCTTCCCTATACCGAACGTACGGTCCAGCGTGGTGGAATTGTATGGGATCATATTGCCTATTATTCCGAGGAAATCCGGCATTGGATTGGGGCGAAGAAGAATGGGGCGTCGCGAAACTTCAAGATACGCAGAGATCCGCGTGATATTAGCGAGCTCTTTTTTCTGGATCCAGACAGGAATGACTACATCACGGTTCCATACCTCGACAAATCGCACCCGTCTGTATCGTTGTGGGAATGGAATGCTGCCAAGAAGCATGCACAGGAAACCGGTCAGAGCAAACTGAACGAGGAGGCGATTTTCGCCGCCTGGGAGCGAATGGGCGAAATCGCAGAGAATGCGGCCAAAGAAACCAAACGCACCCGTCGTGAGGCTCAGAAAAAGCGTGAGCGGCGAAAATCGCTCGACAAAGAGCGCACCCGAGAAACTGCGCCGACCGGGACGTCGCCGCGAAAAGGTCTTCGAGTAGTTGTCGATAATGAAGCACCGTTGGCCCAGGTGGAACGGTATGAGATCGACGAAGATGAAATCAACAAAGGATGGGAAGATCCACCATGGTAGAACAATCGGCTTCAACTGCCCAAAAGGAAAAAATTCGAGTCGACCTGTTCGGCTCGAGGGACCTTTCGATCGAACGCGATGTATGGATTGACTATGCCGTAGCGACCGAAACTCTTATGCATCTCCAATGGCTCATCGATCATCCTGAGAGTCACAGACCACCTTGCTGTCTGATTGTTGGTGACACAAACAATGGAAAAACCTCTATCGCACGGTATTTTGCTGGCAAGCATATCAAACGTGTTGCACCCGAACCGCAGGAGCCGGAACACCCTGTCGTCTACATTCAGGCACCGCCAGGACCCAACCTCAGTATTCTGTATTCCAATCTCCTGCGCGCGGTTAACGCACCGACACAAAGAAGCTGGGCATGGTCGCGTTCGCAGCAACAGATCGTCGATCTATTTCCCCGACTGAAGGTGCGCATGATTATCGTTGATGAGGTTCACAACCTCCTCCAAGGGACTCGTGATCAGCAATCTCTCTTCCTGAACGGCCTGAAGTATCTGACCAATGAATTGCAGATCCCAGTCGTCGTCATCGGCACCAAAAGTGCGGAATCGGTTTTCCAAACGGACCAACAGCTGGGAAACCGATTTAAGCCCCACCGGCTCCCATTATGGGAGGCAGGCAAAGACTACACGACCTTTATTATCAGGCTCATTAAAAGCAAAGGATATGAACCGACAGATGGCTGGTTTGAGACGCGGATCATCAATAAAGTTCACGTTATGACCGGTGGTCTGACAGGAGAAACGACGGCATTAATCAGCAGGGTTGTGAGGGCGGCTGTCGAAGCCGGAAAGCTGGAAATAGATACCACGTTCCTGGAAAAGGTTGATTGGGTTAAGCCTGGTAGTCGAAGGAGTAATGCGCGAGGTTCAACATGATCTGAGATTTAAGTATCCTTTATTCAGAGGATTATTTCTTGGGTCATCTGTCGGATTTCACTAATTTTTACGCTGAATCTCACTAAAGCTTTCATTCAAGAACATAACATGACCTCAACAATCATGACTCCAAGGGTCTTAGAATAGGCAAACCCCGAAGAACGGATTCTTGTACATATTTCACAATTCCGATGTATGGCCTTTACTCCATATTGCTTTCAGGCCGTGTTCCAGGATCGCTGAACGCAGCCTTCCAAAGCCTTTATGCAGTCAATACAGTCCAAACTTGCAGACTCTTGGCACGAAAATGTAAATTCTCATCAGGGGAAAGTCATTTTGTAACTATGGGGATTTTATGCCCCCGATAGTCAACTCAGAAAAGCATTCAATGATCTTTTCGACCGTAAATGGACCGCCTTGATCATACCAACGGGCCATCCAGTTACACATGCCGAGAATGCCAAATGCGAGTAGTTTAGGGTCGCCGATCTCGCGGAAACTGCCCTCATGCTGACCTGCTTTAATTAGGTCGCACCACATGGCTTCGTAATGTTTCCAGAACAACATCATCTTTTTACGCACGTCGGAATCCACATCAACCAGACCGTCGCGCAGGCAGACTGTCATTTCCAAGCAGTAGCGGTCGAACCGGGCGAGGTGATTGCGCACCGCGCCGCGCAGTTTCTCCTCATAGCTCAATGCATCATCCTCTACAATTTCCTTAAGTCCGAACAGCAGCGATGCACTTTGAGGTTCAATGATTTCGTAGAGAATTTCAGAGCGGTTCTTGAAATAATAGTAGACGCCCTCGCGCGTAAAGCCGACGTCCTTTGCGATGTCGTCAAGGGAAGTGGATGAATATCCGCGCTGATCGAACAGGACAATCGCGGATTGTAAAATCTGATTTCGGCGCACCATGGATTTGCGAGTTGTTTTCTTGGGCGCATTCGGTGCCATATGCTTGCCAAATTCTTTCAAATATAGGGTATCTGCGACTGTTTGGGCGCGAGTATATCTAGCGAAAGATCAAAATCAACCCGCTCTCCCTAGACTCCGAGATATCGTGATTGGACTGCCAAGTCGGATTGTAGCGCCTCGGTGGTACCGTCAAAGACAACGCGCCCATTCTCCAAGATATAATTGTAGGAAGCAATAGCCATTAGGTCGGACAAGTGTTTGTCGACAACCAGGGCGGAAATTCCTCTGCTGCAGATCGACTTGATGCCCTTCCAGACTTCTTGACGGATGATCGGCGCTAGACCCTCGGTTGCTTCGTCGAGAATCAAGAGGCTGGGGTTCAGCATCATGGCGCGCGCGATCGCCAGCATCTGCTGTTCCCCGCCCGACAGATGGTCGCCCCAATTGTTCCGCCTCTCTCTCAGGCGGGGGAAAAGTCGGTAGCAATCCTCCAACTTCCAGACTTTACTCGGTGAGGCATCGGGTAGGCTGCGCTGGGCGAGCAACAGATTCTCCTCAACCGTCAGTGTCGGGAAAATGCGTCGACCTTCCGGCACTAGGCCGATACCTAACCGCGCGATGCTGTAAGGCGTCTTGCCGGTAAGCGCTGTACCCCGGAAGGTGATTTCCCCTTGCGCGGTCGTGGTCAAACCCATGATCGAGCGGATCGTCGTCGTCTTGCCCATACCATTGCGGCCGAGCAGGGTTACGATCTGGCCTTCTCCGATCTTCAGGGACACGCCATGCAGGACTTTGACATGCCCGTAAGAGGTATGGATGTTATCGATGTGGAGCGTCACCGGCTATTCTCCCAAATAGGCTTCTTGAACCGCCTTGTCGGCCCGGACCTCTTCAACCGAGCCGCAAGCGGCGACCGTCCCGTTGACAAGTACGGTTAGTCGATCTGCCAGCGAGAAGACGGCGCTGAGATCGTGTTCGATAAGGATGACGGAATGATCGTGCTTCAGGCCAGCAATCAATTCGGTGACGCGGCGTGTCTCGTCATAGCCGATACCCGACATCGGTTCGTCGAGCAGCACGATGGAGGGACGGGTGGCAAGGACCATAGCGATCTCCAGCATGCGCTGTTCGCCGTAACTCAGCGCGCGTGCCTGAACGTGACAACGTTCCTGTAGTCCGACCAGGGATAGGGCGCGTTCGGCTTCTTCCTCCAATCGACGGTAGGCGGCGAAGGGCTTCACGAAACGGAAGGCATGGTCGAGATGCACGAGAGCGGCGGTCTTCACATTCTCTTGTGCAGTCATGGAATCGAAGATGTTGGTGCGCTGGAAGGACCGACCGACGCCGTGCCGGGCGAAGACATGAGCGGGTCTCCCCTCTAGCCGTTTGCCCACGACCTCGATCGTTCCGCCGTCAGGTCGGGTAACGCCGGACAGGAGGTTGAGGAAGGTGGTTTTACCTGCCCCATTCGGCCCGATGACCGCGTGGATCTCCCCCTGCTCGAGCGTCCAGCAGACCGAATTGATCGCGGTCAACCCGCCGTAGCGACGGGTCAGCCGATCGGCGACGAGAACTGCGCTCATGGCCGCGCCTCCCCGTCACGTCGTTTCAAGTTCTCTGCCCTTGCAGCTATCCATGGCCAAGCGCCGCCGCGCACCCTAAGGACAAAGAGGACAAGCATAATACCAAGGAAGAACTTCCAATTAGATGTGTAAGTGCCGAGATACTCTTCCAGCAGCGTGATGAGCACAGCGCCGAGAACTGGGCCGACGAGAGTACCGCTGCCGCCGAGCACCAACATGATGAGGATCTGCCCCGACATGTGCCAGGACAGGAGCGTCGGATCCGCGAACATCTGATGCAAGGCGAATAGATATCCAGCAAGGCCGGCGCCACCGCCCGCGATAACGAAAGCTGTCAGCGCATAGGTCTTACTGTCGAAGCCTACAGATTCCAGCCGGGGCGCGTTCAAGCCGATCCCCTTGACAATCTGTCCAAAGGGAGAGCGGATCAGGACATAGAGAAAGGCTATGAACGCGGCGATGAGTGCCAGCACGAAAAAGTAGAACTGCCGCTCGTTGTCCAGGTTCAGAATTGCGATGCCGAAGAGATCGTAGCTGCCACGCTCCATCAGCACGACCCCGTCTGAGCCGCCTGTGAAAGTGCTATCATGGACCAAATAGTAAAAAGCCTGCGAGAAGGCGAGAGTGATCAGCACGAAATAGATGCCCCATGTTCGCACCGCCAGAAAGCCGACCAATGCAGCGGCGACCATGGCACCGAGAACGGATAACGGCACGGCGAAGAGTGGCGCGATGCCACCCTTATCGACGAGAAGCGCCATGGTATAGGCGCCGATGCCGAAGAAGGCTGCGTGGCCCAGGCTAATCATCTTGGCATGGCCGACAAGTAAATCTAGGCTGAGCGCCAGCAGTGCCAAGATCAGAATACGGATCGCCAAGTCCATGTGGAAGGGCGAGACGAGAAACGGCAGGACGATCAGGACGGTGAGCGCCCCGCCTGGGATGAGATATCGAGGGGAGTTCATTTGCTGATCCTCGCGCCGAAGAGGCCTTCGGGCCGCAGATACAGGATTGCGGCCACAACCAGATAGATCACGACATTGCTGAGTTCGGGCAGAGTTACCCGACCAATTGTTTCCACCATGCCGACGAGGATGCTGGCAACAAAGGCACCCTTTAGCGAGCCGAGCCCGCCCAGGATGACGACCATGATCGCCGGGATCAGGATAGTCTCGCCCATGCCGGGATACAATGACAGGATCGGCGCTGCGACGATGCCCGCGAAGGCCGCCAGCACGATGCCGAAACCGAAGACAAGCAGGGAGACGAGGTTGACGTCGACGCCCAGCGCCGAGGTCATCTCGCGGTCGAAGACGCCAGCGCGGACCTGGATACCGATTCGGGTAAAGGACAGCAGCAGCCAAACGCTGATTCCGACAACGATCCCCACAACGGAGACAAGTAGCCGGTAGAGCGGATATTCGCGGTCGAAGCCGATTGAGACGCTGCCGGACAGGGCGTCGGGGATGTCGATAGAACGGATGGTCGGGCCCCAGACCATGGTGATCACTTCGTTGGCGATCAGGATTAGACCATAGGTCAGTAGCACTTGGTCCAGATGGCTGCGGTCGCGCAGAGAACGGAAGATCGTTTTCTCGGATGCTGTCGACAGCGCGACGATGGCGGCTAATGCGGCCAGCACGCTTAGGATTGGTGGGATGCCGGCCTGCAGGCCCGCATAGAAGAGATAGGCGCCCAGCATATAGAAGCTGCCGTGCGCCAGATTAACGACACCCATAACGCCCAGGATCAGGGACAGTCCAATCGCGAACATGAAATAGAGAAAGCCGAGCTGAAATCCGTTCAAGACCTGGACACAGGCCGAAACGAGAAACTCATCCATCTGGAAAATCCCTCACCGGAATTGAAGACATTCGGCCGCTCTCCCCCTCCTAACACAGTGGGAGAGCGGCCGGTTTCCGCCTGTATCAGAGCGTGCAGTCGGTGGTCGGGGTTGTCAGGCTCTTGGCGGCCGTGTCGATCACAACATTCTGGCCGTTCTGCACCTCCAGGACGTAAATGTCCTGCACCGGATCGTGGTTCCGGCTGAAGGCCATTCGGCCACGCGGGCTATCCAGTGCGATACCGTCCAGAGCACGGGACAGAGCTTCTTTGTCCTCGGTGTTGCCGTCGGTGGTCTTAAGCGCCTCGACGATCGCCCGGCCACTGTCGTAGCCTTGAACCGCATAAAGCGACGGTGCCGAGCCGTAACGGTCCTGAAAAGCCTGCCGAAAGGCGGTGTTCTGCGGATTGTCCAGGGTTTCCGCATAGTGAAGGGTGGTTCGAATGCCCTCGGAGGCCTCGCCTTGAGCCGGGCGGACGTCACTGGTCGTCAGGAAACCGCATCCGTAAAGCGGGATATTACCGTGAAGGCCGAACTGGCTGTACTGCTTGACAAATTCCACCGCAGCGTTGCCGGCGAAGAAGCAGAACACTGCCTCGGCCCCGGAATTGCGGATCTGCTCCAGGAATGGCGCATATTGGATCTCCTTGAGGTCCGGCAGAACCTCGCCAGCGATCTCGCCGCCCGCCTCCTGGAAACTCTCGGAGAAATGCTTCAGCATAAGTGTACCGCCGGCATAATTCGACGCCGCCAACATCACACGGCGGATGCCTTGCTTGTACATCCAGGTGCCCATCGGCGCGCTGACCTGCCAATTGGAGAAGGAGGTTCGGTAAATGAAGGGCGAGCACAGGCCCTGCGACAGCCCGTCATGGCCAGCATTGGCGACGATCAGATGCGTACGTCCGTTATGCGCGACATTGCGAATGGCTGCCGCGACGGCGCTGGAAACCGGACCGACGAGAAAGTCGACGGCTTCCTGCTTCACCAAACGATTGGCACCCTGAATCGCCGTCTTCGGATTGACTTCGGTGTCCTGTTTGATCACTTCTACGGAGCGACCGGCAACCGTGCCTCCTTCCTCGGCCAAGGCGAGTTCTAGACCTTGGGCGATCTCTTCACCCAGTTTCGCATAGACGGACGAAAAGGGCAAAATCAGGCCTAGCTTGAGCGGCGTCGCCGCCCAGGCCGGATACACATTCGGAATGATACTCCCAGCGGCGGCCACGGAGCCCGCCGCGAGAAAACCGCGTCTTGAGATTGTGAACATTTCTTCCTCCCTTGGGTTTTTGGTCAGCACTCTTCCATCGTCGACCCGCTTGGGTCATCCGTCGGACACCACTTCCGGCTCATTCTTGTGAGACGGTATTCGTCAATCTGCGCTACTACGCGGCCTCGATTTTTGAACTCAGCTCCCGCAGTCGGAAGCGCTGGATCTTGCCTGTTGCCGTCTTCGGCAGGTCAGGTACGAATTCGAACCGGGCTGGGCATTTGAAGCGGGGTAGCTTGCTCTTGACGTAATCCTTGATCTCTTCCGCGAGGGCCGCGGAGGCGCACACCCCTTCCCCGGTCTTGCGCAGCACGACGTAGGCGGCGGGACGAACGAGACCGTCGGCGTTCGGTGCGCCGACGATCGCACATTCCTGTACGACGCTATGCTCGGTGATAATGTTTTCGATTTCCGTAGGCGAGACCCAGATCGCTCCGATCCGCAGCATGTCGTCGCCGCGCCCGACGTAGAACAGATTTCCTTCGGTATCCTGGTAATATTTGTCGCCGGTGAAGACGCCGCCGTCGCGCATTGTCTCCGCCGTCTTCTCCGGCTTGTTCCAGTACTCCAACGCCGCGGTCGGGCCTTTGGCGAACAGGCTGCCAATCTCGCCTTGCGAAACGGGTTTGCCGTCCTCGCCCAGCAGCACGGCCTCAAACCCGGGTACGGGCTTGCCGCAGGAACCGGGGACGACCGCACCGGGCCGGTTGACGATGAACATATGCGTCATCTCGGTCGTGCCGACGCCGTCCAAGATGTCTAGGCCGGTCAGTGTCCGCCAGCGGTTGAGCAGGGTCGGCGGAAGGACTTCGCCACCACTGACGCAAAACCGCGTTCGGGAACATGCCTCGGCGATCTCGGCCGCGCTCAGATGCTCCTCGGCATAGGCAATCATGCCAGAGAATAGGGTTGGGACACCCATGAAGACGGTCGGGCGATGCGTGATCCATTCCCGCCAAACACTTTCTGGTTTGATCGGTGCGCTAGTACAGACCGTTGTCGCCTTAGCCTTCAGCGGGAAATAGACCTGATTGCCTAAGCCATAGGCGAAGAACATCTTCGGCGGACACAGGATGACATCGTCTTGGCAAATGCCCTGCATCGGCAGCCCGAAGAGTTCGCAAGCCGAGAACATATGCTGATGGGTGTGCACGACCCCCTTCGGGCTGCCGGTGCTGCCGGAACTGTAGAGCCAAAAAGCGGTGTCATCAGGTGCGCAATTGAAGGTACCGCGAGGCTCTGTGGGATCGGCCCGCCGGTCGTCGAGACAGGAATACCCGTCGATCCGGCCCCGGACGGTCATGATGGCCGGGTTGTTCCGCAACTCGCCGATGGCGGGGAGCATTGTCTCGAAGATATCCGCTTCGACTAGCAGCACCCGTGAGCCGCTGTCGTTCAAGTAATAGATGTAATCCTTCGTCGTGAGATAGGTGTTGAGCGGGACTGGGATGATGCCCTCTTTGATCGCGCCGAAGAAGAAGGCCGGGAAATCCAGCCCGTCGCGCATACACAGCATAATCCGGTCGCCTGGACGGGCGCCGAGGCTGCGGAGAATATCCCCGGCGCGGTCGATATGCTCCAGAAGGTCGCCATAGCTGTGCGCGCGCCCATCCGCAATTAGACAGGGCTTGGCAAGGACCTCGTCGTCCAGGCCATCGAAAATATAGTCGACAACATTGCCTTTGAGTGTGGCGGGCATAATCAGAACTCCTCCCTATTCCCATCACCTTATTCTAATTTTTTTACGCTTAAATAAACTTACATATAAGTAAAAAACTTTGTCAAGAGGGTTGTTCTACGATCTATCTGTGATACGAATTTCTTACACCTTCTGTTCAATAATTCCTGATTATAATATATATTACAATATGATAAGCGAAAAAAACTATCGATAAGTGACTGAGCTCTGTAGTGCGTGTCCTTTATGAGGTAGGTGAAGATCAATAAATTTAAGAATTTTACATTGACAAAATTTACGCTATAGTAAATTAATTAGATCTCACTTTAGGAGACCCTAATGAATATCGAAAAACAGGGGATGGTGTTCCCACCCTATACGGTCGCGCCGGACCGGCGCCTAGCGGAGCTGTTCGCGCGGGGTATCGGCGTTGAGGGGGTGCCGGAAAGCGTGCCGCCCACCTACATGATCTTTCTGCGTGGCGAGTCCATCGGCGCGAATCTGTTCGAGGAACTGGATATTCCCCGGCAGAAGGCACTGCATGGCGGCCAGCGTTACGACTGGGTGCGCCCGGTTAAATGGGACGAAACCCTGCAAGTAACCGCCCGCGTGAAAAGTATCATTGAAAAACAGGGCAAGTCGGGACGGGTTTGGTTCGCCGATATCGAGTTTGCCTATGACGACATCCGCGGCCAGCGGGTTCTGACCGAAATCACGCGGCTGATAGAGAGGGAATGAGATGGAACGCTTTTCGACCGGCGCCATAGTTCTGGATACTGTCGTTCAAGGTGCGACCCGCGACCGGATCGCGTTGTTTTCGCAAGGTACGGAAGACCCAAACCCCATTCACACCGACAAGGCTTTTGCGGAATCGGCGGGATTTCCAGATGTACTGCAACAGGGACCTATGACCACCGCGCATTTCGCGCGCCTCCTGACGAGGCGGGCAGGTCCCCTGAATAGCCTGGACATTACGTTCAAGGCTCCAGTTTTCCCGGAGGAGGATCTTCATCTGACTGCTAAAGTGGATTCCGTTGCATCGGACGGTCTGGTGACATGCACCCTCGCGGCAGTAAAGGACGACGGCACAGTAACGGCAGTCGGTACCGCGACATGGAAATGAGCGAAACAACGACCAGTATCGACAGAAATGCGTTCGCAACAGCTTCGGCGGTCGTGCCCGTCATGGTGGCGGGGGGGTGTGTCGGTCCTTTCGGACGGAAGTCGACGCAGTCCCTCGGCATGATCGCCAGGCCTGTGGTTCGTGATGCGATCGCCTCTAGCGGGTACGACTTTGACGACATTCAGGCCGTCTTTGTCGGCAACGCCTTCGGTGGTGCATTGACAGGTCAAGAGTCGATACTGGGCCAAGTTCTTATGCGCGATCTTCCGCTGAACGGCGTCCCGGTGCACACGGTTAAGAACGCCTGTTCCAGTGGATCGGATGCGGTGCATTTGGCCTGGAGCGCCATAGCCCACGGTCAGTACGATTGCGTACTCGTGCTTGGGGCGGAGAAGCTGATACACGAGGATCGGCGCCTGCCCTTCACGACCCTAGCGACGGCAACCGATCATAAGCCTGGATCGGAGGGACGGTCAGTCTTTATCGACGTCAATGTGAAGCGGGCGCAGGACTATATGGAAACTTTCGGTGCGACGCCGCGTCACTTCGCGCTCTGCGCATCTAAAAACCGGTTCCATGCTTCGCTCAACGAAAAGGCCGCGGTGCGCGAGCCGATGTCTTGGGAAGTTATCCTGGCCGATCAGGTCGTTCTGGAACCGCTGACGCGGGCGATGTGTGGCGGCTTGGTGGACGGTGCGGCGGCGGTAGTTCTGGTATCGGACCGGTTGTATCGCCGGCGCGGTTATGGCGGTGTGCGAATTTCGGCCTCCGCAGTGACATCGGCCGTGCCGAACCCCGATGCGGTTGGCAGCGCGACGGCGCGGGCCGCCAAGCTCGCGTTCGAGCAAGCCGGCATCAATCCCAAAGATGTGTCTCTCGCCGAAGTACATGACCCGACCGCGCCGCAGGAATTCTTTGATATCGAGGAACTCGGCTTATGCGGTCGAGGCGAGGCGATTGATCTTGTTGAACAGGGTGAAACGACGCTCGGTGGACGTCTACCGGTGAATGTCAGCGGCGGGCTTACCGCACGCGGGCATCCGGTCGGCGCAACCGGGGTTGCGCAGATTGTTGAGATTTCCGAACAGTTGTTGATGCAGGCCGGAAAGCGACAGGTCCATAGGGCGCGGATCGGTTTGGCCCAGATGGCGGGCGGACTGCTTGGACCGGATTCGGCGGTGTCGACGGTTCATTTGTTGGAAAAGATTTAACTTAGGGGTTGGAAATGAAGTTTCCCATTCAAGATACCTATCAATTGTATATTGGTGGCGACTGGCAAACGTCCGCCTCCGGTGAAACGCGCGAGATACTCAGCCCACTTACAGGGGAAAAGATCTGTCGCGTCAGCGAGGCGAACGAATTCGATGTCTCCGCCGCTGTGATGTCCGGAAAGGCGGCCTGGCCAAATTGGTTCATGAGCGGCCCTCGCAAGCGGCAGGCTGCGCTGATGCAGGCTGCTGACCGTATCCTTGAGGAAGCGGAGCGTTTCGCTTGGCTTGAGACGCAGAACACGGGCAAGCCCTGGCGTGAGAGTTTGGCAAATGTGCGAACGGCCGTCGACCGTCTTCGTTACTACGCAGGGGCAATCCGTGTCTTAGAGGGCAATCTGCAGCAGGTTTCCAGCGATGTGTTGAGTATGAACATGCGCGAACCGCTCGGCGTCATCGGCATTATCGGCGCTTGGAATTTTCCGCTCAACATGTTCCTCGGCAAGATCGCGCCGGCCCTCGCGGCGGGAAACGCCGTCGTCTACAAACCCGCCGAACATACGCCGCTGTCCACGCTGGAATTGGCACGATTGCTGGGCGAGGTGTTGCCGGCTGGCCTGGTAAATGTTGTTACCGGGCCGGGAAGAACAACAGGTGACGCGCTTGTTAACCACCCGGACATTCGTAAGATCACGATTACAGGCTCGGTCGAAACCGGCCGCCGGGTGATGGCTGCGGCGGCAGTGTCCACCAAGCAGGTCACGCTTGAACTCGGCGGCAAGAATGCGCAGATCGTCTTCCCCGATGCCGATTTGGACAATGCAGCGCAGGGAGTCCTGCTTGGCGCGTTCCTCAATCAGGGGCAGGTTTGCACCTCCGGGTCGAGAATCTTCGTCCACCGCTCGGTTAAGGACGCTCTGTTGAAGAAAGTATTGGCGCTTGTTCCGATGCTGCGCTGCGGCGATCCATACGAGAAAACCACCAATGTGGGCTGCATCGTGTACCGCGAACATCTGGACCGCATCCTCGCTGCTATTGAAAAGGGGCGTCTTGAAGGGACGGAAGTTTTGACGGGCGGAGCGGTGCAGGACATATCGGGCTATCCGAACGGCCTGTTCGTTCAGCCGACCCTTTTCGGGGAAACTGATAACGCTTCGACCCTCGCCACACGCGAAATCTTCGGTCCGGTTGCCACAACCCATGTGTGGGACGAGGAGGAAGAAATGCTCGGCCTCGTCAATCATCTTGACTACGGCCTCGCGGCCGGTATCTGGACCGAGAATCTCGGAACAGCACACCGGACGGCGCAGGCGGTGGAGGCGGGCCGGGTTTGGGTGAACTGCTACAATCTATTCCCCTCCGGTGCCGCATTTGGCGGGACAAAGGCCAGCGGATTCGGACGCGAGGATTCTTTCGAAACCCTACTCGCCTTTACCCAGGTGAAGAACGTGATCATCGACAACAGTAGGAAGCACCGCACTTTCTATTAACCAAATTGTACTGAAAGAAGGAGACGTATCATGCAAAATCAAGTTTTTGGAGAAGCCGGTATTGGTAATGTGACTCTGGACAAATTTCTATCCCAGGATCAAGAATTTCAGGAATTGCAACTCAACTTGATTGCGATCCATGTGGTCAGCGAGGAAGTCGGCGCGGACAAGTTTGAGGAAAGCATCCTCCGTGCGCCGGATCCAAACAACAAAATGCGCATGGCAAAAACGGTGATGGAGGAATACGGCCATCACATCCGCTATCGCGAACTTCTCGACGAACTAGGTTTGGATTGGCGCGAAGTATGCGCGGAAAAAGCACACCTTACTACCTTCGATACGTCGATCGATACTTGGGCGGATCAGATGGCCTTCTTGGCACTGGTCGACCGGGCTGCCGCGCATCAGTTTCGACACTTCATTAAATCCCCGTATCAGCCATTCCGAGAAGCCAGTCAAAAAACCTTGAATGAGGAATACGGCCATGTCGGTTTCGGTATGGACGGAATAAAGGAGTTTCTGACCAGGGGCGAAGAGGGGGCCAAGATTGTCCGGCACACAGTATGGAAATGGCTGCCGGTTGCTATTGCCTCTTTTGGTTCGGATCAGTCGGCGACCAACGACCGTTTGCGTTACTGGGGTATCAAAACCCAGACAAACCGAGAAATGAAGCAGGCCTATTATGATCAAGTACGGGCTTTTATAACCAAAGACTGGGGCACAGACATCCCGGATTCCTTCGACGCTTTCCTGGAGGCCGCCGATAACCGCCAGGAAACGGCGGCGGCCTAAACAGGGGGTATCAGATTGTGAGCGCATTCTCCGTTTCTTTCATGGGAAGCGATGTCGTCGCTTCCTGCGACGCCAGCACCACTATTCTTGATGCGTGCATCTCAACTGGCGCGCCTGTGCCTTACAACTGCCGCTCAGGTGAATGCGGAGAATGTCGCGCCCGGCTGATGTCGGGTTCAATCGAGGAAATCCCAGGCGCCGATCCGGCCATATTCAACGATGTGGATCGGCAACAGGGCGACATCCTGACCTGCATGTGTTTCCCGCGCTCAAACTTGGAACTCGACGTGCCACTGAAAAGCAATAAGAACGTCACGGCCATCGAAACCATTAATACCTTAGTTGAGGAGATAACTTGGCACGGTCGCGAAATTCTGGAGGTGGCGGTATTGCCGCCGTCTCCAATTTCATTTCAGCCGGGCCAATACTTTGACTGGACGATCCGAACCAATGGAGTGAAGCGGTCTTTTTCGGCAGCTAGCGCGCCAGACAGCGAGATGCTTCGGTTTCATATTCGGCTTCATCCAGATGGCATCGCTAGCAATTTTGTGAGCGATGTTCTTCGGGTTGGCGATTTCTTGGAGATTACCGGTCCATTCGGCCATTTTAAGATAAGCGACAATCCGCACAGACCGGCCATCTTCGTGGCTGGAGGAACTGGTTTCGCGCCAATCCGCTCCATCTTGGATGCCGCAGTCAGTCGAAAAGACACCCGCCCCGTCCGATTGTTCTATGGTGCCCGTACTTCGGATTCGCTTTATTGCACCGACGACGCGGACCGTTGGCGGTCGACACTTCCGTATTTCAAGTTCTTTCCGGCTCTATCGGACGAGCCGATCGAAACTGGTGTTGACGCCTTTCGGGGCAATGTAACGGACCTACTCGACAGCGAACTCGGTAGCGAGGTGTTCGGAGCCGAGGCTTATCTCTGTGGACCTCCGCCGATGATCGACGCCGCGATCGACATTCTACTCACCAAAGGGATAGAAAAAGAAGATATATTTTATGATAAATTCCTGCCCGCAAAACGCTGATCCCCAGGACGACCTTCGCTCGAAAAGCGTTGTACCGCCTTCAGCGGTGCATAAGGCAGTGATGTCTGATGGAGCGGTAATCTGGCTGCGGAGGTACGGCAATCCCGCTGGACCGCGACTTGTAATGTCTCATGGAAACGGCTTGGCGATTGAGGCGTATGCCTTATTCTGGCGCCAGTTCCTAAACAGGTACGATGTTGTGTTGTTCGACATGCGCAATCACGGGCAAAACCCGCTGCACGAAGCAGCTGGTCATCGATGGAATCGTTTTGTGATCGACATGGAGGAGATCCTGGACGCTATCGACGAGCAATTTGGCGGCAAGCCAGTTGTGGGAGTATTTCACTCGCTGTCGGCCGTGACCGCCGTGAAACATGCGGACCATTATCGGGGACGATGGGAAGGCCTGATCCTATTCGACCCGCCGATCTATCCGCGCCACGGTCATCCGCTACAGCCGGTCGAAGACGCGCATATGCACGATATGGTCCGGCGCGCCAGCCGGCGGCCGTCGCGCTATGACAATCCAGCACTTCTGGCCCAGCAGTTTAAGCGGCGACCGGAATTCCAGGGCTGGGTACCAGGTGCGGCCGAACAGTTGGCCGAGGCAACGCTACGAAGGAATACACAGACCGGTTCCTGGGAGCTTTGTTGCCCGCGTGAGTTCGAAGCCTATATTTATCAAACGAATAATGATCTATCAGTTTGGACTGCGCTCTGTCGGCCACTAAAGGAAACCCCAATAACTATCATCGGTGCCGATCCTGAAATGGAAAATCAACTGCCGTCAGCCAGTATCTGCCGGGCCGTGGCTGAAGAAGCATGCTTACCCTATTGTAGTATCCCCAGGACAACACATTTCCTTCAATTTGAACAACCCGAGTTGTGTTACAAAGCTACTATTGAGGCTTTGGCAGAGGAAACTCGATTGAGGTGTGGTTAGGATGGCGATGTTACGTTAGCCGGTGAGTTGTGGTGCTGATTTGAGATGCACAGATCAATCTATCGCCGCCACTGTTTCCACCCTTCAATCATCCAGATCGCCGTTCGGCTGACCAAGTCACAGAAGTTATTAGCGACTTTTTCTTCCGTCTTAACCGTACACTCCATTTGTTCGGCCTTCTCAGCCACCTAAACAACAATATAATCCCGCGCAGCGTCCGACGTCTTGGCCTCACAATACTCCAGTGTATTGGGTCGGTGGGCAAAATGACGGATCATGCCAAGAGGATCGTCCGTAAGCGCTAGAGCGTGATGATTTTAGACGGAATCGGAATTAGGGGATTCCCTATATCTGCGAATAGTGATTCACCATGGATGCTGGGAAAGGAGGCCAGTATCCATGACGCGACCCTATTCGATGGATCTTCGTGAGCGTGTTGTTTCGGCAGTTGAGGATGAAGGGCAGTCCCGTCGCCAGGCGGCGTTTCGGTTCGGCGTTGGCGTTAGCACGGTGGTCAAATGGCTGCGACGCTATCGTGACACCGGGAGCGTTGCGCCGGATCGGATCGGCGGCTACAAGCCTTCGAAGATTGTCGGCGCGCACCGGGACTGGTTGATCGTGCGCTGCCATACACGGACGACTTCACCCTGCGCGGGCTGGTGGACGAACTGGCCGCGAACGGGGGCTCGATGTCGATTACCGGTCGGTCTGGGCGTTTGTCCATGCGCAGGAGCTCACGCATAAAAAAAGACGCAGGTCGCCAGCGAGCGTGACCGCCCGGACGTCGCCCGACAGCGGGCGCGATGGATAAGCCGTCAGGGCAGCATCGATCCGGCTCGGCTGGTCTTCATCGACGAGACATGGACCAAGACCAACATGGCACCGCTGCGGGGTTGGGCACCGCGCGGCGAGCGGCTTGAGGGCAAGGCACCGCACGGACATTGGCGGACCATGACTTTCCTGGCTGCCCTTCGCCAGGATGGGGTTACGGCACCCTGGCTCATCGACGGGCCGATCAATGGTGAGCGCTTCCGGATTCTATGTCGAGCGCGTTCTCGTTCCGACCCTGCGGCCAGGCGACATCGTTATCATGGACAATCTGGGCTCCCACAAGAGCAAGGCGGTCCGTCAGGCCATCCGCGCCGTCGGCGCAAGGCTCCTGTTCCTGCCCAAATACTCACCCGACCTGAACCCCATTCCCATTGAGCAGCTTTTCTCCAAACTCAAACACTGGCTCAGAAAAGCCAGGAAACGGTCCACCGACGATCTATGCAACGCGCTGGGAGACATCCTCAACTCAATCGCCCCATCAGAATGCCGCAATTACATCGTAAACGCCGGATATGAACCCGTCTAATATCATCATGCTCTAATTCTAAAGCGTCGAAACCCAATACCTGCAGCTTCATTTGTCAGAGCAAAAACCGAATGAATCAGTTCGAACAAGTCTTAGGACAGCGCCTCGTAGTATTTTCCGATGGCCGAAGAAAGATCAGTGCTGGCACTGAAACCGAGATCGTGTTGTGCCCGCTCTGGACTTAGAATACCTGAATAGTTGACACTCGATCCGAGATAATTCAGCCCGTCACCAATAGAGATTTCAGCGTTCGGATAATATTGCCGAAC
>Ga0208032_1000450_pt1 | contig 23136 bp, 19 predicted proteins | sample MalvirAntarct_66_FD_184254 | JGI IMG/M metagenome (GOLD analysis project Ga0208032, IMG submission 184254) | Marine viral communities from the Global Malaspina Expedition - Malaspina viral metaG Antarct_66 (SPAdes) (version 2) | ecosystem: Environmental > Aquatic > Marine > Oceanic | place: West... | reverse complement strand
TTGCCGAGGTACAGGAACATGCGACACAATGGCTATGGTTTTATAACAATGAAAGACCCAATACAGCAATTGGTGGTGTCCCACCAAAGCAAAAACTGGCACTAGTGGCCTAAGTCTCTACTTTTGATCTCAGCTAAAAATGGGGAGATTACCCTCCGTTTACCACATCAGAAATCCCCAAAGGTAAGTATGCGGTACTTTATTTTAAGGGCATCCCTGAAGACACGATCAAGGCTCAACTGGGTCTGTACTCTGATTGGCTGCCAAATAGCGGATTTGAACCTGATAATTTTCCGATGTTAGAACATTATTTGAATGACGCCAGAGTTGACGGTTATGTTGAGATGGAAATTCATGTCAAAGTTAAGACCATTTAATTGCGGTTACAAAAGTGGGGTGGGCAGAACCTGCCTCACTTTTTGTCGTTTAGGTTTTGGCTATGCTCAATAAATATGGCCAATAGGCGTTAACATGACGCGAGCGCGATACTCCTGAAATCTAAGTGCAGAAGTTGGTAAGTCCCTCGTTTGTTTACGCTTAACTGTTTCTCAAAGTACTGTTTTTCAAATTGTACTGGTGACAGTCCATTATTCCTATCATGACGACGCACAGGATTATAGAGATATTCGATTTAGTTAAATATCTCTGGGAGAGTTCATCCCTAATGCCAGTCAGTTAAATTACACGGTGGCCCCTTTAATATATTTCGCTCTTCTGTCACATGACGAAGCTCGGCCTTAAGTTTACGGATTTCGTCTTGCTGATTATCAATGGTGATGTGTTGCTTCTCTGGTTTATCAAACTTGTTTATCTAGCTGTGTAAACTATTGGTGGTGACGCCTAATCGCTCGGTAACGTTTGCTATGTTGTAGCCGCTCTGCGACTTGTTTTACTGTTTCGATTTTGAACTCATAGGGATAACGTTTTCCGCCCATTTAACATCTAATATTTTTGGTTCATTATAACTCTATGAAGTGTCTACTGTTCTAGGAACATACCAGAGGCATCTTATTAAGGTTATGTTGCACAGCAATCAAAAAATACCAATGTGATATGGATCATGCTTTATTTGATTTGTTCTAGTCGTTAGCCACCAGCCTAAGGGTGAAGCGTGTCACACAATTTAACCCTATCTTTACATCTTGTTAATTTTAAGATCTATTTTGTTTTTTTTTGGATCTTATTTTGTTGCCCTAGTTGTTGGTATCGTTAAAGTTAATCGTACCCATTTAGTTTCCTAATTTATTAAATCGTCATGATTTTGTTAACTTGAAGGTGTTCGTTATTAACTCTAGCTAAATAATTAAATCACAATAGGACAGCGATATGGACATAAGTGATGTATGGCGTAAAGGTGATTGGGCCGCCTTCTTTGGTTTGTTTACCAATAATTTAACTAATTTACTGACTATGATGGGCTTGTTGCTTTTTGTAGTAGGTTTACCAAAAGAATTTGTTATGGGGCAGGTCGCTCCAGCGTTTGGTCTGGCCGTGATGTGTGCCAGTATATTTTATGCTTGGTTCGCGTATAAATTAAGAAAAGAAACCGGCCGTGATGATGTCACCGCACTGCCATCAGGCCCAAGTGCGCCATCTATTTTCACCGTTACCTTTCTGGTTATTATGCCTGTTTATCATAGTACACAGGATGCAACGTTTGCGATTCAAATCGCATTAGTCTGGTGTTTTGTTGAGGCGATGATCTTATTAGTTGGTTCATTCTTTGGTGACGCTATCCGTCGTATAGTGCCTCGCACCGTACTACTTTCTTGTTTGGCGGGATTAGGTCTTACACTGCTGGCGCTCAACCCAATGCTGCAAGCATTTTCAACGCCTGTGGTGTCGTTTGTCGTGCTGGGTCTTATCTTTATTAACTGGTTTGGTAAAAATCCGTTGTTTCCTAAGATCCCAACCGGACTACTACTGATTATCGTGGGTACAGCCTTAGCTTGGATGTTTGGTCTACAGTCTCCAGATGCAATTATTGCATCGCTATCGGATGCGGGCTTTAATCCTCCACAGCTGCATATCGACAGCTTTATCGAAGGGGTGCCACACGCTTTACCTTACTTGGCATCTGCTGTGCCACTGGGTCTCGCTAACTATGTGTTTGACCTTGAAAATATCGAAAGTGCCGATGCCGCTGGTGACTCTTACCCTACACGTAAAATCATGATGGTTAACGGCTGCGCATCAATGCTAGGTGCTTTTCTGGGTAACCCTTTCCCTGTGACTGTGTATGTGGGGCATGCTGCTTATAAAGAGATGGGTGCAAGCATTGGTTACACCCTATTTAATGGCGTGATCATGTTCTTAGTGTGCTTGTTTGGTTTAGGTGCGCTGCTACTGAGCCTGATTCCGGGTGCCGCTATTGCGCCAATCTTAGTCTACATAGGTATTGTCACTGCTAACCAAGTGGTTCGCGAAACACCTAAATTAGAAGTACCTGCCATCTTCGTTTGCTTGTTCCCTTGGATTGGCTACTGGGCATTAACCTTGTTCAAAAACACCTTGGCGACAGCCGGTACTAATGCTCATGAGGTTGGTATTGAAGCGTTAGCGGCAAAAGGCATCTATTACCAAGGCATGGTGGGCTTAGGAAATGGTGCACCGCTCGCGAGTCTGTTGTGGGGCTGTATGGTGGTCTTTGCTATCAATAATACACCGCAACGCGCCGTGGTTGCCGCTTTAGTCGCTGCTGGTCTATCAATGGTCGGATTCATCCATGCCAATGGTGTTGGCTTTGCTCAGCCTGAGTCGATGATGTATGTCTACTCCTACTTAATGATGGCTGGTCTGTTTGGGGTTAAACATTTTTACAACCTTAAAGAGAGTGCTAGAGAACCGTTCAGCAAGCCTGTGCCTGCGACCCCTGCAACTGAAGCTACTGAAGCCGCTTAAGGAATTAACATATGAATGCAAATGCCCCTATGTCGCTGCATCAGTTGGTAAGTCATAATCGAGTCGATGATGTATTGGCCTATTTAACCCAGCAAGTTGATGTAGATACCCGAGATGAAAACGGCAGCACAGCCTTGATGATTGCCGTACAGCAAAACAACTTGGCGCTAGCTAAAGTGCTAATTGAACATGGCGCTGATGTGAATGCGCGTGATGTAAACCAGTTGACGCCTTATTTGTGCGCTGGTGCTAATGGCTTTCATGCACTCTTATCTTTGACCTTAGCCCATGGCGCCGATGTTACTAGCGTTAACCGTTTTGGCGGCACGCCACTGTTGCCCTCGAGCGAAAAAGGCTTTTTGCGTACGGTTCAGGTCAGCTTGGATGCGGGGATCCCGGTCAATCACGCCAATAAACTGGGCTGGTCAGCCTTATTAGAAGCGGTGATTTTAGGCGATGGCGGTTATTTATATGCCGATGTGATTGAGGTGTTGCTCGACGCTGGTGCCGACATTCACCTTCAAGACCGCGATGGTCTGAGCGCGCTCGAGCATGCTAAAGCTCAAGGCCTGCAACATGTGGTTGCCTTGATGACCCAAAACGAGGAGGTCAAGCAAGGCTACAGTACATCACTGCGTTTGGTTAAACAGCATATTCGTCAGTTTGATTACCAAGCGGCGCTGATAATATTAACCGGTAATCGTCATGACTTTGCCAACACAGCAGATTACTTTTACTACTGTGGTTATGTGCTGACTGAGTTAGCGCGCTTTGAAGAGGCGATAATCGCCTACCGCCAAGGCTTGGCTCTGAGTGATAATAAAGCGCAGTTTTATCTGTATATCGCTAATAGCTATCGACTTGCCAAACAACCCAAACTTGCACTGGCTGAATTTGATAACGGCATTACAGCACAACCAGAGTCACCGTTTGTGCTGTACCACAAGTCTAACTATTTGCGTGAGTTAGGCATGCATGAGGAAGCCGTCGATGCGATGACCCTGTTATTGTCACAAAAGCCTCATCGTTATGATTACTCATTCCATCGTGCTAATAGCCTGCGTTCGTTAGGGCGACACGATGAGGCCATAGTCGCCATAGAAAATGCCATTAAACATGATGAGTACAATGGGCTTTATTATCAGCACAAAGTTAAGTCATTAGAAATAATAGGGCAGCTTGAACAAGCCATTACGGTAATAAAGCAAGCTATTGAAGTTTGTGATGGTGCTAATGAATTAATTGAGATTAAAAATAACCTGCTTAATAAAAGTTAGTAAATATCTTTTTAGGGATTTTTAAATTCCGTGGTTAACTTTTATTTAGTATTAAATTTAATTCAGTTTTAATTAATTTTTAATTAGAAGGTTAAAGGGTTTAGTTGTTATTTAATTTTTAAATAAAGTCATACTCACCATAGGTGTAATAGTTGTTATGTATTGTATTAACTATTGCGTGGGCTATTACACCTTTTTTATTGAAATATAGTAGAGGCTAATATGGTCGTAAAATTTATTGTAAAAAAGAATACCTATTTCGATTCGGTTTCATTAATGGCATTAACGACCAACGTTAATAAAATTAATGACGTTGAACAGGCTTTTGTTGCCATGGCAACCGAGATGAATAAAGGGGTATTAGCTAACATAGGTTTATTATTACCCGAAGTTCAAACGGCTAACAGTGGCGATCTATTTATCGTGGTGAAAGCAGCCACCGAGGAAGTGTGCGAAGCCGCGCTGGCCGAAGTGGAAGTGCTCTTAAAAGGAGATGACAAAGCTGCAACAGGTTTAGGTGCCAGTGAGAAAAAACATGTCACCTTAAAAAGCGCATTAAAGCACGCCCCAGATGCTAATCTTGCCGTTATATCTGTACCGGGTGAGTTTGCCAAACGTGAAGCACTCGCGGCGCTGAATAACGACTTACACGTATTGATGTTTAGCGACAACGTGTCGGTGGCCGATGAGGTAGAGCTTAAAACCCTTGCCCACGAAAAAGGCTTATTAATGATGGGCCCAGATTGCGGCACCGCCATTATTAATCATGTTGGTCTGTGTTTTGCCAATAAAGTCCGCCCTGGCAGCATAGGTATTGTCGGCGCGTCCGGCACTGGCAGCCAAGAAGTGGCGGCGCGCATTCATGACTTTGGTGGCGGTATTTCGCAGCTGTTAGGTACTGGCGGACGCGACTTAAGCGCCGACGTGGGCGGCATCATGATGCTTGATGGACTGCGCGCATTAGAAGCCGACCCTGCTACCGAGGTGATCTTAATTGTCTCTAAACCAGCGGCGAAAAGCGTTGAAGCTAAGGTGCTTGAACTGATTCAAAGTTTCAGCAAGCCAGTGGTGGTTTGCCTGTTAGGCGGTGAAGAAGCGCCAGTGGTTGCGGCGGGAGCTCATTTTGCTAAAACTACTAAAGAAGCCGCGTTACAAGCGGTTGTGTTAGCGGGCATCGATGAGGGCAGTATTAATAAGCGCGCCTTGAACTTACCGCTGATTGAAGAGATTAAAGCCAAGTTAGCACCTGAGCAAAAGTACATTCGCGGTTTATTCTGCGGTGGCACCTTATGTGAAGAAACCATGATGCTGGTGCGAGAGACTCACAGTCAGGCGTATAGCAATATCGCCAAAAAACCAGAGCAGCGCTTGGCGGACATTAATGTTAGCCAACAGCATACCTTTATCGATTTTGGTGACGATGATTTTACCAATGGGCGTCCACATCCGATGATCGATCCATCATCGCGTATCGAACGTCTGCTCAAAGAAGCAGACGACCCAGAAGTAGGGGTGATCATTCTCGATTTCGTTATCGGTTATGGCTCACATCAAGATCCCGTCGGCGTCACCTTACCAGCCATTATCGAAGCTAAACAAAAAGCGGCGGCCCGTGGTCAGCACTTAGAGATCTTAGGCTACGTGCTAGGTACCGATCTGGACACGCCAAAACTGAGCGAGCAAGTCGATAAACTCGCCTCGGCAGGGGTCACCATTTCAAGCAGCAGTCAAAACACCGGGCTATTGGCAAGCGGGTTTGTGAGCAAGGGAGAATAACCATGAGCAAGATGACAGCACTATTTTCAAACTTAAACGTGATTAATGTAGGCCTTGAGTTCTTTAAAGACGATATCAGCAAGCAGCAAGCGCTGGTGACTCATGTGAGCTGGCAACCCATTGCCGGTGGTAATACCAAGGTGATTGCGGCGCTCGATAAATTGGCGCAGCCAGAGATCGCGCAAAAAATCGAGGCGGCCAACGAAGAGGCAGTCAATCGTATTATTAAATCACACCCTGTGTTGGTGGGTTATGAAAGAGCGATTGATGTGGTTCCAGGCATGACCAAGACCACCATTTTACATGCAGGCCCACCAGTATGTTGGGAAGATATGAACGGCCCAATGCGCGGCGCTGTGACTGGTGCTTTGGTATTCGAAGGGTTAGCGGCTAATCTTGATGAAGCATTTAAATTAGCGGCATCGGGTGAGATCACCTTTTCACCATGTCATGAGCACGATTGCGTTGGCTCTATGGCTGGGGTGACGTCGGCTTCTATGTATATGCATGTAGTCAAAAACATGGCCTACGGTAACATTGCTTACACCAATCTTAGCGAGCAGATGGCGAAAATTTTACGTATGGGTGCTAACGATGAAAGCGTCGTCGAGCGCTTAATCTGGATGCGCGACGTATTAGGTCCAATGCTAAAAGCGGCAATGGATAAATCTGAGCCTATCGACTTGCGCTTAATGCTAGCCCAAGCCCTACACATGGGGGATGAATGTCATAACCGTAATAACGCAGGTACCGCCTTGTTATCACAGGCATTGACACCTTTGATTTTAGAAACCGATTTTACCACCAAAGAAAAGCGTGAAGTGTTTGATTTTATTGCATCAAGCGATTACTTCTCTGGTCCAACTTGGATGGCTATGTGTAAGTGTGCCCTCGATGCTGGTCATGGTGTCGAGCACAGTACGCTGGTAACTACAATGGCGCGTAACGGCGTTGAATTTGGTATTCGTGTCAGCGGTATGGAGGGCTTCACTTGGTTTACTGGACCAGCTCAAAAGGTTATCGGTCCACTGTTTGCAGGCTTTAAGCCTGAAGACTCTGGCTTAGACATAGGTGACAGTGCTATTACCGAAACCTATGGTATTGGTGGATTTGCTATGGCGACCGCGCCAGCAATTGTTGCATTGGTTGGCGGTACGGTAAATGAGGCGATCGATTATTCTATCCAAATGGATGAAATTACCACCGCTAAGAATCCAAATGTCACTATTCCGTTATTAAACTTTAAAGGTATATCATCTGGTATCGATATTCGTAAAGTTATCGAAACAGGTATTTTACCTATTATTAATACCGCAATTGCCCATAAAGAGCCGGGTGTTGGCATGATAGGTTGTGGTATTACCAATCCGCCAGTGGAATGTTTTGAAAAAGCCATTATTGCCTTTGCTAATAATATTTCATAACAGCTATTAATTGTGGTGTAGATATAAAAGCCGGCTCTGTTTTAATTTATGTTTAAGGCAGGGGTAAGTCGGCTTTTATTATTTTTATAAATTTTCTTTATTACCATTTATTGCAATGGCGTGTTTATTGTCTCGCACCATCATTGTGTATGGAGTAAATATTGAGGTTCCCCATGAGAATTGTATTAGCCCTTGGTGGTAATGCGCTATTAGAGCGCGGTCAACCGCTCACCGCGACCAATCTTCGTAATAATATTAAAAAGGCAGCGGCATCTATTGCGGCCATTGCTAGAGATCATGATGTAGTGATTGTTCATGGTAATGGCCCACAAGTGGGGCTGCTTATTGAGCAAAATTACGAATACCAAAAATTTAATAGTTTAGTCACTGCCTACCCAATGGATGTATTGGGCGCCGAAACCTGCGGGATGGTCGGTTATATGTTGCAGCAGGAATTATATAATAGTGACCGAAAGTTAGATATCACTACTATTTTGACCCAAACCTGCGTCGATATTAACGATCCAGCGTTTAACGACCCAACTAAATTTGTTGGCCCCGTTTATAACGAAGAGGAGATAGATAAGGTTAATATTGCGAATCCTTCGGCGATTTTTAAGAAAGATGGCGACTATTACCGCCGCGTCGTGTCTTCACCTATACCACAAGATATTGTCGAATCTAAGCAGATCCGTAGTTTACTTGAAAATGGTAATACTGTTATTGCCTGTGGTGGTGGCGGTATTCCGGTATTTAAGGCTGACAATGGCAACCTCGTTGGCGTTGAGTGTGTTATCGATAAAGATTTAACGGCGGAGTTACTTGCCGAGCAAATTCAGGCGGATCTGTTTATTATTCTGACCGATGGTGCGGTTTACCTTAATTACGGTAAAGAAAACCAACAGGCGATTAAAAATATTACTCCTGAAGAGTTGGATAAATACCATTTTCCAGCGGGTTCTATGGGCCCTAAAATTGACGCCGTGTGTAAATTTGTTTCTAAGGGACTGGGCGATGCTGCCATTGGCGCCTTAGATGAGTTATCCGCGGTCATTGCTGGGAGCTCAGGTACGCGCATTACACTGGGCGAAACTGTCGAGTATTATTAAACATTACCGCTCATTTAGCCTGCGCTAGGAGCGAGCCAGTTTGCTCATTCGTCCATCGATATAAGCGCTCGCTTATGCTTAAAAGCCTCAATATTGAGGCTTTTTTATTGCCAGCTTAAAAATTTTTAGCCTAAAACCTGCTATTTCACTCCGTCGGGTCTGTGCCAATAATGTGGTCATCAAGCAGATTTGTCCTGCGCTTTATTCGCTGGCCACTCAGCATACCGTCTTGTGTGATCAATCTATTGCAGCAGCGCCGAAGAGGGTTAAGCCCAAGTAGATACCACACAGGGTGTCGTGGCCCGAAGAGTGGCCATAGGCGATAACTTCATCGAGAACCTCGTTGAGCGCGGTATTGAGCCTATCATCTGATTTATGGGGCTGATTTAAACAGGCATACAGCTCGACGATCTCTTGGTTATATTGCTTAAGCGAGGCGTGCATTAACATGGCCTGACTCACATCTGTGGTTTGCGCCGCATTAGCTTGTACCGCTTGGGCCAGCGGATGAAAGTAAGGGTGCTGGCTAAAGTCGAGCCAGGAGAGTAGACCCACCAGTAGATCGTCCATCGAGGGGGTTAACCCGGCACCAAAGCCGATAATGGATTTAAGCGCAATCGTTGGGTTTTGCTGGGTTAACTCGGCGATAAATGCTTGTAGATGCGGGGTAATATATTTAGTCATCATCTCAGGTTGATACACCAGATGAGTGGCGATGTTGAGCTGAGACTGCTGACACAACAAGGGATAGATCCCCAGTGGCTTTTGATTGCGCTGCAAAAAATCAGCAATATGGGATTGAAGCTTCAATTGAAGGTTAAGCGCTCTTGGCAAAGCCGCAGGCAAGCTGGGGCTAAAGCGTTCAATCTGCTCACTGACAATGGTTGTGCCTGTGCCTAAGTTAATATGCAATCTCAGATTATCGATATTGGCCCCTAACGCTAATAAAGCTGGGTCTATGCTGGTGTTATGGGTACAACGTAGCTCTACCTTAGTACCGACAATAAGCGATTTAAAATGGACCCCTTGCGGCAATAAGATGGCACTGGGGTTCATCTTTTTGGGTTGCGTCAGCAGGGATATCAAACCATAAGGGCTTTGTAGGTTGCAGGCGACGTTAAACACCGAATGCACGGTTGCGGTTATTGATCCGTGCTGGATAAGTTGATCATAAATTGGTTGAGCAAGGGTTAGCTTTGTCATCATCTGGTTCAATTAATAGGTTTATGGTGTTTTAAGTTAAAGGTGCTGATAATCTCATCGGCTATTTTAGTGACAATCATGTCATGAGTATTATTAACATATAAGGCTAAATAAAAGTCGTTTGATGGGGCATAGGTTTGCAGCTCATCGATGACGCTATGTTCGGCCGTTTTACAGGTTTCCGGTAACAGGGTGATGCCAAAACCGATAGACGAAGCGGTAATAATGGCCGATAAGTTACTGCTGCAGTAGTTTATTTTACTGCAGTAACCTAATTGGTCCATGGAGTTGAGTATATGCTCTCGATAGAGCGCTCCCGTGGGAAACAGCACTAATGGGATTATTTTATTGTTAAAGGTTGGGTGTGCCGCGCTGTCGAGCCACAAGAGCGGCTCTTTGCGATAGGCGTAGGCATTACCAAGTATCGGCTGCTTGACCAGAATAAGATCGTATTGTCCAGCCTGATAGGCCTGATAGAGGTTGTTGCTCAGGCCTGAGGTAAATTCAAACAAGATACTGTAGTTATGCTGAAACTTAACGATGGCCTTGGTGACATCGACCGACAGATCGTCTGGTACGCCTATCTTGATAATATTTTGTTCCGACTTTTCATAAAAGTTATCAACCATAGCAGTATTCAAATCGATGATTTTATGTGCATAACGTAGTACAAATTCGCCCTGTTCTGTAAGGAGTACCTTTTGTGGAGTGCGGATTAACAGTGTACTGCCAAGCATAGATTCGAGGCGGTTAATCTGTTGGCTGATGGTTGATTGAGAGTTGTGTACTCTTTCAGCAGCGCGGGTAAAACTGCCTGTTTCACACACTGCGATATAGGTTAAAAATAACTGCGGTGGAATAAACTTCATGATGGGTCACCTACGTTTAGTTTGTTATTATATTTTCGTAAAATGAGCAGTGCCATTTTTAATGGGTTACTGACAATTGCTTGTGCATGCAGTACAAGCCCAGGCGTTTTCTTTCCCTAGCTTGCGCTAGTGTTGTGATTTACTTTTTATCTTCGTGTTAACTACTCCCTTATCGTTTGCGTTTTCCTTATGTGGAACTTGTCCTTTTTTTGCTTGCTCGAACAAGGCTTCTCGATTGACCAATATGTGGGCGATGCTATCGGCTAGCTTATATGGCATTTTCGTCAATACGGTATAGTGACAAGGTCATGGGCAGCTCGATACCCAAATGCGGGTGGAGGTTACTGGAGGTCACTCGCCGCCCGGCGGTGGCTCTTACGGGGAGCAGACGATAACTTAAGCCAGCTCCGACGGCATAGAGTATTACTGCTAAAAATGCCACATAGCAGAGTTTGCCTTCATGGGTAATGTGTTCAAACATAGTATCTCGGTTGAGTCCGCCGGGAGAAAAAACGATTAAGGGTAGCATTTCATTCCATTGTGTTTGGGTATCGACTGACTGATACCCAGCAATGGGATCGCTGATTGCTAATCTATAATCATCTGCGGCGAGGATTTCTTTGATCGCTAAAATATCAAAGTCGCCGTTGCGGTATCTGTTGGTCAATTCGATACTGAGACCGTGAAGAGATCGAGCCTAATTTCCTGATGCTGTTTAGCTAAATCGGTAAATACGCCGATCATCTGCTCTGTGGCTAATTCATCTGGGATGCCAATTTTTATCAGCGCGCTGCCGGCTGAGTTAGCCACCAATGCTTGGGATTCACATTGCAATGATAAAATTTTGCATGCATAGCCAAGGAAATTTTTACCAGCGTTAGTTAACTCAATAGGGCGATGAGCCCAGTCAAATAGCGCTTTGCCGCCGGCGGCTTCGAGACAATTGATCTGCTGACTTATTGTCGATTGTGTTAGGTATAAATATGCCGCCACTAAGGTAAAGTTGCCTGTATCGGCAAACACCACAAAAGCGCGCAGCAGAAGAGGTTCAAACATCATTAAATAACACCATCCATAGTATACATTCTGTCTTTCAAGGGGCTGATATTCAACTAATAAATAATAAAACCTTTAACTTAGTATGAGAAATAGTATTTGTGTTATGAATAGTTTCTATTTAAAAAATCATTTTCTATCTGCCAAATTTATCGTACCAAGCTAAAGCAAGTTATGCTGCAATTGTAATAGCAAAGGTATAAAGCCTACTCGGTATTGAACAGGCTTTATGTAATGTTATAGCCTTAGCTAATGAGTATCGGATTAGTGACGTTCAGTTACAATTTCACGCGAGAAGACCTTCTCACAGTATTTACATTTCAGTTGAATATCTTGTTTTTTATTGATAACACTAAAACTGCTGTCTACTGGCTCATTGTGGGTGATACAGTTAGTATTTGGGCCTTGAAAATTGCATTAATCCTCTCAGGTAATGACAAGGTCAGCTTTTTAACTACTTCATAATTTTCAATCTGGTTAACCGTAGCGTTAGGTGCATACAGAGCCAATTGGTTAGCCTGATCTGGGCTGATAAAAACATTCTCAATTTTAATCAGATCTTTAGTACCTAAAGCTGAGGAGGGCAGATTAAGACCAACGGTGACACGCTGATTAGTTTTATGCATATTGAAAAGCTTAAGCACTTTAATTCCCACATTAGCAGGAATATGGTCGATAACAGAACCATTTTTTATGGCTTCAACTTGTTGAGTTTCCTTGGTCATGGTTATTCTCTCCTGCTTAAAGTTGTTCGTTTAGTACTAATGCCAGTAATGCTTCGCGTGCGTAAACGCCATTTTGAGCTTGCTGGAAGTAATAAGCGTGCTTAGTTTTATCTACATCGACAGTGATTTCGTCTACACGAGGTAATGGATGTAATACCTTTAAGTTGTCGCGCGCGTCAGCTAGCATAGCAGCATTTAAAATATAAGCGGCTTTCATATGAGCGTACTCTGATTCATCAAAACGCTCTTTTTGAACCCGAGTCATGTAAAGCACATCAAGCTTAGGGATCACCTCTTCCATCGTCGCATGCAGGCTGTAACCGATCCCCGCTTGGTCCAACTCTTCACAAATGTAATCTGGCATGGCCAAGATTTCAGGTGCAACAAAGAATAAATTAATGTTGTCAAACTTAGACAAAGCCTGGGTCAGCGAGTGCACAGTACGGCCATATTTTAGGTCACCAACGAAAGCGATGTTTAAGTTATCTAAACGTCCTTGAGTTTCAAAAATTGAGAAGAGATCTAGTATGGTTTGCGTTGGGTGTTGGTTAGCGCCGTCGCCACCGTTAACAATCGGTACGCCATTAGAGAATTCAGAGGCTAGACGGGCTGCCCCTTCTTGTGGGTGACGCATCACAAAAGCATCGACGTAAGAAGAGATCACCTGTACTGAGTCTGCCAGCGTTTCCCCTTTCTTTGCCAGTGATGTATTGCCATCGTTATCAAACCCAATAACTGTGCCGCCTAGACGTTGCACTGCAGTCTCGAAAGAGAGGCGAGTACGTGTTGATGGTTCAAAAAAACAGCATGCCACAACTTTATTTTTTAGTAGTTCTGGATTCGGCTCTGCTTTTAATCTCCCAGCAGTTTCAACAATGAGTTCAAGTTCACTTCGGCTTAGTTCCGGAATGGAGATGATGTGTTTTTGAAACAACGAGTTTGCCATGGCTTCTCTTTCCTATAAATAGATAACTGATAAAAATAGTTTTAAACTTTCTCTGTTGCTTATATTCAAGGTTCCCATTGAATGTCGCCTCTGGAAGATAATCACTTAAAATTGTCGGTCTTTATGTAAAAGTAGACAAAAAAAAACCCCCTTAAAATAAGGAGGCTTTTCTAAAATCGAAAACAGAAATATAAAACCAACGTCGACTTCCGACGATAATGAGTCAAGTTGTACTTAACTGTCTGGTTCATTTTTATACTCTATATTCAAAAATTTAAAATATTATACGCCTATTTTTGGTGAGCGCAAGAGTTTGTGTTCTCTCCTCGATTTTGTTGTATTTGTGTCAGATTAAAAATCTGACATTAGCTATTTTGCCAAAAAGTGGGCAGGCCTTCAAATAAAGGTAGGTAACATTTTGGTTTTTGGTATTTACTGATTTTATATAGTTGTAATAAAGTATCTAAATAAATATTATTTACTCAATCTCGTATAAGCAGTTTTTTCGGACAATCAAAGTTATTAAAAAATTTATTTTTCGATTAATTTCATTCTATTTTTTGCTATCACTATGCATGTTAAGACTGAAGTCTGAGCAACATATCTATTGCAGCAAACTTTAATGAATTAGGAGTTTGATTCATATTAACAAAAGCATATAATTAAAAAAATACTCAACAACGAAATCAATATGCCTTTGTCTAAGGAAGCGTTTAAAACTATTCATCTTATAGCTCAATCGGGAAGTTTCGCTATTGCGGCAAAACGGCTTAATCGAGTACCTTCAGCCGTTAGCTATACAGTAAAAAAGATGGAAGAAGAGCTAGGTTTTGATCTGTTTGACCGAAAGGGGCGGCAAGTTAAGCTCACTCCAGCAGGACAATATTTTATTGATAATAGCCAATGGATGCTTAATACCTACGAAGAGTTAGTTCGAAATAGTGCAATGATCTGTACTGGTGTAGATGCATCATTCAATATTGCGATTAATAATATTATTAATCGAGATGGTTTAATTAATTTAATAGAGCTGCTTAATCTTAATTTTCCATCAACAAAAATTTCCATTACAACAGAAGTTTACAATGGTTGTTGGGATACTCTTTATGATAGACGGGCTGATCTAGTGATTGGCGGACCTCATTCTGCACCTAAAATGGAGGGTATTGTTTGTCAATCGATTGGGAAAGTTGAATGGGATTTTATCGTTTCTCAGTCTTATCCTCTAGCTAGCCAGATAAATGTGTTAACAACGGAGCAATTACGTGGTTATCCTGCCATTGTCGTTAAAGACACATCCAAGCATATACTACCACAGGATGCATGGTCTTTAACCGGACAGAAAATCATTTATGCACCTGAGTTATCAACTGCGATTAAGTTAATTGAACGTGGTGTTGGCATCGGTTATATACCTCATCATCGTATTAAAGAATCACTCAATTTGGGGCGAGTAATCAAAAAAGCGATTGTAGAACACAAGCAACCAACTCAACTATTTTATGCTTGGCATGCTAATCGTGAAAGCCCGGTATTAAATTGGTGTATTGAATATTTAATGCATGCAGAGATTGCAAACCAATGGTCCCAGTGAATCGGTATTATTACCAAATGAGAGCTCGCTCCCATTTCTAGTATTATCACTAAGTGAGCCGGTTCACGTTTTTTACTATCCATCGAACAATAAAAGCGAATTCATACATCAAATTTTTTGATGAACACCAACCTAAATAAACTTAATCCAGATATTCTTCTAAAACCAGATACCATTCTTACACCAGATGAGTCTTAAAAAGGCTTCCATCAAAAAATTTGATTTCATAAGCCTGATTTTGTCACTTTTTTAATCAATATCGGCTCGATACTATCAAACGGTGTTGACCACTTTGAGTTAACCCGGCCCAACTATTATAAAGGTTATTAAATTATGACTAGATTATTTCAAGCCGAACCATTTGCACTAAATTTCAATTTAGAAACGACAGCATTAGTGGTTATTGATATGCAACGGGACTTTGTTGAACCTGGTGGGTTCGGTGAAGCGCTTGGTAATGATGTTTCCTTAGTACGTAGCGTGATTGAACCATGTACTAAGCTATTAGAGATAGCACGTGAATCAGGGATTATGGTTATCCATACTCGCGAAGGTCATCGTGCAGATCTTACTGATTGCCCTCCGGCAAAGCTAACTCGTGGTGGCAAAACCTTTATAGGTGAAACAGGACCTAAAGGTCGTATTCTTATTCGTGGCGAAGCCGGTCACGATATCATTCAAGAGTTATATCCTATTGCTGGCGAGCCAATTATCGACAAACCCGGCAAAGGTGCTTTTTACCAAACCGATCTTCACATTATCCTACAAAATCATAATATCAAAACATTGATTGTTTGTGGTGTGACGACAGAGGTTTGCGTTAATACAACTGTTCGTGAAGCTAACGACCGTGGTTATGAATGTATTATTCCTGAAGATTGTGTTGGTTCCTATTTCCCTGAATTTCAAAAGTCTACGCTTGAGATGATCAAAGCACAGGGAGCTATTTTCGGTTGGGTATCAAACAGCGACAATATCATCGAAGGTCTTAAGTAAGCTATCGAGATGATTATCTCGTTCACTAAGGGATATCTTTGCCCGTCAATATCATTTAATGGCAAGGTCCACAGCGTTTTTCGGCGTTCGATGAATATCACGACCGATCTCGTTGAAATACCTTTGGTATCCCTTCTTGATAAAGCACTGCCAGAGACACCTACTGGATACCAGTGTAATTTCAAATCTACAGGGGAATTAACCGCAAAAGTAAAAATGGGTGATAAGGTATTTATGAGAGGGGGTATTATACGTCTCCAATCAACTTCATCTTTGGAAGTTAATACCCTTACCGCAACAGAATGGCTGAGAGCTCCATCACTATTAAGATTTAATAGTAACAGAATCAAAAAGAATATCTTTATTACTGAAGGATTACTAAACCAATATATTTCAATAAAAGAAGAAACTGTAATTTATTCTGTTAATGAATATATTGAGAGTTTAGATTTTATTTTGCCAAATTCAATTTATTCTTCTCCTGAAAAATTAGCTAAAAACATAGGTTGTGGTAAGGGGCTTACACCATCAGGTGATGATTTTTAATAGGGATTCTGGCTGTTCTATCAAGCATAACTGAAATGCATCCTAAAGCGATGATTCTTTATCAAAGCCTTCGAACAGCAATTCAGATAAATATAAATAAGACAAATGATATTAGTGCGCATTATTTAAAATTAGCATTGTCTTGCCATTTTTAGCATCCGGTGCAATGGCTTGTATATTATTTGTTTACGGAAAAAGATATATCAATTATTAAAAATTCGGTTATGACTAATTTAAATATTGGTTCAAGTTCTGGCGCCGATACTGTTGCTGGAATGCTGTATTGCCTCAATAACGTATTATTGAATTAGAAAACTTATTTTAGCAGGTATATATATGACTATTAGATATAAAACATTTGAAAATCTATATCAGGATTCAGTTTCCTTGATGCAGATTTCAGCCCAACTTAATAAGATTAATGGGATTGATGAAGCCTCTGTTTCGATGGGAACCGAAGCAAACTTAGCACGGATGACGGATGCCGGTTTTGGTGCCGATATTATTGCTAAGCCAAATGATCTTGTCATTGCGGTAAAAGGCGAGACTGAAGCATGTGAAGAAGCAATAAACGTTGCTTTCGAAGCACTAACGGCAAAACCAGATATTGATAATGATGGTCAACAATTTTTGCAACCATTGACTAGTTTTGCTCTCGGTCTAGCCCAGCATCCAGATGCTAATCTAGCATTGATCTCCGTACCTGGTGAATATGCTACGGCAGAAGCGATGAAAGCACTACACCTTGGCCTTAATGTGATGATGTTCAGTGATAATGTATCCGTTGAAGATGAAATAGTCATAAAGCAACTGGCTCAACAAAAGGATCTCATGGTAATGGGCCCCGATTGTGGTACAGCCATTATCAATGGTATTCCTCTAGGGTTTGCAAACGTTGTTCGCCGAGGTGCGATAGGCGTAGTCGCCGCATCTGGAACTGGATTGCAGGAAGCCACTTGTCGCATTCATCAATTAGGTGAAGGGGTATCACAAGCCTTGGGAACAGGTGGTCATGATTTACATCAAGACGTTGGTGGGATCTCAATGTTGCATGGCTTACGTGCGCTAGCCGATGATGATGACACGCAAGTCATTGTGCTCATCTCTAAGCCGCCAGCAAAATCCATTGCTGAACGTATCTTGGAGACGGCCTCACAAATCAATAAGCCTGTTGTGATTCACTTCCTTGGGGCGTCAAGCTCTGATCTATCACTTAATGACGTTTATTTTGCTCACTCATTAGCACACTCAGCGGAAGTTGCTGTAGCGGTATTAAATAACCAAGAGATTCCTGCTGTACAAGTTAAACCAAAAGATGACACCGTATTAGCCGATCTAAAACCACAGTTATCTCCAAGCCAACGTTATATCAGAGGTGTATTCGCTGGCGGTACTTTCTGTTTCGAAGCGCAAATTATCGCGAGTCAATATGGGTTGAAAGCCTACTCAAATACGCCTGTTCAGGATAACAGCCTGCTAAATGATGTGTGGACTAGTCAACAACATACCATAGTGGATCTTGGAGATGACGCTTTTACTCAGGGGCGACCACATCCAATGATAGACCCCACTTTGCGTAATCAGCGTATTTTACAAGATGCTCAAGATCCCAACACAGCAGTGATTTTGTTTGATGTAGTTTTAGGCTATGGCGCAGCAGAAGAGCCGCTGACAGAGCTCTGTGAGGTTATCGCTCAAGTTCGCCGAGAATTACTTACTCCCCCGGTGTTTATCTCCCATGTTTGTGGCACTGATTTAGATCCTCAGTCGCGTAATTTAAGCCGTGATGCTTTGATCTCTGCAGGTGTGCTAATTGCAGATAGCAATGCCGATGCAGCTCACCTTGCTGCTCAATTTATTTCTCAACTTCGCTAAAGAGGTAATTCAAATGAAAGCACTTTTCACTCAGAAACTAACAGTCCTTAATGCAGGTCTAGTCAGTTTTGCCTCTAACATTGAACGTGCCGGCGGTGAAGCGATTGCTATGAACTGGCAACCACCAGCAGGTGGCGATCGAAAAGGTGGTATAGCTTTAGCACAATTACTCAATCAACCAGAGATCGAACTAGCTAACCAAATGGCTATGGATCGCTACCTAGCAGCACAGCCGATACTTGTCGATGTCATGCTTGCTGGTGAAGCGATTCCAGAATTAGTTGATAAAAAAATGATCTTGCATGCAGGTCCTCCTATTGCTTGGCAGGATATGTGTGGACCTGTTCAAGGAGCTATTTTAGGCGCCATTTTATTTGAGCAATGGGCCGAAAATATTGAACAGGCTGAATCTCTCATACATGCAGGTAAAGTCACATTTGAACCGTGTCATCACTATGATGCTGTAGGTCCAATGGCCGGTATTATTAGTCGTTCAATGCCATTGTGGGTTGTCGAAAATCCCAATAATGCTTATGAGCGTGTCTACTGTAATTTTAATGAAGGTCTAGGTAAAGTACTGCGTTTTGGTGCTAACAGCCCGGCGGTTATTGAACGTTTAAAATGGATGGGTACTGAACTCGCTGATGCAATGAAAGCTATGTTAGTTCAATCAGGTCCTATGGAGTTAAAGCCAATTATGGCGCAAGCCCTTCATATGGGGGATGAGGTTCATAACCGTAATGCCGCTGCAACAGGCTTGCTCTTAAAACAAATTGTGCCAGCGCTATTAAGCACCACATTGCCAAAAGAGCAACTTCAGAGAGTCATTAGCTTTGTTACCGCGAACGATCACTTCTTCTTAAATCTATCCATGGCAGCCTGCAAAAGTATGCTAAAAGCTGCCGAAAATATACCCAATAGCACCATGGTGACAGTTATGGCGCGTAATGGTATTAATTTCGGTATTCGTCTCTCCGGTACTGGTAATAGATGGTTTCAAGCCCCAGCAAATCCAGTTAACGGCTTGTTCTTCCCGGGTTATGGTGTCGAAGATGCGGCAGCGGATCTAGGTGACAGTGCCATTACAGAAACTGCAGGGGTCGGTGGCTTTGCTATGGCTTCATCGCCAGCGATTGTAAAATTTGTTGGTGGAACACCAATTGATGCAACTAACAATAGTCGTGCTATGCAGGCGATTACTTTAGGTGGTAATCCGGCATTTACATTACCAGCATTGAACTTTGCGCCAACGGCAGCGGGTATCGATGCTCGTAAAGTCGCTGATAACTCGATTTTACCAATTATTAATACCGGTATAGCTCACAAAAAAGCAGGTGTGGGCCAAATTGGAGCCGGTATCACGACCGCACCAATGCAGTGCTTTGTTGATGCTTTACAACATCTTGTCGCTCTTCGAAATTAATAGGAATCAATATGGCTAAAAGACCTTTAGCAGTAGTCGCCTTTGGCGGCAATGCTTTGATTGATAATGATGTTCATAGTTCAATCAATGATCAGTACCAAACTGTCACAAATAACGTGAGTTACTTAGTTGATTTAATTGAACGTGGTTGGGATTTAGTTTTAACTCATGGTAATGGCCCTCAAGTTGGTTTTATTTTACGCCGCTCAGAACTGGCTTCTCATGAAGTCGGTACCATTCCGGTTGACTATGCGGTTGGCGATACCCAAGGTGCCATTGGTTATATGTTTCAAAAGGCATTGAGTAATGAGTTGCGACGCCGTGGTATTACACGTCCAGTCGTGACATTAGTTACTCAAACTCGAGTTGATACAAATGATCCAGCTTTTCAGAAACCAAATAAGCCTATCGGTTCATTTATGGGTAAAGTCAGAGCGGAAAAATACGCAGCCGAATTAGGTTGGCACATTATGGAAGATTCAGGACGTGGCTGGCGTCGTTGTATTGCAAGTCCAATTCCACAAGAGATTATTGAGATCGACAGTATAAAGACTCTGCTTGAAAGTGGATCGCTAGTGATTGCATGCGGTGGTGGAGGTATTCCTGTTGAACGCAATGACAAAGGTGATTTAGTGGGTGTTGAAGCTGTAATCGATAAAGACCTGGCTTCAGCTATGCTCGCCAAAGAGTTACAAGCTGACATGCTGATCATTCCTACCGGTGTTGAAAAAGTTGCGATTAACTTTGGTAGGCCAGGAGAGCGATGGTTAGACCAACTTAATCCTGTTGATGCAAAAATCCTCAGCGAACAAGGACAATTTGGTGAGGGGTCAATGAAACCTAAAGTTGACGCTTTATTAACATTTTTAGAGGGCAACCCTAAAGGTGCAGGGTTAATCACCAAGGCAAGCACTGTTATTCAAGCCATTGACGGTAAAACGGGCACCTGGATCCGCAATAACTAATTCTTTATTTGGGTCCGGTATGCCGGACCGCTTTTTTACGGAGTAAACCTTATGTCTCTTACGACTCTTTTAGCTGTAAACGGTACCTTGATGCGTGGCCTTGAACTCAATCCAAACCTAATCAATGTGGGAGGTAAATTCATTCGAGAAGAGAAAACTGACAAGCATTACCGTCTGTGGTCAATCAATGATGTTCACCCTGCAATGATCCGTACTACAGAAGAAAGTAACAGTGTTGATCTTGAAGTCTGGGAGCTCCCCATTACAGCCTTTGCAACGGTATTAAGCAATGAGCCTGCTGGGCTTGCTATTGGTAAAGTCAAACTAGCTGATGGCACTGAAATGCTTGGCGTTTTGGGTGAGCCATGGCTTGTCGAAGGGCAACATGAAATCACCGAAACTGGCGGTTGGCGTAACTATATCAAGGCATAGATCTTTAACGCATAAATCGAGATGAACAAATAATAATACCAAAGACAAGTCATCACTTACTTGTCTTTGGAATCTCTTCAGTCACATGCAATTGTGAATTTAAGGCGTCATAATATGAGTAGCAGAAATAATGCGGAACAAACCAATACGGCCTCCGGTGCTCAAATCACAATAATCCTTTTGGGTATTCTAGTTACCCCAGTGCTATTGGCATCATCGAGTCTAGGTAGTCAGTTGAAATTAGGGTCTGCTGCGGCAGTCATTGCTGTTGGTAGCCTAATTCTAACTGTTCTTGCTGTAATCAATATTGCGATTGGCGAAAAAGCTCGCTTACCCACTTATGGAATTGTTAAATATTCATTTGGTAGTAAAGGTGCTATCGCGATCAACATTATCATGGCTATCAGTCTGTTCGGCTGGATAGCGGTAACGGCTAACATGTTCGGTCATAGTGTTCATGATCTGCTAGCAACACAATTCCAACTTGAGCTACCGGTCTCGATTATCGTTCCGTTAGGTTGTATTATTTTTGTTATATCCACTGCATTTGGATTTGAAGCTCTGGGCAAGGTATCAAAATTTGCCGTGCCTATTATTATTTTGCTGATGTTTGTGATCCTATATATGTCTTTAACAAGCTCAGTAACTGTAGTTGATAAACTTAGCAACTTAAGTTTCGGTGCAGCAGTTTCATCTGTGGTTGGTACCATCATTGTATTAGTTGCAACATCCCCCGATTTTGGTAGCTTCGTTCACAATCGTAAGCATGCGATATTGGCTGGCGTGCTGACCTTTGGTTTAGCTTACCCCGTGCTTTTTTTCGTCGGCGCTGTACCTGGTTCAATTACCTCTGAAGGATCACTACTAGCCGCAATGGCGATTATAGGTAGCACATTACCCGCGGCTATTTTGTTAGTATTTGCTTGTATCACTGGTAATGCAGGTAATATGTTTCAAGGTACGTTGGTTATATCTACTTTGTTTACTGAGTTTCCTAAATGGCAAATAACGGTTGTGCTAGGTATCCTTGCCGCAATAGTAGGCAGCATGGATATCATGGCGTGGTTTATTCCATTCTTACTGTTTTTAGGCATTGCAACACCACCTATAGCAGGGATCTACATTGCTGATTTTTTCATTAATCGTCGTAATGGTTACGATGAGGTAAGTTTAACAAACGATCCTGCAATTAAACCTTTAACCTTCCTCGCGTGGGTGGTGGGATCGCTAGTTGGCTTCTGCACTGTCAAAGGCTGGTTTACATTATCAGGTATCCCCTCTTTAGACTCTCTTATTATTGCTTCTGTAGGCTACTTCCTATTTGCACTGATGAGTAATTCAAAGACTAAAAAAGTAACAAACACCGCCTAAAACGATAAACTTAATTTCGCGAATCAATATGCGGTTAGATTTTAGTTTTGAAAAGTAATTGAAGCTATGTCCTCTTGTAAGAGGGTATAGCTTCACAAAATGCCATAAATGTTTATACAGATAAATATTTTATAAGTGATTATGGTAAGGCTTGAGACTTATAGACAGTCGACATTGACGTTTCCAGATAGATAAAGTTGATTTAATAACAATAACCTATAGCGATCATCGACATAAATCAAATGCTTAACAAGCAGGCCGTTGTCGCCCTTGAACGTGATGTGAACCATGCAATAGGTCGTAATGTTAAATCCTTAGAATCTGCAGAAATAATATCCTCACCGTGGTGCAGCAATGGTAAGTTGCAGCTGTCTATTTCTATTTAGACACAGCTGTTCAATTTGCTCCGTAATTACAGCGCTTGGTTGCAGAGCTAAAATCGCGGTTGTGTCCAAGTTTTGTTTGATTATCCTCGTGGTTATTGATGATATTATTTACTGTGTGTTTTAAATTAACGTTCGGTTGACGATTTTGTTACGTTTTTCTCTATTGCTAAAGTAGGTGTTGGCAGCGCTTAATACATTATGTGTGATGTATTTTGTTGAAAAATATCAATAACTTCATTTTGTTTGTTTATTTTAGCCCTTC